>Ga0070734_10002600_pt1 | contig 21192 bp, 17 predicted proteins | sample Coa_R1_8_FD_66444 | JGI IMG/M metagenome (GOLD analysis project Ga0070734, IMG submission 66444) | Surface soil microbial communities from Centralia Pennsylvania, which are recovering from an underground coalmine fire - Coalmine... | ecosystem: Environmental > Terrestrial > Soil > Unclassified ...
GGGCAGCTGACGGTGGCGGTGACGCCGGTGCCGCGCAGCTCGACCGCCAGCGCCTCGGTGAACGAGTTCACGAACGCCTTGGTCGCGTAGTAGACGGACATGTACGCGCCCGGCTGAAACCCCGCCGTCGAGCCGAGGTTGAGGACGCGGCCGCTGCGGCGGGCCACCATCGCCGGGACGAGCAGCCCCGTCAGGTGGACCAGCGCGGCGACGTTGACCTGGACCATCGCCAGCTCGCGCAGGAGATCCCGCTCGACGAAGCGGCCGGTGGTGCCGAAGCCGGCGTTGTTGACCAGGAACTCGATCTCCAGGCCGCGGCGCTTGAGCTCGTCGACGATCCGCTGGGGCGCGCCGGGATCCGCCAGATCGGCGGCGATGACGCCGGCCACCACGCCGCGCTCGGCGGCCAGCCGGGTCGCCAGCGCCTCCAGCTGCTCGCGCCGGCGGGCCACCAGCACCACGTCGTGCTTGTCGGCGGCGAACAGCTGCGCCAGCTCGAGCCCCAGCCCGGAGGAGGCACCGGTGATGAGCGCCGTCTTCGCCATGGCTCGACCGCGTCGATACTAACCGCGCCGCTCCGACTCCGCCAACGCGCTCGATCGCCGCTCCGATTGAGTAGACTCACACCGTCGTGATCACCGATCCCCCGCCGCGCGCGGCCGCCAAGCGCCGCGAGTACGACCGCAGCGACGCCATCGTCACCGTCCCGCTCTCGACCGACGGCCAGATCCCGGCGCTGGCGCTGGCGCTGGCCGAGGCGATGAAGGTCGGCACGCCGGCGCCGGTCCAGCGCGCGGGGGCCAAGCTGCTGGCCGCGCTGGCGGCGTTCTACGGCGTCCCCGAGCCGCCGCTGGCCGTGCTGGGCGTCCGCCCCCACAAGGTCACGGCCGGCGTCTGCACCTATCAGCTGTTCGGGGACTACACGCCGAAGACGCAGAAGATTCGGGTCTGGATGCGGACCGCGATCCAGGAGAAGGTCTCCAGCCCCAAGGCGCTGCTCAACACCCTGCTGCACGAGTTCTGCCACCACCTCGACTGCACGCGGCTGGCCTGCCCCGAGAGCTACCACACGCGCGGCTTCTACATCCGCATCGACCACCTCTATCACCACGCGCTGGGGACGCCGCTCGAGCGGCGGCGCCCGCTGCGCTGGATCAAGCGGGGCGCGGTCTGGACGGTCGACTGGCGCCTGCTCGCGCGGCGCTGAACCGCGCGAGCAGGTCGCGGGCGAGCCGGTCGATCAGAGCGTCTGCAGGAAGGCCTTCAGGTCGGCGATCTCCTGCGCCTGGAAGCCGATGTGGAAGCGTGTGTCGTAGAACGTGATCACGTCATCGAGCGAGTTGGCCGAGCCGTTGTGGAAGTACGGCGCGCGCGCCGACAGCGCCCGCAGCGTCGGCCCCTTCATCTTGGCCAGATCGGCGCACTTGCCGGTGATCATCGCGCGCCCGATGTCGGTCACCTCCGTGCTGACGCCGGTCGCCCGGCAGGTGACCTTGAAGACCGGCAGCACGTTGCCGCCTTGCGCCGGGTCGGCGACGCCGAGGTCGAGCGGAAGGCTGACGCTGTGGTTGCCCACGTCGGGATGCGAGTGGCAGGTCGTGCACGTCCCGTTCAGCGTGGCGTTCAGGTTGCCCTGCACCACGTCGTTCACGCCGCGCACGCCGGTGATGCGGATGGTCTTGGTGTTGAAGATCGCCTCGCCCCGCGCGATGGAGGCGCGCCGGGTGCTCACCGGGTCGGTGCCCGTGAGGCCGGCCCAGGCGGCGAACATCGTCATCGCGCTGGGGTTGAACGCCGTGCCGAACGGGTTGCCGCCGAGCGGGTCGTTGATGCCGTAGAAGGTCTGCTGCGTGCGCAGCGCCTGCGGCCCGCCGGTCGCGCCCGCCAGGTTCAGCGCGCCCACCACGTTGTCGGTCTCCTGCGCGACCACCAGGTTCATCTGGAAGTCGACGATCGCCTCCTCCTGGGCGGCGGTCAGATTGACGGTCCCCTGGGCGTGTCCGAGGGTCGCGTCGTTGGCCTGCGTCATCATGTTGATGTGCACGGGCGCGTCGGTCTCGAACGCCTGGACGCCATTGCCGTCGGCGCCCTTGGGGTTGGTGGGCACCGGGCTGACCGTCGCCTCGCGCCCGTCCCACATGACCGTCGAGATGAAGCGGGTGTTCGCCGACAGCAGCGGACGCCGGTAGAAGGACAGCTGGGGCGTATCGGTCGGCGCGATGACCGTGTTCTGCGCCGGGTTCGCGCCCGAGCTGGCGTAGGGATTCAGCACCACCTGGACGTCGAAGTCCCGGTTGGCCGGCAGGGTCAGCGGAATGCGGATGAGGCCCTTGCTGAGGAGCAGGCTGTACGCCGTCTGCTTCTGGGCCAGCGTCGCCACCGGCGCGTTCGGCCCGACGGAGCCGTCGAACAACCGGAACAGCGGGTCGGTGCCGCCGGTGGAGTTGAAGAGGGCCTGGATCTGCGGCGGGGTTATCGTCATCCCGGCCGTCGGCTCGTGGCAGGTCACGCAGGCGCGTCCGTTGGTGCCCAGGCTCTGGAAGAACGGGTTGGTCTGATCGATCGCCGTGCCGTCGACCGTCACGACGTGCGAGGTGCCGTTCGGGTTGGCGACGGCGCCGCCCACGAGGGCGCTGGTGCTCGTCTCGACGTCCGGTGATTGACCGTCGGCGAGCTCACCGCAACCCGCGAGGGCCAGGATCGCGCCGAGGAACTTGAGTGCTGTCACGTCAGCTGCAGTTTTGACCATGGGGGCTCCTTTACGGCAGTAGTGCTCCGCGGCGCGGAGGCGTAACGCGGCACCGTGACGACGGCCGAAATCGAGTAACGGCGGTTGCACGCGGCCGGGAGGTGTGACCGCGCACAACTAGACGTCGTTCGGGCGTGCCCGCCCCAGGCAGGAAAAAATCGAGTTTATTTCGAGGGTCACAGTCGATTTCGTGAGCCGTTTTCGCGATCGGCCGAACCAGCCGTGCGCGCGCTTGCTCCGCAGCGGTCGGCGTCGCGCGACGGTGCGCGGAGATTGTTTCGCCTTCGCCCCTTGCGCATCGGTCCCGCCGGACCCATCACGGGGGAATCAAGGAGGTTCCCATGGTGCGCGTCGGTCTGTGGGTCAAGCTGGAAGCGAAGCCGGGCAAGGAGTCGGCGGTGGCGGAGTTCCTCACGAGCGCACTTCCGCTCGCGCAGCAGGAGGCCGACACGACGGTCTGGTTCGCGCTGCGCCTCGGTCCGTCGACGTTCGGAATCTTCGACGCCTTCCCGAGCGACACCGGCCGCAAGGCGCACCTCAACGGTCCGATCGCCGCCGCGCTGATGGCCAAGGCCGGCGAGCTCCTCGCCAAGCCGCCCCAGATCGAGCAGCTCGACGTGATGGCCTCGAAGGTGCCGGGCTAGCCTCTCGCTCGATCTTCAGCGCACGGCGACAGAGGCGAGCGCAGCGCGGCTTCGCCGCGCGGAGCGAGCGGGGGCGCGGGGGGCCCAAGCGAGCGAAGCGAGCGACGCCCCCCGATCTAATTGCTCTTCCAGGTGCCGGCGCCGACGTCGAGGGACCACTTCACCTCGTACGTCGGCAGGCTGATCTGCGTGCCGTTGAAGACGAGCGGCTGGAAGACGTAGGTCGTCAGGTAGTTGTGCTGGCCGGGGTGGGCGGTGCTCTCGTCGCCGTACCAGTGGTCGCCCCAGTAGACGTAGGTCGTCCCCGAGCTGCCGACGATCGGCATCACCCAGGTCGTCTGGGTCATCCAGGTGAGATCGCCCTGGGGCGCGAGGTAGCCCTGGTAGGTCCAGGGGCCGTTCATCGAGGTCGCCGTCGAGTAGAAGTCGTCGTTGGCGCGCCAGCCGGTCTTGTCGGAGCCGATCCAGTAGAAGGTGCTGCCGGCCTTGAACACGGTCGGCGCCTCGGCGCCGCCGGTGGTGCCGTTGATCGCCGAGAAGGACTTGGAGCCGGTCCAGCTGTGGCAGTCGCTGGCCAGCGTGTAGACCACGCCGCTCTCGGTGACCACCCAGGCGCCGGTGCCGTCGGTGAGCGCGCTCATGTCGCTGTGGGCGGCGATCGAGCCGCTGCACGACGACGGCGGCACGGTCGTCACCGTGCAGCTGGACGAGGCGCCCGAGCTGGCGAGCACGCCCTTGAACGTGTACTGGCCGTTGACCGTCGGGCTGGTCGCGTAGACGACCTCCTTGTCGACCTGGTAGGTCGTGTCGGCCGCGTGGGCGTAGAGCACGAACTCGCCGGTGGCGGGGCACTTGATGATGTGCGGCCGCTCGCCCTTGCGGCTCGGCCCCAGGAGGCCGCTCGCCTGTTGCGGCAGGATGATCCCCTCGTTCTTCCAGGTCGCGAAGTCCTTGGAGGAGTACATCGAGAAGCCGTTGAAGTCGTTGTCGGTCGTCGTGCTGAGGAAGTACTCGCCGTGCAGGTAGTAGGTGTCGCAGACCTTGATGATCCCGCCGCCGTGGGCGTTCATCAGGTTGCCGTCGGTGTCCTTGAGGCTCATGCCCGGCGGGTTGGGGGGGGCGATCGGCGACGCGGTCACCGGGTCGACGAAGGAGCCGACCTCGGCGCCGGGCGCCACGGTGCAGCTGCTTCCGCCGGTGCCGGTCGTGCCGCCGGTGCCGGTCGTGCCACCGGTGGCCGTGGTGCCGCCGGTGCCCGTGGCGCCGCCCTTGCCGGTGGTCCCTGCGACGCCGCCGGTTCCCGTGGCGCCGCCCTTGCCGGTGCCGCCCGCGGCGCCGCCGCTTCCGGTCGTGCCGCCGGTGGCCGTGGTGCCGCCGGTGCCCGTCGCGCCGCCTTTGCCGGTGCCGCCCGCGGCGCCGCCGGTGCCGGTCGTGCCGCCGGTGGCCGTGGCGCCGCCGCTGCCCGTCGCGCTGCCGCCGGTGCCGGTGCCGCCGCTGCCGGTCGCGCCGCCCGTGCTGGCGCTCCCGCCGCTGCCGACGCTGCCGCCCGAGCCGGTCGCGCCGCCCGACGCGCTGCTGCCGCCCGAGCCGTTGTCACCGCCCGAGCCGGTCCCGTTGTCGCCCGAGCCGTTCGCGCAGGCGAGCAGCGTGGAGCAGGCGAGTGAAACGATCCAGCGGGCGGCGACTCTGGTTCGGGTCATGGGGGGGCCTCTCAGCACTAAGGGGCGATTTTCGCACTTTTGGTGCCCGGGTTCCGGGAACCGGGAGCCGCCACCTCAAGCAATGGCTGATTCCCGCGCGACGACACGGGTTTTGGCGGCGCCCAGGGTTGCTTCCCTGGGGGAGATCCGTAGGGATCCTCAGGCCCTTGCCGTGAACGCCGCACTCCTCGACGATGACGCCGATCTCCTCGACATCCTCGCCGAGCTTCTGCAGGAACACGGCTGCCGCTGTGTGTCGGCGCGTTCCCTGGCTGACCTGAAGGCGCTCGCGTCCGAGGTCCTGACCGCCGACGTCGCGGTGCTGGACATCAACCTCGGCTCGGGCGAGCCGTCGGGGATCGACGCCTACGAATGGCTCACGAGCCAGGGCTTCGCCGGGCGGATCCTGTTCCTCACCGGGCACGCCCACGCGCACCCGCTGGTGGCGCGCGCCGAGCAGCTCCGGCACGCGGCGGTGCTGGACAAGCCGCTCGATGGACGCGTCCTCATCGAGCGGATCCTGGGCGGGGCGGGCAGCGGCGCGGAGGCGACCTGACCATGGACGACGCTGCCGAGGCGCACCGGGCGGCCGTCATCGCCGCCCTCCTGGGGGTGGTGGGGACGGCCATGGGCGTGGTGGGGTTCTGGCGCGTCTCCGATCCGGCGCTGCGCGCGGTGCAGGTGGGCGGGATCCTGGTGAACGGCACGATCCTGCTCACCCTCCGCGGGCGGCACCCGCCGTACTCGCGCAGGCAGGCGGACGCGCTGTTCCTCTTGCTGCTGGTGCCGACGGTGGTGATGGCCTGGATGGTCGACGCCGCGCGCGCCGCGCACGGCCTGCGCTGGGTCCCCTACGAGCCGGCCAAGCTGTCGGTGCTGACCCTGGCGGTGATCGCGCCGCCCGGCTGGGCGACCGGCGCGGGCGCCATCGCGATGTTCGTCGGCTCGTCGCTGATCCACCACGCGCTCCTCGGCGACGCGGTCCGGGCGCGAATGTCGGCCGGCGAGCCGTTCGCGATCATCGCCTACGGCGTGTTCGCCCTGGTGCTGCTGGGCTTCAAGCAGCGCAGCTACGCGCTGCGCCTCGAGCTCTCTCGCGCGCGCGCCGAGAAGGTGGCGATCGAGCGGGTGGCCCGGGTGGCGATGGCGCTGCGCGATCTGGCCAACACCCCGGTGCAGACGCTGGAGCTGATCCGGCAGCAGCTGCTGGCCGAGGGCCTGCAGCGGCGCGCGCAGACCGATCGCATGGGCCGCGCGCTCGAGCGGCTGCGGCGCCTCAACGATCTGCTGGGCCCGTATCAGGCCGCGGTGATCTGGGACGACGAGGGGCGCACCCTGGAGCGCGAGATCCGGACGGTCTCGCGGGCGTCGCGTCACCGGGTCGAGCTCGCGCCGCGTCGACTCTAGGGCGCGCGGCCGCGACGACCCGACGAGAGGCCAGGCTCGGGTCGCCCGCCAAACGGAGCGACCCGAAGCGAGAGCGCGCTATTCCCCCTTGTCGCCCTTGGCCGCCTTGTCGGCCTTGTCGGCGCCGCTCTTCGTCTTGTCGGCGCCGCCCTTGGCTGCCTTGTCGGCCTTGTCGCCGGTCTTCTTCGCGGTCTCGCTCGCCTTGTCGGCGGCGCTGTTCATGTCATCGCTGGCGCCCTTGGCGGCGTTGCTCACGTCATCCCCCGCACCCTTGGCGGCGTTGCTCACGTCGTCCCCGGCGCCCTTGGCCGTCTCGGACGCCTCGTCGGCGCGCGCACTGGTCGCCCAACCGAGGCCGAGCGACAGCGCGCCCGCCAGGCCCAAACCGATCAGCTGCTTCTTCATGAGTACACCTCCAACCGAACGGCTCGCGCCGTCCTTGTCCTGGATCTTGGATACGGATCGCGGCGTGGCCAGCCGAGGCACAGAGCGGGGCGCCCGGTTTGCGCCGCGGGCTGAGGGACGGCCGGGGACGGTCGTGCTGTCGCGCCGCTCGTGCCGGCCGGCGTAGGCTGAGCCGCGATGGGTTTCTACCCTCGGGCCGTGCTGCCGTTCCTGATGGACGGGACGACGGACTGCCAGGAGCTCCCGGGGCGCCCGTGATATGGTGGGGCCTTAGCGTTATCGCCATAACTTGTTCGGGAGGGAGCGATGGACTGGATCGCGCTCGTCGGGCCGGAGCAGGAGGAGAACCTCAGCCTCCGCTACCTGGCCGCCAGCCTGATCGAAGCTGGCTTCGAGGCCCGCATCGTCGCCTTCAACGGCGCCGACGATTTCCCGGCCGCGATCGCCACGATCGCCGGCGCCGAGCGGCCGCCGCTGCTGGTCGGCGTCTCGCTGGCGTTCCAGTGGCGCGCGCCCGACTTCCTGGCGTTCGTGATGGGCCTGCGCGAGACCGGGTACCGCGGCCACGTCACCGTCGGCGGCCACTTCGCGACCTTCGCCGCCGCCGAGCTGCTGCGCGACTTCGCCGAGCTGGACTCGGTCTGCCGGCAAGAGGCGGAGGCGACGCTGGTCTCGCTGTGCCGGGCGCTGGCGGCCGGCGCCGCCTGGCAGGAGATCCCGGGCGTCGTCGCGCGCGGCGGTGACGGCGCGGCGCGGTTCGCGCCGATGCCCGAGGTCCCCGACCTGGGGCTGCTGCCGCCGCCGGTGCGCGGCGAGCCGGCGCGCTGCTTCGACCACGGGATCGCGCCGCTGGTCTCGAGCCGCGGCTGCTACGCGAACTGCACGTTCTGCTGCATCGCCGCCTGGCACGAGCAGACGCTGCCCGGCAAGCGCTACCGGCTGCGCGAGCCGGCCGACGTGGCGGCCGAGATGGCGGCCATGCGGCGCGGGCAGGGGATCGACATCTTCGTCTTCCACGACGACAACTTCTTCATCCCCAACCACGGCAAGAGCCTGGCCCGCCTGCACGCGCTGGCCGACGCCATCGAGGCCGAGGGGCTGCGCGACTTCGCCACCGTCGTGAAGGCGCGGCCCGGCGACGTGACGCCCGAGGTCTTCCGCGTGCTGGTCGAGCGCCTCGGGTGCATCCGCTGCTATGTCGGGATCGAGACCGACGCCGACCAGGGGCTGGTCACGCTGCGACGCTGGGGGCGCTCCAGCCAGAACCACCGCGCCATCGACGTCGCGCGCGCGTTGGGTCTGTTCGTCTGCTTCAACATCCTGATGTTCGATCCCGACACCACGCTCGCCAGCGTGCGCAGGAACCTGGAGTTCGTGGAGTACGCCGCCGACTTCCCCTTCAACTTCGGCCGCGTCGAGCTCTACGCCGGCACGCCGCTGCTGGCGCGGCTGCAGGCCGAGGGGCGCTGCCGCGGCGACTACCTGCAGTGGGACTACGACCTCGGCAGCCCGGACGTGCAGCGGTTCTATCAGCTGGCGATGGCCTGCTTCGTGCCGCGCAACTTCGGCGAGGCGGCGCTGGCCAACACGATCCAGGGGATGCGGTTCGATCTGGAGATCGTCCGCCGCTTCCACCCCGACGCGCACGACGAGCGGGTCTACGCCGCCGGGCGCGCGCTCAGCCGCCGGCTGGCGCTCGACTCGGTCGCCACGCTGCGCGAGCTCCTGGCCCACGTCGAGGGCGGGGCGGGGGGCGACGGCGCGCTGGCGGCGCGTCTCTCCGCGCGCGCCCGGGCCGTCGAGGGCGAGGTGCGCGCCGAGATGCTCGACCTCGCCGCCGCGCTCGGGGCGCGGGTGGGTCGCGGCCTCCCGCTCACCTATCTCGGCGATCGGGTGGCGACGCCGCTGCAGCGGGCGGTCCCGCCGGAGCTGGAGGTCACGCCATGAGCGGCCGGAAGACCTTGCTCCCCGAGTTGCTCCCCACGCCGCGGTCGCCGGGCGCCGAGACGCCTCGCGCGCGCGTCGCGGCGCGCGCCCGCGCGATGCTCGAGCGCCTCTCGGGCCTGAAGACCGCCGCGGGCGCCGCGGTGCTGGCCGTCCATTGTGGCTACGGCGTCGTCGATCCGGTGCCGCCTCCGCCCGCGCACTGCACGGCGAACGGCGATCCGTTCACGGGCATCACCGCCGAGAACATCGTGGTGACCGTCGACGGCTCCATTCCCGACGCCACCATCAAGCTGTGGAACTACGGCGTCGTCGGCTACCAGGTCGGCGGCGTGCGGGTGACCGCGGGCGGGACGCTGGTCCGCGTCGATGACCTGAGCAGCACCGGCTCGGGCGGCGGAACGGACATCGTGATCACGATCGTGCCCGACGGCTCGGGAACGCCCATCGACTTCGAGGTCGACCTCAGCTGCGGCGGCGCCACGAGCACCGAGCACTACCGGGCGACCGCCACCGGCGGCGGCGACTACACGGTGGTCGATCTCGGCTGACGTACGCGGGCGGATTCCCGCCTCAGTGTGACGCGACTAATCGCCTCTTTGAAGCGACGGCCCTCACTTGAGGGTTGGGCTTCGATCCCGCACCGTGAGCGGACACATCACTGGAGGGCGCGCATGAAGAGGCTCGGGACGTTCGTTTTCGCGTTGGCGGTTTCTGTGGCCGTGGGGACCGCGGGATGTGGTGGTGGCGGCAGCAGCGGCCCGGTCTCCCACCCGCTTCCGGGCGCGACTCAGATCGATATCGCGGCCGGGCAGTGCTACATCGTGAACGCCGTTCCCCAGTCGCTGCCGCCCAGCACCGTCTCGTTCACCCTGGTCGACGCGTACGGCACGGACCTCTACGAGGTGGGGGTCGTCCCCAGCTCGAACACCTGCTACTTCGACCAGACCATCGCGGTGATCGACGACGCCGTCCCCGGCTCGGGAAGCGACTCGGCCGCCGTTCCGGCGGGAACCTACGACCTCGACGTCATCTGCCAGAACTCGGTGAGCGACTGCCTGCTCGACAGCATCACCTGGGAAGCGACCTACTGATCGTCGCCGGCCAGGGCGCTCGGACGGCGCGCGCCCTTCGTCAGAAGCCGCAGGACTTGGTCTGCGTGCCCGCCAGCGCGCAGCAGATCTCGGCGGGCGACGCGCAGACGCCGTAGTTGCACCAGGACGTCAGCGCGCTCCGTCCCGCCATGCTGCAGGCGCAGCAGGTCGGCTGACACTGCGTCGGATCGGTGCAGGCGCTCCCCGCGGCGCCGTTGCCCCAGGTCACCAGGCTGCGCGCGCCGTCGCAGGTGCCGTTCTCGCTCCCGCTGGCGATCGAGCTCGGCTCGGTCACCGCGACGGGCGACGACGCGCAGCTCGACACCGAGCGATTGTCGCTCGAGCAGCCGGCCAGGCCGCCCGTCAGGCAGGCCAGCATCGCGGCGGCCCACGCGCCACGCCTCGTGCGTCTCGTCACGCTCACGCCGAGATTCGACCCCACCGCCCGCGCGCGCGCAAGCCGTCCATGACAGTCGGGTTGCTCTGGTAAGGACGGCCGGGGGCATCCGGGTAAGGACGACGTGGTCGCGGGGCAGAGTGGGGCACGCTGACAGCGAGCCCCGCCTCAGTCGTTCTGGCCGAGCCGCTACAGTCCCGCAGGAAAGTTATTGGCCTTGTTCAGATTGGTCGTATTGGCGTCAGTCTGGATGACATTCGGTCCCACGGAGGTGACGCCGTTGAGTATGTTCCCCTGCACCGTCACGTTACTCACCACTCCGTACGTTCCACCCCGGAGGTCGATCTTCGAGCCCGTCCAATAGGACCAGAGGTTATTGTTGACGACGACGGCATCAAACGTCTGTGTGATGGAGGTACAGGTCGTAAAACACGAATCCACATAGCTGTTGATGGCAAGGTCAACCCCGGTGCCCCTCAGTACGTTCCCCGAGATCACGAGACCGTCGATGGCGCCCTGCCCGCCCGGATCCTGGGGTAAGCCGGTGATGGCTACCGAATTGGAGGAACCACCGTCGAGCGTATTGTTGTCGATTGTGATGTTTCGAGTCGGAGGCGTGATGCCCCCATACTGCGAAGTGAAGAACAGCGCGACGTAATTCCCCAGCGTCTTGTTGACGATTGTATTCCCGTGGACGTGGAGGTTGCTGATGCCAATGACGAGGAGGTTGACGCTGTCGAAGTAATTCCCATCAACATCGTATCCACTGTTGATGGGTATCGCCATGGATGAAGCGAGCGGGTTGATCTGGAGCTGGGCTCCACCGCTGGCGCTACTTCCGGCGATTATGCTGTTCGACGCGATCTTGTTTCCGGCGCCACCATAGAAGATCAGCGCTGCGAGGCTCGTGTTGGCGGTTCCGAGGACCGTGTTTCCCGTGAAAGAACAATCCACGCAATTGTAGATCGAGACCGGATTGGTCCAGCTCGAGATCTGTGAGCCATCGAAGGTGAGGCTCGAGATCTTGATATCGTGTGACAAGGCGCTCGAAGACCCGAGACTATACGAGCCAGAGCCGCTGAAAACGAGCTTGGCGTTGAGCGACTGGCCCTTCAGCGTGAATCCATCGTTCGTGTTTCCAAGCGCAGATGTGAAGCTCCAGATTCCATCTGCCACGACGACGACGTCTCCGCCCTGTGCGCTGGCGATTGCCGATTGGATTGCGGATCCTGGCCACGGGTCGGCCGTCGTGCCCGCGTGAGTCGTTGAAAAGCTCGTCGCCTGGATCGTGGCGGCACCCGCGGTTCCGAACGATATGAGCATGGTCAGCATCGTTAGCAGCAGCGAAGAACGCATGAAGCCCTCCTGGTTGATAGGCCCGTGCGATTATAGGAACGCTCGACGGTCACCGGTCAATCATTGGCCGACGAACGATCGTTACGAGTCAACGTCAACGATGGAAAGCGTGGCGGGCCTTACGGGGAAACGACCTCGAGCTGACGGCGTCTTCTCGAGGTACTCCGGTCTCGCCCCGGTTGGCTGGCGCGTCAGGGGTCATTTCCCGGCGAGCGCGGCCGTCGGGCGCGCGGACAGCCAGGCGTCGATCTCGGCGACCTCGGCGCGGTGGTTCGGGAACCTCTGGTAGGCCTCGCGCGCCGCGAGCGCCAGCTCTCGCGCGCTGGGTGGGTCGCTCGTCCGGTCTCGGAGGGCCAGCGCCACCTGCGCCCGGGCCAGCGCGAAGCGCGTCTCGGCGATCTCCTCCTGGTTCGGGTCGGCGTGCACGCGGATGCGAAGCGCGCGCTCCAGCTCCTTGGCCGCGTCGGCCGGCCGCTGCTCGAGGAGAAGCGTCTTTCCCAGGGCGGTCAGGGCGTAGGCGACCCACACGTGGTCCGCGCCGAGCCAGCCGGACCAGCGGTCGGCCGCTTCGCGGAGATCCGCCTCGGCCTCGGGATACCGGCCCAACGCTTCCAGCGACTCTCCCCGACTCTCCAGCGGGTTCGCCAGCTGCGGGTTGCTGGGGCCATAGGCGCTTCGATAGTCCTCCACGGCTTCATCCGCGGCGGCGAGCGCCGCCTGGTGTTCGCCGCGGTCGTTGTCGACGTTGGCGATCGACAGCAACGTTGCGGCGAGATCGGCCGCGTCGCGCGGGACGAGCTTGTTCTTCAGGCGGAGCGCCTCGTTGAAGTCTGCCAGCGCCGCGCGATAGTCCCCGCTCCGCTCGGAGACGGTGCCGCGGTCCTGGTGGAACCAGGCCGCGATCCGCTCGTGCCCCGGACCGACGCGCTGGAGCAGGGCGGTCGCCACCTTCTCCCAGCGGGCAGCCTCGTCGGGGCGGCCCAGCCGGTAGCCATGGAGGGCCAGCAGCTGGGCCGCGGACTCGGCGGCGATGTCGTCGCGCCCGACCGCCAGCGCCAGCCAGAGCGCCTCCTCGAGCAGCGCGGGCGACGCGCCGGCGTTGGTGGTCTCCACCTCGACCCAGGCCTGCGCCTCCAGCGCTTCCGCCAGCAGCGGCTGGTACCCAATCTGCCGCGCCTCCGAGACCAGCGTCGGCGCCGCGGCGCCCGCCGTGGCCCATCGTCCGGTGGCGAACAAGGCCCGGAGGTCGGCCAGGCGGGCCCGAAGGGCGTCGACCCGCGCGCGCTGCGCGCGATCGGTGGGGGGCGGAACCACCGCCCGGAGGGCGGGAATGTCGGCGCAGCGATCGAGAGAGGGGAGACCCTGGACCACGTTCACGGCGTGAACCAGCACCGACGTATCGGCGCGCGCGAGCACGTCGCCGACGGCGCGCATGGCGTCGCGCGGCCCCTGAAGGCAGCTCATCCGGAGGTCGAGCACCTCCGCGGACTGATCGCCGCGGACATGGGTCGCCTCGCAGGCGTCCGTGTACATGGCCGCCCACCGGCGCCCGTAGTCGTCGAGCGACGCGGCGACGCGCTGCCAGGTCTCCCCGGCGAACGTGCCACCGGCGCCGAGCAGCGCTTTCCGGACGGCGTCGTGACGGGGACCGGCGCCGCCCGGCTCCCAGACGCCGGCCAACCTGTCGGCGGCGCCACGGCACATGCGCTGGCCTCGCGTCGCGGCCCGCTGCACGCCCACCGCACCCAGCACCACGAGCGCGGCCAGCGCAGCGCCGAGCGCCACGTTCCGCCGGTGGCGCTGCGGATCCTGGCGCAGGTCTTTCAAGAGGTCGGACATCGACGGGTAGCGCTTGTCGGGATCGACGGCCAGCCCGCGCAGCAGGACGCGACGCACGAAGGTGGGGATCCGCGCCTTTCGCGGCGGCTCGCGCACGCGGCCTGTGGTCACGGCGTCGACCAGCGTGGAGAACGAGCTCGAGGGAAACGGGCGCTCGCCGTACAGCGCCTCGTAGAGGGCCACGCAGAAGCTGAACTGGTCGGTTCGCGCGCTCGTCTTTCGGCGCTGGAACTGCTCGGGCGCCATGTAGAGGGGCGTCCCGACCAGCGTCCCGGTGCGGGTCAGGGCCAGCGTGTGGGTCGTCAGCTCGAGGCCGGGACGACCGGTGTCGATCGCCGCGTCGTCGACGTCGAGCTCGGCGACGTCGGCGGCGAGCCCGAAGTCCATGACGCGGACCGTGCCGTCCCGCCCGACCATCACGTTCTGCGGCTTGAAGTCCCGGTGCACGAGGCCCGCCTCGTGCGCCGCGGCCAGCCCGGCCCCGGCGGCGGCGAAGACGTCCCGGATCTCTCGCCAGGACCGGGGGCCCGCCCCCAGCCAACCGGCCAGCGTCTGTCCCTCCACGAACTCCATGGCCAGGTACACCCGGTCGAGGAACTCGCCCGTGTCGTGGATGGCGACCACGTTGGGATGCGAGAGGCGAGCCACGGACTGGGCCTCGCGCGTGAACCGCTCGGTTCCCTTGGCCGCCGCGACCCGCTCGTTCATCAACTTGAGCGCCACCCGCCGCCCGAGCTTGGGATCGTAGGCGGCGTAGACGTCTCCCATCCCGCCCGAGCCGACCAGCTCGAGAAGCAGGTAGCGTCCCACCGCCGTTCCCGTGGCCACCGCGGCGTGCTTCGCCCGTTCTGCGGTTCCTTCGGCGAGCGACGGGCGCGTGTCCGCCGCCACCAAAGCGAGGCAAAGCTCGCAGGAATCCAGGTGGAGCGCCACCGCGAGGCGCTCGGCCTCGGGCAGCGCGCCGTCCGCGAAGGCGATGATTCGGTTGGCGTCCGGGCAACTCATGTCTTCGGGAATTCGCTTGTCCTGATTTGCCCGTTTGTTAGCATCTGCCGCAGCTCACGTGGATAGGGTTGCGGCGGTGTTTCAGGTGGATGGCTCAACCATTGATCCCCGACCGTCGGGGCCCGGTTCGAGCGCGGACACCGCGGCGGCCTTCGCCCGCGGGCGGGCGGCCTACCCACAGCTCGCCGTCGACCACGAGGCCTTTGCCCGCCATCTGGCGCGCGCCGCCGGGTGGATCCCAGACGCCGCCACACTGGCGACGTTGGTCGTCGAGGATCTGTTCCTTGCCTGCGCGTGTTTGACGAACGTTGCGGGCGCTGCGGACACCATCATTGCTCTCCACGGAGACGTGATCCGGCATACGATTGAACGGACCATCGGAGATTCCAACAGCGACGAGATCGCCCAGGGAGTCATCTCCGATATGATTGTCGGGTCGCCCACGTCCGCGCCGGAGATCGGAAACTACGCCGGGCGCGCGCCTCTCGCCCGCTGGCTGGAGGTGGTGGCCCGGCGTGCCGCCTTCCGCTGGTTGCGCGCCGAGCGCAAGACGGCGGGCGTCGCCGCGCTGGCGGCGGCTGAACCGTTCCTGGGCGCCACCGCCCCGGAGATCGCGCTGTTTCGAGAGCGATATGGACTGGACTTTCAACGTGCCCTCCAGAGCGCGCTCGGCAGGGCGCCCGAATCGGACCGCGCCATCCTTCGTCTCTATCTGGTGAGCGGCGTGACTGTCGAGAAGATTGGGAAGATGCTGGGCGTCAGCCAGTCGACCGCCTCGCGCTGGCTGGCGAGAGCGCGCGAGGATCTGCTCTCCGACCTCACCGCGATCCTGAAGGAACGACTGGGGATCTCCTCGGACGAGATCGAGTCCCTGGCGCGCCTGCTGGCGAGCCGCCTGGACCTGTCGATCACCGAGGCGCTCGCCGACGACCAAACGCGGGCCGGGCGCGCGTAACACCCGAGCGAAGCCCGGTCTGGCGTCCGCTTTGACGCGCGACGTTGCCAAATGTGGATGAAGTCGGGCGGGGCGGCACCAGGGAGGGGGACGAGAGCGCGTGGTCGATGAGGCCGTGTCACCGGGTACCTCGGGAGATGGACGGAAACGAGAAGACGCTCGTCATTTCTCCGTCGCCGGGGACATAGGCAGTGAGACCCCTGCAGGCGACGGAGGCGGACCGAGGCAAAGTGATTGACCTGGAGGCATTTCACGCCGGCCACGAAGGCGTGATCCGAGCCATCTATCTCGAGCACGGGGCCGCGCTGCTGCGAGAGACCTGCCGCTATGCGGGGCCGGCCGAGGCCGAGTCCGTCGTGCACGACGTGTTCGTCGAGCTGCTGCGGAATCGGGCCCTGCGCGCCCAGTTCGTGGGTGGCGCGCTGGCGGCCTGGCTGCGGCAGATCGCGCGGCTGAAGGCGCTGGAGCACCTTCGTCGGGCCCGGCGCCAGCCGCCTGCGTGGCTGTCGCCCGAGCCGTACTCCGGCGAGGGGACTCTGGAGGCGCGCGACGTGCTGGCGCGGTTCCTGGCGGCGGAGGTGCCCGAGGCCCAGAAGAGATTCTTCGGGATGCGCTTCCTGGCCCGACAGACGCAGGTCGAGATCGCCGCCCAGCTTGGAATTCCGCGCTCGACGCTCGAGGGGTGGGAGCACCGCCTGACCGAAAAGCTGCGCGCGTTCGTGGTGGAGACGTCGCCGTGATTCACGCCCTTCACGCCCGCCAGGTCGATCGCTACTTCGCGGGGACGCTGCGTCCCCTGGCCGCCGGCGAGATGTTCGCGCGCCTCTGGCGTTGCAGCGCCTGTCGGGCGCGCTACGAACGCCACCTGCTGCACGAGCGCGCCTTGCCGGAGGGCGACACGCGCCAGCAGGAGCGCCTGTGGGGCTCGATCGTCGCCTCGGCGGCGCCTTCCGCGCCCGAGGTCCAGCGCCGGCCGGTCCTGCCGTGGCGGTCGTCTCGGCCCTGGTCGCTGCTGGGCGCAGGCGCCGTCGCCGGCGTGCTGCTGCTGGTGGCGGTCGGCGTGCACCCGAGGTCGGTGCCGGTGCCGGTCGCGCGGGGGACGATCGCGGAGGCAGCGGGCGCGCCCACGGTGCACTACTTCAGGACGGTCGGCGACCATCAGACCGAGCCGGTGGCGGGCACGATTCGTCCCGACGACGGCATCTTGATCGGGTATTCCAACCCGGGCGCCGAGCTGTCGTATCTGATGGTGTTCGCCGTCGACGTGCAGGGCGCCGTCCACTGGTACTACCCGGCCTACGAGCACCCGGGCGACAACCCGGCGGCGCCGTCGATCCGGACGCGCGCGGTGGGCGTGGAGCTGGGCGAGGAGATCCGTCACGCGCTGCCGGCCGGGCCGCTCCGGATGGTGACGCTGTTCCTGCGACGGCCGCTGCGGGTCGAGGAGGTGGAGGGCATGGTGTGGGAGGCCTGGAGGTCGCACGGCGAGTCGGTGAGCGCGCTCGAGACGCTGCCCCTTCCGAGCGAGGCGGGGCAGCAGCTGTCCCGTCTGCTGGAGGTGAGGCCGTGAACGGCCTCGGCCGGGCCGCGCTCGGCGCGGCGCTGGCCACGCTCGCGCTCGCCGAGGCGGGACGCGCCCTGGCCGCCCCGAACGTCGCCCCCGCGACCGACGGCGCGGCCATCGCGCGACCGCCGTCGCCGGTGAGGCGCTTCGCCCTGGTGGTGGGGAGCAATCGTCCGCCGCGGCCGGGCCTGGTGACCCTGCGCTACGCCGACGACGACGCCGTCCGCTGGTCGGTGCTGTTTCGGACGTTCGGCGCCGAGGTGGAGCTGCTCACCGATCTGGATGTCGAGAGCGAACGGTTGTACGGCGCCGAGGTGCCGCCTCACCGCAGCCCCACGCACCCCGAGGTCATGCGGGCGATGGCCCGGTTGCGCGGCGAGATCGCCCGTGCCCACGGCGCGGGCGTTCGTACCGCCTTCTACTTCATCTATGCCGGACACGGCGACGAGGAGGACGGCGAAGGGTTCGTCGGCCTCGCCGACGGGCGGCTGCTGCGCCACGAGCTCGAGGAGGAGATCCTGGCCGTCTCGGGCGCCGACACCAACCACGTGATCGTCGATGCGTGCCGGTCGTACTATCTCGCCTACGACCGCGGTCCGGGCGGGACCCGCCGTCCCTGGCCCGAGCCGTACTTCAACACCGGCACGGCCGCGCGCTTCCGCAACACCGGGTTCGTGCTGGCCAGCTCGTCGGGCGGGCCGGCGCACGAGTGGGAGGAGTTCCAGGCGGGGATCTTTTCCCACGAGGTCCGGTCGGGGCTGCTCGGCGGCGCCGACGCGAACGGCGACGGGAAGATCACCTACGCCGAGCTGGCGGCGTTCGTGCGCGTCGCCAACCAGGCGGTGCGGAATGACCGCTACCGGCCGGAGATCCTGGCGCGCGCGCCGTCCGACGGCGACGACGTCCTCCTCGACGTGAGGGACGCGGTGGCGGGGCACGTTCGCTTCGGCGCCGGCCTGGCGGGGCGCCAGGTGCTGGAGGATGAGCTGGGCGTGCGCTGGGCCGACGTTCATCCCGGGCCGCTGCAGCACCTGACCCTGGCGCTCCCCGCCGAGCCCTGGGGCGGCCACGTGCTGTTCGTCGAGTCGCTGGCGACCAACACCGAGTATCAGGTGAAGGCGGGGACCGACGTCGATCTCGCGGGCGAACGGCCACAGCCGCGGAGCGTGCTGGCGCGCGGCGCGCTGCACGAGGCGTTCGCCTTGCTGTTTGCGATTCCGTTCGACGTCGCGGCGGTCACGGGAGCGCCCGAGCCTGACGTGACGGTGGTGGCGACCGGCGGCGCCGACCTGCGGCCCGACCGGCCGTTCTGGACCCGCTCGGCGCGGCGAACGACGGCGCTGGTGACCGGGGCGGCCGGGATCGGGGCGCTGGCCGCGGCGGGCGGCCTGGCCTGGAAGCTTCGCGAGGACGCCGACAACGCGAGCGGCGCCGAGCGCGCCGTGATGAACGGCGAGCTCGGGGGCCGGAACGCGTGGATCACGGCGGCCGCCGTGGGCGGGGCGGTGCTGACGGCGGCCGCCGCCGCGCTGCTGCTCTGGAATCGTCGGACGCGCGAATGACGAGGGCGTGGGCGGTCGCGACGCTGGTCTTCGCCGCTGGGGCGCTCGGCGCCTGCCTCAGGGCGGCGCCGATCGTCGGGGCGGCATGTCCGTGCCCGGAGGGATTCTGCTGTAACTCGGATCGGGTCTGCGTCGAGGGAGCGATCTGCGCCTCGACGGGGGGAACGGGCGGCGGGGTCGGGGGCGACAGCGGTCAGTCTGGCGCGGGCGGCGCGGGCGGTGGGGCGGGTGAGGGAGGCGCAGGCGGCGGAGCTGGCGCAGGGGGTAAGGCGGGCGCCGGAGGTGCGGCGGGTGCAGGAGTTGGCGGTGCGGCTGGCGCGGGTGGTGCGGCTGGCGCGGCTGGCGTGGGTGGCGTAGCGGGCACAGGCGGCGCTGCTGGCGCGGGTGGTGCCGCGGGCGTCGGCGCCGCTGGCGCGGGTGGCGCTGCGGGCGTCGGTGGCGCGGGCGCGGGTGGCGCAGGCGGCGTGGCCGGAGCAGGCGGTCGGGGTGGCGCAGGCGGCGTGGCTGGCGCAGGCGGTGGCCTCGGTGGCGCGACCGGCGGCAGCGGCGGAGCAGGCGGCCAAGCGGAGGCCGGCGGCGGCGCGACGGGCGGAGCCGGCGGCGCGGCAGGCGGCGCTTTTCACGCCGCGTGCGACCCGAGCATAACCGACGACGACAGCGCGATTCGCGTCAGGAGCGCCTCTCAGATCGACCCGACCCGCGCCAATCTCCTGCTGAAGATCTTCAACAGCGCGACGCTCCCGAATCCGCCGATTCCTGCGGCCAACATTCACCTGAACGTCAATTCGACCACGGTGCCCGCGGGCCTGCAGGACGAGCTCGATGGACTGCTCGGGCAGGTGTCCAACGTCGGACGCGTCGACATGCTCGAGTATCCGATGAAGGACGCGGGCGGGAACGTCGTCTTCACTTCGCTCGCTTGGCACCTCATCCCGGCGTCAGGTGCGAAGAACAAGCTGGTCATCGTCCACCAGGGCCACGACAACACGCTCATCGACCCGGTTCCGGGCGAGGACGTGGGCGGTCCCGGCGGTCGCGGCATGGGGACGACCATCGACGCGCTGTTGTTCGACGGCTATTCGGTGCTGGCGATGTACATGCCGCAGTATCGTCCGGACGACGTGGCCACGCCGGACCACGCGCACCTGATGAACGTCCAGCCGCAGGGCGGCGGGTCCGGAACGCGCTTCTTCGTGGAGCCGGTTCGGGCCTTCCTGGCATACCTCGAGAGCAGCCCGGGCGCGGGCGGTTTCCCCCAGTACACCGACTTCTACATGACCGGCGTCGACGGGGGTGGATGGACGACGACAGTCTACGCCGCGATCGATCCGACCATCGAGCGCAGCTTCCCCGTCGCGGGATCGATCCCCCTCTATCTGCGCTGTCCCACCGGCGGCGCCGCGACCTACCCCCACGACGCCGAGCAGTTCCAGGGCAACGGCATCTATCAGATCGCGGGATATCAAGACCTCTACGTCCTGGGCGCCACCGGGACCTCTCCGAACGGATTCCCGCGGCACCAGACGCAGATCCTCGAGCGGCAGGACGACTGCTGCTTCGGGGAGGCCCAGCAGGCGGCCTCGCTGGGCGCCTGGGACGTGGCGGTGAACCAGTACGAGCTGGCGGTGCGCGACGCCGTCTACGAGATCGGGAAGGTCGGGCCGCAGGGCGGAATGTTCCGGGTCGACATCGACGAGAACAACGACACCCTCAACGGGAAATACCACCTGGCGGGGCACGGGGAGATTTACCGAACGGTCCTGGGCGAGCTCGACGACGCGCGGCGGGTGATCGGCCGCCAGGCAGGAAACTCTCCCGGAAACGACAACGACGCTTTCTACCGCGGCGTCAACGGGAACCTGTGGCATCGATCGGTCTCGGCCGCGAACGACGAGGACACCGGCATTCCGATCGTCGGCGTGTCCGACGCTGCGTTCGCCGCCGGGAAGTCCGCGCCCGTCTTCAACGTCGTCACCCGCAACCTGCAGAGCGCGCCTATCATCGCGTCGACGTCGCAGAGCTCGGGGGGGTGGTCCTCGCGAACGCTGCAGGGGCGGCTGAACAACGATCCGACGATCGTCCCCGGCCAGGGGAGCTCCGAGCTCTGGATCTTCGGACTGGGCACCAATGAGATTCCGTATGTCTGGGACAAGGACGGAAACCTCGTTCAGGTCTCCCCGACGCGCGTCCTCGGACCGCTGTCGGCCAGCCTCCGCCAGTTCGAGGAGGGGTTCCACGTCTTCTTCGTGGCCTGGGACCGCAGCGTGGTCCACAGCTATCGGGCCGACCCACAGGCGTCCTGGCAGACCGAGTCGCTGGGCGGGACCGCGCTCGGGTTCGTCGCCGGAACGGTCGTCCCTTCCACGGGTGACCTGGTGCTGTTCGAACTGGGGACCGACGGGATGCTGTACTGGAACAGCAAGCCGAACGGTGACCAGACGCCGTCGAACGCGTGGACCGGCTGGCAATCAATCTCCTGGGCGGCGGGCGCAACGGGGACGGCGCTCATGGGGACGCCGTCGTTCTCCCTGACCCCGAGCGGCACCTGGATGGTGTTCGTTCCCACTGCGG
>Ga0070734_10002601_pt1 | contig 21191 bp, 18 predicted proteins | sample Coa_R1_8_FD_66444 | JGI IMG/M metagenome (GOLD analysis project Ga0070734, IMG submission 66444) | Surface soil microbial communities from Centralia Pennsylvania, which are recovering from an underground coalmine fire - Coalmine... | ecosystem: Environmental > Terrestrial > Soil > Unclassified ...
AGGTCGCTAGTTCGAATCTAGCTGGGCCCACCAATTGCCCCTCGGGCCGAGCTGGTCCCTGAGAGCGTCCGGCGGTCGCTAGTTCGAATCTAGCTGGGCCCACCAGCCGGCTTCGTACCTGTCACGTAGATCGCCTTGAGCGCGAGGATTCCCGTCTTGCCGATCAGCGCGGCAAGCCGCTGAGTCAGCTCTGCCTTAAATGGCTCGAGCGCAATCTCCGGATGCTCTTTGAGCTGGCCGTATGCCGGCGTGCCGTACACAACTCCCTGCGCCAGCGCGGCGGGATCCGCGGGGACGGCAGCCGGAACGTCCTCCACGGTGACGCCTTCGAACCCGTTTCGTTCGAAGAGCGAGCGCAGCTCCGCGCGGTCGCTCAAACCATAGGGGGTCAGCAAGAACATCGGCGGGTCGGTCTTCGCGGACTCGAGGATCAGCTCGTGGGTGATTTTGAACCCGGGATTCTCGTCGAGGCCGTCCCAAACGCTGCAAATCAGCGTGCCCCCGGGTTTCAGCACCCGTAACGCCTCTTTGAGCGCCTTGTCCCGATCCGGGACGAACATGATCCCAAACTGACACGCCATCGCGTCGAACGAGCCGTCACCGAACGGTAGCTCCTGACAATCGACAACCTTGAATTCAGCCTCGCCAGGTGCGAATTTCGACTCGGCCAGGCGCAGCATGTCGGGGTTGAGGTCGGTGGCGACGAGGCGGGCGCCAGGCAAGGCGTCCTTGGTCGCGCGCGAGTCGATGCCGGTACCGCAGGCCACCTTCAAGACGCTCCCCGGGTTCAGACGAGCAAGCCGGGAGGCGAGCTCCTTCGCATAGAACTGAAACAGAACCGGGCCAAGATTCGCGTCGTAGAAGCGCGGAACGTCGCCAACGAACGAGGTGACACTCGACATGGCGCCATTCTAGCAAGGCGGCTGAAATCGCACCGAGAGCGGCCTAGGGGAGCTTCGGACGAACGTAGAGCCGGTAGAGCAGCAGCGGCAGGGCGTCGCCATAGGCGACAAAGATTCGGGGCAGGGCCAATGGGTCGTCGGTGTCTTGCGCAATCGCCTTACGAATCGTCACGCACACCTGGTAGCCCGCACCGCGAAGAATCTCGCGGGTTTCGGGCGAGGAGCTTCCGTACGGCAAGCAGAAACTGCCGCCGGGTAGGCCCTCCCGCTCGAGATCTTCGGTCGCGCCCCGGACCTCGCGGGCCTGGGTGTCGGGGTCAAGCTCCCCGAGGCGCGCGTGGGTTCGGGTGTGGTTTCCGACTTCATGCCCCTTCGCCGCCGCCGCCCTGAGAGCGTCCCAACCGGCCAGGGGGTATTCCTCCTCGCCAAGCCATCGGGAGGCTCCCCCGACCTGGCCGGTTACGACGTAGACGGTGCCAACTCCTCCATGGCGCTCCAAGCAGGGCAAGCCAAGCTCGACCGCGCCCTGGAAGCCATCATCGAAGGTGAAGGCGACTCGCTTCGGTTTCCAATCCCGGGCTAATTCCCGGGCGCAGACGAACCGGTACCCGCGTCGGGCGAAAAACCGCACGTGGGTATCCAGGCGGCTCGCTTCAACGTTGAGCCTGCGGCCGAATTCGGAAACGGCTCCCACCTTGTGATAACCAAGAATCGGGACCCTCATTCGCGACTCCGCGTGACGATAGCACCTTTTCAGACGTCCGATGATTGGCTGAGAATATGCGCCGCATGGCGCGTGCGCGCAAGGAGCCCAGTGCCACCGCGCGACGCACCCGGCGATCTCGCCAAACTAGAGGCAAGATGTCCAAGATGCGAGTTCTCGCGACGCTTCTGAGCGCGGCGATCGGGGTCACCTCCGCGTTCGCTCAATTTACAGGCCCAGCGCCGCTCTCCTGGCGGTGGCAGCAGCCGGCAAGCGCTTCTCCCGGCGGCAGCCCAGCCTGCGACGGCGACACGATCTACGTTGTTTGCGGTCAGCGGATGTACGCACTCAACCGGGTGGACGGCAACCAAAAGTGGCGCTTCCCCCTCGCCTCGTTCCTCGAGGCGAACTTCAAGGGAACGCCCGCGCTGGGGAACGGCTTCGTGGTCGCCGCAGCCGAAAACCGGACCTTGTACGCGGTCGACGCCAAGACGGGTCAGAAGGCTTGGAGCTACATCGCCCCGGCCACGATCATGGGCAGCCCCCAGATCTACAAGAACATGGTGCTCTTCATGATGGCGGACGGCATCATGGCGGTCAGCCTCGACAAAGGCGAGCCGGCCTATCAAACCCCGATCTATTTGAAGGAAGGGATGTTGAACAACTCGTTCAGCATTTCAGGAGACGACGTCTTGGTCTTCTCCGCCCTGAACACGTTGTACGCGATCAATATTGCGAGCCAGCGCGTCGATTGGAAGCAGATGACGGCGGGCGTCGGGCTCGACGCCTCGGTGGTCCCCGCGGGCGACACGATCTACTTCGTCAGCAACAACTATCTGATCGGGCTGAACTCGGGCGACGGAAGCGCGCGCTTCAGCACGCAAACGGACGACAACCTGATTCTCGCGCCGGCGGTCACCGAGCACTACATCATGGCGCTCACGCGTGAGGGCCGTGCGTACCTCTTCAACCGGCAGCGTAAGGGCGAGCGGATCAAGGATGAAAGGAATCAGCCGGTCCCGCCGATCGACCTCAAGTCCAGCCCGCTGCTCCGGCCGACCGGGTTGGATGGCGACCGATTCGCGGTTGCCACGAGCGCCGGCACCATCGAGCTCGTGAATCCGACAGCGTCGCCCGAGAACGCGGTCGTCTGGAACTATCCGATTCGGCCGATCGGCGGCGCCCAGGACGTTCAGGCGCCGACGAATACCAGTGCAGGCGGACCTCCCGGATTCGGCGGGGGCGGTAGCCCCGGCGGTGGTGGTCCTCCCGGAGGTGGCTTCGGCGGTGGCTTTGGCGGCGGCCAGTCCGGGGGTGGTACCGGTGGCGGCGCAGGCGGCGGAAACATCAACCGTGGCGGGCCGGGAGCCGGCGTGACCCGGATCGTTACGATTCAGGCGGCAGGACCGCCTGTGCTGGACAAGACGACGTTGCTCGTGCTGGGACGCGACGGCAGCTGCCTCGCGTTTGACAAGGACACCGGCGTCGACCTTACGCCGCCCAAGGTCACGATGACCTACCCGAATGCGGGCGACATGGTTGCCTCCAAGCCGCCTTTGGCCCTGGTCTTCAAGATCGAAGACGAAGCGTCGGGCGTCAACGAGGGCAGCCTCAAGATCACGGTCGACGGCAAAGCGGTCGACTTCACCTTCAACCGCGAAGGCTTGGCGATCGTGCGGTGCGGAACCTCGGGCAAGAACCACCTGACGGACGGCAAGAAGAAGATCGTCATCACCGTCACCGACTGGATGGGCAACGAGACGATCGCAAACTTCACGCTGACGGTCGATAACGACCTCCCACCGGTGCAACCGATCCAGGATCCGAATCAGCCTGGGAAGGGTGGCAAGGGTGGAGGAGGCAAAGGAGGCGGTGGCGGCGGCAACGTCGGTACCGGCGGCTAGCCCGGCTTGAACCTCGGCTTCTGGCAGCTCTTGTTGGCTGCCGAAGTTTCTCCGGCCAAGGGCCGAGCGCTGATCGAAGCGCTCGGCCCTTCCGGCTTATCCGACCCGGCGAAGTTCGCCGCGTCCCCCTTGCTCGCGAAGGCGGAAGCGGCTCGCGTGCGGGCAAGCGACCCGGCGGCGCCGGCACGGGCCGGCGTCGAGCTCCTGGAGGGCTCGGGACGGCCACCGCTGGTGGCTTCGCTGACCGATGCGGCGATCGCGATCTTCACCCTGGGTGAAACGGGTTGCCTCTTCGAGCCGTGCGTAGCCATCGTTGGCACACGCAACGCGACAGCTTACGGCAAAGCGGTCGCGCGCAGATTCGCGGGCGCGTTCGCCTCGGCAGGTGCCACCGTCGTCAGCGGGGGTGCGCTCGGCATCGACGCGGCAGCTCACGAGGCGGCGCTCGCCGAGGGAGGGTGCACGGCAGCGGTTCTCGCGTGCGGGCTGGACAAGCCGTACCCCTCGCGGAACCTCGGCCTCTTTCGGCGGATGCGAGAGCGGGGCTGTCAAGTGAGCTCCTACGCGTGCGGAATGATTGCCGAGCGGCACAAGTTTGTGGAGCGAAACGAGCTGATCGCCGCTCTCAGCCTGGCGGTGGTCGTCGTCGAGGCGCCTGAGAACTCGGGGGCGCTCACCACGGCGATGGCGGCGCGGCGCTTCGGCCGGCCGGTGTTCGTCGTGCCCGCGAACATCGAGGCGACGAGCTTTCGGGGTTCGCACAAACTCATCCGGACGGGCGACACGCTCGTCGAGGATCCGGACCAGGTCCTCGCGGCGCTGGGCCTGAGTTCGCGCGCTCCCGCGGTCCGGGCCGAACCGGCCTCGGCCCTGGCGGCCAAGATTCTCGGCGCACTCACGACGACGCCGATGCCGGCCGAAAAACTCGCCGAGACCGTTCGGGTTGAACCTCACGAGCTGCTCGCCGAGCTCACCATGCTCGAGTTGGACGGGCGTGTGCTGCGGGATACCGGTGGGTACGCTCTCATCCCGTGACCATGCGCGTCGCCGCGGTTGGGCCGAGAGGGTTTGGCGTGTACCTGTTGGAGGGCGGCGAGCTAACCCCGACCTCTGGCGAACCTGAGGCGATTCTCGCGCCCGGTTTCTTCGACATCCACGTACACGGCGGAAACGGGACCGATGTGATGGACGCCACGCCTGCCCAATTCGGTGACTTGTGCGCCTACTTCGCAGGTCTCGGGTACGAGGCGTTCCTCCCGACCACGGTGACGGCGCCGCTCGACGCCGTGAAGCACTTCCTCGGCAACCTGCCGAGCCACGAGATGATCGCCGGGGTCCACCTCGAGGGGCCGTTCATCAGCCCAAAGTTCCCGGGAGCGCAGCCGAAGGAGTGGATCCAACCGATCGGTCCGGAATGGGATCCCGTTCTGCGGGATCCGCGGGTCCGAGTGGTCACGTTGGCGCCAGAGCTGCCGGGGGCGACTCAGTTGATCGCCCGGCTCTCCGAGGAGGGCGTGCGGGTTGGCATGGGGCACACGGACGCGAGCTTTGCCCAGGCGGAAGCGGGGTTCAAGGCAGGAGCAAGCCACGTAACCCACACGTTCAACGCCATGCGCGGTTTCCACCACCGTGAGGCGGGGACGGCGGGCTATGCGCTTTCAGAGTCGGGGTTGGCGGCGGAGTTGATTTACGACCGGTTGCACGTTTGCCCGGAGGCTGCGGGGATTCTCATCCGCAGCAAGCCCGCCGACAAGCTGATCGCAGTGAGCGACGGAACGGCCGCGTCCGGACTGGCGGCGGGGACAAGGCTCTCGATGTGGAAGCACGAGGCGATCGTCGGCAACGGCGACGTTCGGCTGCCGGACGGCACCCTCGCCGGGAGCGCGATCACCCTGCTGGACGCATTTCGGAACTTGGCGGCGGACTTCGGGGTGGAGGTCGCGATCCGCGCGACGTCGCTGAACCCGCGGGCGCTGCTTGGGGTCACGGAGGCGCCGCGAGTGGAGCTCTTGTTCGACCTGAAGTTCAACCTGCTCGAGATTTCACCCAGGGTTTGAGGCCTTGCGTAGCCGGTCCCAGACGGCTTCCCAGTCGGCGGGTGGAGCTTCCACTTCGATGAGCTCGACGCCGTAGCTATCGAGCTCGTGAAGCGTGTGAAAGAGCTCGCGCGCATACTCGGCTTCGTGCTTAGGCATGCGGACGCGAAGCCCGCCGGGCGGTCCGTGAATCACGAGCCCGGCCGCGTCATCGGCGACTCGATTGACGATCCGTACCCGGGCCCGAGGCGCGTAGTGCCGCGGATACATGCCGGGTGAGGCGCGTTCGGCCGTCTCGCCGGCGGCGAGGGCTCCGACCACGGCTTCGATCTCGCCCCGCTTGAGGCCGCCCACGCGGAGCAAGCGCGGCGCCGCGCCGGTGACGTCCACGACGGTCGATTCGATACCGATCGCACAAGGTCCGCCGTCGAGGATCAGGGCGAGGCCGGCCGCGATCTCGGGGTCGATATCTTCGGCCCGAGTGGGCGAGAGACGCATAAAACGGTTGGCGCTCGGCGCGGCGACGGGCGTTCCCGCCGCGCGGATAACCTCCCGCGCAAGCGGATGTGCCGGAACCCTCAGGGCGACGGTTTCGAGCCCGGCCGTCACGACGCCGGGCACTTCCGGCCGCTTGCGCACCACGAGTGTGAGCGGACCCGGCCAAAACCGCTCGGCCAACGCCTGGGCGTGCTCAGAAAAGTCGAGCGCCACCGCCGAGGCATCCGCGAGGGCGGCGAGATGCACGATCAAGGGGTTCTCGGTAGGGCGGCCCTTGAGTTCGAAAACCCGGACAACCGCACCCGGCTGAAAGGCATCGGCGGCAATGCCGTAGACGGTTTCCGTCGGGAGCCCGACGAGCTCACCACCGGCGATCGCTCTGCCGGCCCTGGCGATGTTCTCCTCAGTCGGAGGCGACGTCACGCAATGGCCTTCCGCATGACCTCGCGCGGGGCTTCCCGGCCGAGCCACCACTCAAAGGAGCGCGCACCCTGCGCCACGAGCATCGCTTTTCCGTCGATGATCCGCAAGCCCGCCTTCTCGGCCGGCTCCAGGAACGGCGTCGTTACCGCCATGTAGGTCAGGTCGTACGCCACCGCCTCGGGCTTGGCCCTCGACCAGTCTATATGGGTCTCCGCGCCTTCGAAATGCGCGGAGCTCGTGTTGACCACGAGGTCGAACCCCTCCACATCGGGCGATTCCACGATCGAGGCCGAGAGGCCCAGGCTGGCGATCAGGCGGCTGGCGTTCTCGATGGTGCGGTTGTAGATAGCGATTCGAAACTTCGCCTCTTCCAACGCGGCGGCGATCGCGCGCGCCGAGCCACCGGCGCCGATGATCAGCGCCGATTGTCCTTCCTCGAATTTGAATTCGTCGAGCGTCTCGAGAAATCCGGGAGCGTCGGTGTTCGTTCCGCTTCGGGTTGCCGGCCGGACCGTGTTGCAGGCGCGAACTCTCCGGGCGATGGTATCGGACTCCATAAGCCACTCGAGCGTCTCCTCCTTGTGCGGAACGGTTACGTTGACGCCTTTGTAGCCGAGGTGGGCTAACCGCTCGAGCGCCATGCCCGCGCGGCCGGCGGGTACTCGGATGGCGACGTACTTGTATTCAAGGCCGAGCGATGCGAACGCGGCCGTGTGCATCTTCGGCGACAGGGAGTGCGCGATGGGATCGCCAATGACGGCGAAATCCGCGATCGGCGCGTCCTGCCAACGAAAAACGTTCATCATGGACGTTTCTTCCGGAAAGCGTACAGCTTTTGGCCTAGGAAGTTCCAAAAAGCCGCAATGCCCGCTGCCGGCACTTTCGCAAGGATAACCCCAGGACCCTGCGTTATGTGCATTATTGCCGCCAAGCTTGCAAATACACCGTTCTGGATGAAGTAACCGCAAATAGAGATGACGAGGAACCGCTTGAGCTGGGCGAGCCGCTCTTCCGGACCTCGGGTCTCGAAGGTCCAGCGGCGGTTCCACATGAAGCTCCAGAGCATGGCGACCAGCGATGCCATCGCGGACATCAAGGTCGTGCCGGTGGTGGCGGCGTCCTGAAACCACCTGAACCAACTGATCCCCGGGAATGCGGTTAGGACGCGGGCGCCGAGCTTGGGGCTCACGAGCCCGCCGTGGAACCACAGCTTGGTGGTGAGCAGGTAGGAGAGGCCCGCGTCGATACAAAAGGCGGAACCGCCGACGATGGCGAACTTGACGAGCTGTTTGACGATGGTCCGCTCGAAAAACGGCTTGGCGTGCTCGAGGGAGGGCTCGTCACCCTCGTCGTCCGGCGGAGTGGCGAGCGCGTTGTAGAGCCAGTAGACCAAGCGACGCTCGATCCAGCGGCTGACCTTGGTGCCCTTGAACTCGCGCGATCCCATCGGCCGAACCCAAATGGCCTCTACGCCGGACCGGTTCGCACCGAACACGTCGGTGAGGAGCTGGTCGCCGACCATGATGGCGGCGATCGCCTCGGTATCGAACCGGTCGAGCGCCTCGAGGTACATGTCCCGGCTCGGCTTGAATTTGCCTCGAAGCGCGGGGATGTCCAGCTCGGCGGCCAGGCGGTTGAGCCGGTCGGGGTGGCGGGTATTGCTCAGGATGCAAAGCTTAAACCCAAGCTCCTTCGCCTCCGCGATCCAGCCGCGAACCTCCGCGCTGATCTCGTCGCTCCGCCAGTGGGTGAGCGTGTTGTCGACATCGAGGAGCAGGAGCCGCTTGCCCCTGGCGTACAGACCGGCCAGGTGGATGTCCCGAATATGGTCGGTGCTCTCGATGGGGCAAAAGTGGCGCAGGGGCGAGGCCACCCGGTGCCGCTCGAAGGTGCCGACCCGGAAGTGCCTCAAGCGTGACCCTTGGCCTTGGCGATGGCAGCGATGGCCGCTTTACGCTTTGCCACGTTCTTTTCGTGCTCCTGGACGGTCTTGGCGAACAGGCTGTGGTGGTCGGGGAGCGCGACGTAAAAGAGGTACTCGGTCTTGGCGGGGTGCATCGCCGCCTCGATGCTCTTCAGGCTCGGCGAGCATATCGGGCCGGGGGGAAGGCCAAAGTGCTTGTACAGGTTGTAGGGGCCCTTCACGGTTCGATAGTCGCTGAGTCGCAGGCGGCGCCAAACGCCGAGGCCGTAATTCAGGGATGCGTCGATCTGAAGCATCATGTGTTTCTTCAGCCGGTTTTCAATTACAGACGCGACCAGTGGCCGCTCTTCGTCGCGATCCACTTCGAGCTCGATGAGGGACGCCTTGGTGAGAATTTGCTCGATGTTCTTGGGCCTGCCCAGTGGCTCGTAAACCTTCCGGTCGAAGGTTTTGAGCTGCCGCTCGACGACGGCGGCGGCGCCGAGGAGCGGCGGGAGATCGTAGGTGTCGGGGAAAAGGAAGCCTTCGAGGCTGGAGCCGGTCACTTTGAATGGGAGGTCGGAGGCGAAGGAGGCGGGCGAGTGCACCGCCTGGATGTACTCGTCAGCCTTGCAGACTTCGTGGCCCTCGAGTACGCCGGCGGCGCGGGCAGCCCAGAGGTGCTCCGAAAGGCGGACCATTTGGTGGATCGGGGAATCCAGCGCCCGCAGAAGCTGAGCGGTGCTCATGGCCGCGCCGACGCGGTAGGTGCCGATCGCCACGTGGGTGCGGGCGCGGGTCAGGAGAGCGAGGATGCGGGCGGCTCGATAGCTTCGGATCACGCCCTGCCGGTCGAGATCGGATAGGACGGCGGCGAGGGGTCTCGACCGATCGAAGCGGACATAAAAGGGTTTGGCACCCGGGTCGGCGGGTTGAGTGGCCCGGCTGAGCCAGGCCCACCCGAACCCGACGAGCAGGATGGCCGCGCCGAGCACGTAGACCCATCGGATCTTCGGCTTCGCTTTAGCCATCGATCCGCCCGGGTTCGCTCATAAACCGCTCGAGGATGCGGGCGGCCGCTTCGCCGTCGCGCCGCACCCTTCGCTTGGCGGCGGTGAGGCCGGTCGCGCGCAATGCCGCCTCCGCCTCGACGCTGGTCATGGCCTCATCCACGAACTCGACGCGTACGCCCCGCTCGGCGAGGCGCCCGCCCAATTCACGGCACGCCCGCTGCATTCGGCCGCCGTCACCCGCATCTTCCAACTCGGGCACGCCGACCACGACGGCGTCCACCTGCTCCTGACGGGCAAGGCGGACGATGGCGTCCGCGTCCGAGTCGAGCTTTCCGCTGGCCGAGAGGGGCGGTCGCGGGGTCGCAACCGCGAGAAGCGTTTCGCCGACGGCTATCCCGATGCGGCGTCGGCCGAGGTCGATGCCGAGGAGCCTCAAGCGGCGAACGCCTCGAGAATTCGGTCATGAAGCGGTCCGTTGGAACTGATCGCCTCGGAATGAGGGTTAGGGCGTCCCTGAAAGTCGGTGAACTTCCCGCCCGCCTCGCGAACGATAACGTCGACGGCGGCGATGTCCCAGCGCGAAAGGACGGGATCGATCATCGCATCGACGCGGCCGGAGGCGACGAGGGCGTGACCGTAAGCGTCGCACCAGGTTCGCAGGGCCATGGCCTTCGCCGAAAGCGTGAAAAGGGATTGAAGCAGTCCGCGCTCTTGCAACCGGGTGAGGCCGCCGCAACAAAGAATCGCTCCGACCTCGGTGGGGGTGGAGCGGGTTCGAATCGGGCGGCCGTTGAGAAAGGCGCCGCCGCCGGCCTCGGCGTAGAGCATTTCGTCCAGCGCGGGAAAGTAGCAAACCCCCTGGGTGGGGACGCCGTCCTGCTCGTAGGCTAGGAGGGTGGCGTACATCGGCACCCCAGCGACGAACGACTTGGTGCCGTCGATCGGGTCGATGACCCAACGATCCGGACCGGTTCCGGTCGCGCCCTCCTCCTCGCCGAGAATCGGTTCGCGCGGGTACGTGCCGGCAAGGGCCTCCCGGATGAGCCGTTCGGCGGAGCGGTCGGCGACGGTAACCGGGGTTGCGTCGCCCTTGAACTCGACGGCGGTTCCGGTTCGGAAGTGGGCGAGGGTCGATCGGCCGGCTCGGTAGGCGGCGTCGATGGCAAACGCCAGCCGAGGCGACATGCGCGGGAGTTTACCGGCTGGCCGATTTGGGGCAAAGAAAAACCCTCCCCGAGCGAAGGCTCGGCGAGGGCTGCTCGAAGATATGCGGGGCGCGGCTACTTGGCGCTTCGGCGAACTCGGCGGAAGGCGATAGCGAGGCCGGCAACGCCAAGGCCCATCGTGATCGGCTCGGGGGTCGGGGCGGGAGCCGTATCGTTGAACAGGTTTGCTCCGCTGGACTGCGTGTAAGTAACCCCGCCGTCGAGGCTGAGCTCGGTAAACACGTCGAAGAAGCTGTTGACGTGATAGGCGCCGGGGCCGCTGTTATTGAGGCTAACGATGGCTTGGCCGGTGGCGCCGCCGTTGCCGAGAGCGATGACCTGGAGTCCGTCGGAAACGCTGAGCGCGGTGATCGCGGTGTCGTACGTTCCAACGCCGTTGCTTTGCACGCCGGATTCCGGCGTGATGGTGAGGGTCGCGGTTCCGGTGAACGTTTCGGCAACGCCGTTCACGGTCGCATCGAAGGTGATGTCCTCGGTGAGGGGGGTGGTGCCGGCAGGGATGGCGGAGTACGCCAGCGAATGATCGAAGCCGAAGAACGTGGCGTCGGTGATTGTATTTCCGCCGAGCGTGATCGTGTCGAGGCTGGCGATGGCGAAGTTGACGTTCGCGCCCGGGAACATCGGGTTATCCGAGTTGTATTGCGCGTGGGCCGGAACGGCGAGGCCGACCGCCAACGCGCCCAATGCAGCGAGACGGGTGAAGTGTTTGATTCTCGTTTGACGCATATCTTCTCCAAGCGGGCACGGCGCAGGACGCCGGGCAATCAACGCCCTTCAGTATTATCGAGAACCGGGCCGAACCCGCTGGGAGAAATGCCGGGTTTTGGTTCAACCGGCATGAATAGCGGAGGGTTCCACCCCTCATGGCGCCGGCGCAGAGGAGTGGAACGTGGCAGGAATTTGCGCCCGTGCGCGAGTTCCTAGTTGCGGTTGCGTCGAAGGCGCCGCGCCGCGAGGCCGAGGCCGAAGAGGCTCACGCCCATCGTGATCGGCTCGGGGGTCGGAGCAGGCGGGGGGCCGCTATGGCCGCCCAACGTACCGCCACTGGTCGGGGCGGAACCGGACAAAGCCGCGGAGGCCCCCGCGACCGGCGTCGACCCGAGCATCATGGCATCCGCGCCAGGAGCAGCGGGGCTCGCGCCGGCCAGCTCGGCGTTGGCGACGAAGGTGCCGCTATCAAGGCTATACGCGTGAGCAGCGCCGACGAGGGCAATTGCGGTGACGGCAATGGCAGCCAACCGCCGGGCAGCCAGACGGGCTGCAGGGTGTTTTTGAAACATATCTCCTCCAAATGAAATGGCCGGCACGGGCGCCGGCTGCCCGACGGCAACGTCGCCGTCGGAGGTAGCTGCAAGCATACTGGCCGCGAGTCTGGATTGAGCGGGTGGAATTACCGGGTTTCTGCCAGAGGTTTGCTATTGGGCGACGACCTGCCGAAAGGTAAACTTTAGGTTCGCGCGTGGGGGCATAGCTCAGTTGGGAGAGCATCTGCTTTGCAAGCAGAGGGTCGTCGGTTCGAGTCCGATTGCCTCCACCAGCATTCGAGGGCGCCGGGCGTAACGGGCGGCGCACAGGGGTCGGCTACGATTACAGTTGATGGCCCCCGGTGAGCCCACCCTAAGTCGACGGTCCTTGATTCGAGACGGCGGTCTTGCCGTCGCAGGGACCTTCCTCCCGCTCGGCGCGATCCGACTGCCGGACCGGGATATCCGGTTCAAGAAGCTCGTGCTCGACACCCGGTTCGTGGCGGAGGGGGTCGCGGTGGCGGACGTGAACCGGGACGGGAGGCTGGACATTCTCGCCGGGAACGTTTGGTACGAGGCGCCGCACTGGACGCCGCACGAGATCGCTCCCGTCACCCTCGTCGACCCGCAGCACGCGTACAGCAACTGCTTCAACAGTTGGGCGGTCGACCTGAACCACGACGGGTGGGTGGACCAACTCGTGATCGGAATGCCGGGCGAAAGGGCGATTTGGCGCGAGAACGCGAGGGGATATCCGGGGCCGTGGAAGGAGCACCCGGTTTGGCGAAGCGCCTGCAACGAGAGCCCGCTGCTCGCCGACCTGCTGGGCAACGGCAAGCGGGTGTTGGTGATGGGTTACGACGACAACTACCTCGCCTGGTTCGAACCCTCGGCGGACCCGTACGCGGAGTGGCAATGCCACAACGTGAGCGGACCGAAGGGAGCCGGCTCCCAGCGCTACACGCACGGGCTGGGGGTGGGGGACGTGAACGGCGACGGCCGAAACGAGATCCTCACCACGGAGGGGTACTACCTCGCCCCGCCCGATCCGCGGAGCGGGCCGTGGCAATTCGTTCGCGCGGACCTGGGGCCGGCGTGCGCGCAGATGGCGGTGTTCGACGTGAACGGCGACCACCGGCCGGACATCGTAACGAGCTCGGCGCACGATCGGGGAGTGTGGTGGTTCGAGCAGCTTCAGGGGGGCGGGTTCAAGCGCCACCTCATCGACGAGACGGTATCGGAGAGCCATTCCCTGGTGCTGGCGAAGTTCGGACGACCCGAGACGGTCAACGCGGTTACCGGCAAGCGGATATGGGCGCATCCGCCGGGGGTCGACGTCGGTTCGGGCGAGCCGGCGTGGCTGGTGCGGTACGAGCTCAAACGTTCCCGTTCCGGCGTCGAGTGGGTGCGCCACGTGATCGACGAGGATTCGGGGGTGGGCACCCAGTTCGTGGTTCAAGACGTGAACCACGACGGACTTCAGGACATCGTCGTGGCGAACAAGAAGGGAGTCTTCCTGTTCGAGCAACTCCGCGGCTGACCTGCGGGGTTATCGAAGTCCTGCGGGCGGGGGCAAAGCGTATCCCGTCGTAGGTTGTGCGTTGTTTAGCCGACAGATTTCCGATGCGATTTACCGGAAAATGTAGATTCACGGTTATTGCGAGAGGCAGTGAATGACAATCCATAACCGACGGCCGAGTGGTTGGCAGTAAGGCATCATTGAGTTCGACCCCTCACCGACACTCCCCGGACGACCACTCTATCCACACGGACGGGTTCCGGCTGCTCTCACCTAGAGAGGAGCAGGTTCTGCAGTTGGCGGCACACGGCCACCTGGATAAGGAGATCAGCGCGGAGCTAGGCGTGTCCCTAAACACGCTGCGCACGTATTGGACGCGCATTCGCGCCAAGGTCGGCGACGCGCCCAGGATCGCCTTGGCCACCGCGTTCGTCGAAAACCGGACGGCACACGCCCCGCCCCCGCTGCTCACGAGCGAGACGGCAGATTGGGAAGTCGATTTTGCCAGGAACATGGCCGTCTACCACACACCCGATCCGAACGAGCCCGAGATTCCGGCCGGCACCGAGCGAACGCTCGGCAACGTCTTTGAATCGTTCCACCCGGAGGACGCGCCGGCGATGCGGTCCGCGCTTCAGGCCATTCACGAGGGAAGCCTTTCCTCGTTCGCCTACACCGCCCGCCGGGTGACATCTCGCGGCGTTGTGACCGTTAGCGCGTTCGTGCAGGTTACGCGGGACGCGAGGGGAAAGGCGGTCAAGCTCTACGGCAAGCGCATGACGCCCATCGATGCGCGAGCGTCGGCTTCCGAGGTTGCGGTCGGCCTCTGGTCACGCGACTTGCGAACCGGCGAGCTTTGGCTCGACGACGGATTCAAAAAGATATACCGGCTGACGGGCGACGAACCGGACCTGCGAGCGGCGATCCTGGAGCGGAACCACCCCGAGGACCGGCCCCTCGGCGCCAACTACGTCGAGGAGATGATCGCCAGCGGCGTAACCAACCTGCGGCGGACGTTTCGAATTCGAGACGAGGACGGCTCGTACCGATGGGCCTCTGCGGATATCCGCTTGGAGTCGGACGCGGAAGGGCCGACGCGAACGAGGGGCACGATTCTCGTGTATCCCCGCTGAGGAAAGCGCCTACGCCGAGTCTTTGTCGAGTGCGGTAGGCCGGCCGGCGGCGTCGTGAACCGAGATGGTTCGGCTGCGCGGATAGTCCGAAGGCGATAGGCTCACCGGATCCTGGGCCGTCAAGACGAGGAGCTCCGAGCTCAACTGGAGAAGGGCCAGGGCGTGGTCCCGCACAAAGCACGGATCGATCGATGAGAACAGGGTTCGATGAGCGTGCAGCACATCGATCTGATCACGCAGCTCTTGCGTACAGTATTCAAGCAAGTTGGGATTATTACGTCCCTGCTGACTCAGATCCATTACTGATAGTATCGCCGAATTTAGCCATTCTCCTCTGTCGCAAACGTGTGCGACGCCGAGCAGTTTAAGGACTCAAGTCGATATTGCGAATTAGGTGCGGCAAACCAACTCACGCGCACGCGCGGCTGAGCCCGCGAAGGGTTTGGACCGATAAACCAGAGAGGGCCCGTTGTTCCAAAAACCAAGAGCCAAGGTCGCGAAGAAGCTCGCCCAGCGATTACGCGCTGCATTCACGTCGGTGACGGTCATTACCGCCTGCATCGGCGCGACCGCCTATTTCGGTTCCATGCGGTTGGCGACATCGGCCCAGAGCATTTACGACAACGACGTGCTCGTGCTCAGCAATCTGGGCAAGGCCGTGGTGCACATGAAGCACATGCGGCTCATTCAGTACCGGCTCTTGAACTCGACCGACCCGGATTACGACCGCCTCCACACGCGAAGCCCCGAGCTCCAATCCGAACAGCGCGTGGAGATCGCTCGAGCCGAGAGCCGGGCCGACGCGCTCCTCGCCCTGTGCGTGCCGGCCGCCGGAAGCGATCCGAGGATGGCGCGTCTTCGGTCGCTGTGGGCGCAGTACAAAGAGCGAAGCACGGTCTTTTCGGATGCCATCGCCGCGAACAACCGCGACCGGGCCAACGACCTGCTCTCGCGTGAGCTGATGTTGCTCGGACAGTCGATGAACCGAGCCTCGGACGACGTGTTCAACGAGTTCGACGCGGCGGCCGCACGGCACGCGGCGGCAGTTCACGATCTGGCGTTCCGCGGGCGCGTCTTCTTCGTTGCCGCGCTCATCGTCGCGCTCGCGATGAACGTCGCGGTTTGGTGGTCGGTGAACCGGTTTGTCGTCAAACCCGCGCGAGAAGTCCGCGACGCACTGGATCACCTCGCGACTGGTCCGCTGGAGAGCCTCCAGCGCTGCATGGTCGCGTTTTCGGAGGGTGACTTCTCTCAAGAGGTCTCCACGGACATGCCCCGGCTCGAGATCCAGTCGAGCGAAGAGTTCGACATGGCGGCACGGGCTATCAACCTCCTTTCCGACCGGATCGACTCGATCGCCGCCGCCTACGGGCACGCGCGCGAGGCTCTCGACGAGCTCGTAGTCGTCCTGTCGACGGCGGCTCCGGACAGCTTCGAAGACCTGACCGACGACGGCCGGCCGATTCGCAGCATCCGGCACGCTACCGGCGCGATCGACAACGTCCTTGCCCACCAAGCCGACCTCGAGGCGCTGGCCTACGAGGCAAATCGACTCGCGGAGGAGTCGAGCGCGCTCGTGAAGGCCAAGAGCGAGTTCCTCGCGAACATGAGCCACGAGCTCCGCACCCCGATGAACGGCGTGCTTGGTGCGGCCGAGCTTCTCTCCGACTCGGATTTGGACGGCGAGCAGAAGGAGCTGCTGGACATCATCCGCTCCTCGGGATCGCTCCTGCTTTCGATCGTCAACGACGTTCTGGACTTTTCGAAGCTCGAAGCCGGCAAGATGGTATTCGACGCCGAGCCGTTCGACCCCGCCGAGGTTGCCTGGGAGACGCGACGCACGTTCGAGGTGGCGGCGGCGAAGAAGGGCCTGCGCCTCGCGCTGAAGGTGGAGGGCGAGGACCTACTGTTCTATGGCGACGCGATGCGGCTGCGGCAGATCGCGACCAACCTGATCGGCAATGCGATCAAATTCACCACGGATGGATCCGTAAGCATTCGCTGTTCGCGAGCGGTGGCAGGGCCGGCGCTTGGATCGTTCCGGTTGTCCGTCGAAGACACCGGGATTGGAATGGATTCAGCCGTCCTCGATACGATATTCGACCATTTCACGCAAGCCGACGCGTCAACGACCCGAAGATATGGAGGCACGGGCCTGGGGCTCGCCATATCGAAGCGGCTTGTGGAATCGATGGGGGGAACCCTTTCGGTTCAAAGCGAGCCCGGGAAGGGTTCGAAGTTCATCGTCGACTTAGTTCTTCCGCTTGCGGCAGCGGAGGGCGAGGACCATTCCGAGATGCTCGCGTTAGCCGCATCAGGACTTCAAACAACCATGACACCAGACTCACACGGCCCGATTCGCGTGTTGCTCGCCGAAGACAATCCGGTCAACCAGATTGTCGGAACCAAGATTCTCACGTCGCGGGGCTACGAGGTGGTCACCGTGCTTAACGGAGTCGAGGCGCTGGAGATTCTCGGCCGGGAGCGATTCGACCTGATCCTGATGGATTGGCACATGCCGAAAATGGACGGCCTCGAGGCGACACGAGCGATCCGGAAGTCGGACCAACCGTGGCGCTCGGTTCCGATCATCGCCTTGACCGCCAATGCGATGGACGGCGACCGGGCGACGTGCCTAGCGGCGGGGATGGACGACTACATTTCCAAGCCGTTCCAGATCGAGGAGCTTCTCGGCGTGGTTGAAAAGTGGATCGCCCGTCGGCACGCGGCGTAACCGAGGGCGCCAGGGTTCTGGGGTTCCAGGTTTCCACGGTTCCGGACACGGCTCGCTGAGCCGTGGCACGTTTTTGGGAACATGGTCACCTCCGTTACGACAAGAGATCCTTGACGACGTGGCCGTTGACGTCGGTGAGGCGGAAGTCGCGTCCCTGGTAGCGGAACGTGAGCTTCGTATGGTCGATGCCGAGCTGGTTGAGGATCGTGGCCTGGAGGTCGTGGATGTGGACCGCACCGGGGGTGAAGACGTCCTCTCGAGGGTCGATGATGGCCCCGCTCTTGTCGACGATGTTGTAGCCGTAGTCGTCGGTCTGACCGTAGACCATGCCCGGCTTGACGCCGCCGCCGGCCATCCACATCGTGAAGGCCCGGGGATGGTGGTCGCGGCCGTAGTTGGTCTTGGTGAGGTTGCCCTGGCAGTAGACCGTGCGGCCGAACTCGCCCCCCCAGATGACGAGGGTGTCCTCGAGCATGCCGGTGCGCTTCAGGTCCTTGATCAGGGCCGCACAGCCCTGGTCGATGTCCTTCGCCTGCTTTGGGATGTCGACGGGCAGGTCGGAGTGGAGGTCCCAACCCCGGTGGAAGATTTGGATGAACCGGACGCCGCGCTGGGCCATGCGGCGAGCAAGCAGGCAGTTGGCGGCGAAGGTCCCCGGCTCATGCGCATCCTTGCCGTAGAGCTCGAAGACCTCGGAGGGTTCTTTGCTCAGGTCCATGAGGTCGGGCACGCTGGCCTGGAGCCGGTAGGCCAACTCGTACTGCTTGATGCGGGCGTTGATCTCGGGGTCGCCGAAGGCGTCGAGCTCGTTGTGGTTGAGCTTGGCGATGTCGTCGAGCATGGCGCGGCGAGTCGAGCGGTCCATGCCGTCGGGGTCCTTGAGGAATAGAACCGGGTCGCCGTCGGAGCGCAGGGCCACGCCCTGGTACTCGCTGGGCAGGAAGCCGGTGCCCCATAGGCGCGGGTAGACGGGCTGGTTCGGCTTGCCGCTGGATACCTTGCTGTGGAGCACGACGTAGGTGGGCAGGTCCTCGTTCATGCTTCCCAAGCCGTAGCTGAGCCATGCGCCCATGCTTGGGCGACCGGGGATCTGGCTGCCGGTTTGAATGAACGTGGTGGCGGGATCGTGGTTGATCGCCTGGGTCCACATCGACTTGACCACGCACAGCTCGCCGACCACCTCGGCGGTGTGGGGCAGGAGCTCGCTGACCCAGATCCCGTCCCCGCCGTTATCGTGCTTGGCGAACTTGTAGAGGGAGGGCGCGATCGGGAAGCGGGTCTGCCCGCTCGTCATGGTCGTGATGCGCTGACCCCGCCGGACGCTGTCGGGAAGGTCGGCGTTGAAGAGGTCGTTGAGCTTGGGTTTGTAGTCCCAGAGGTCGAGCTGGCTGGGGCCGCCGCTCATGAAGAGGTAGATGACGCGGTTGGCCTTCGGGGCGAAGTTCGGGAAGCCGGGGAGCCCGCCGTGGACGGGATCGGCGAACGCGGAGGCGATGGCGCCCATGCCGCCCATGGCGAGCAGGCGGCCAAGAGCAGCGGTACCGACCCCCAGGGCCGCGCGCCCGAAGAGCTGGCGGCGGGTCACTAGGAGTTCGGATTCGCGAAGGGGGTCCATGGTTGGGTTCTAGGTTCTAGGTTTCGGGTTCTAGGTTTCAGGTTCTGGGTTCTGGGTTTAGTGGAGGGTGACGAATTCGTCGGTGTTCATCAGGGTCGAGCAGATCAGCATCCAGGTTGCTTCTTCGGGGGCGGGGGCGAGGTGAGACTGCGGGGCGTCGCCGACATCGAGCAGCTTCTTGGCGGCGGCGGGGTCGGCGCGATACGCCTTCCGGTAGCGGTTCACGGCGCCGAGGAGGATCTGGAGGTCGCTCGAGCTCGGCTCCCGGCTCAGGGCGATACGATAGGCGGCGCGTACCCGATCGGCATCCGTGCCCGGGGTTCGAAGCAGGCGATACGCCATCGACCGGCTTGCCTCGAGGAAGGCGGTTTCGTTCTCGACGACGAGGGCCTGGAGAGGGGTATCGGTCACGCTTCGGCGCACGGTACAGGTGTCACGGAGCGGCGCATCCAGGGTGGTCATCATCGGCGGAGGCGAGGTCCGCTTCCAGAACATGTACATGCTGCGCCGGTAGATGCTCTTGTCGTGGTCGCGCTTGTAGAAGTGGGTGCCGCTGGCGGGGTCCGAGCTCGCCTCCCATAGGCCATCCGGCTGGTAGGGCTTGAAGCCGTGACCGCCAAGCTCGTCGAAGAGGAGTCCGCCGGCCTCGAGCGCTTTGTCCCGGATGACCTCGGCGTCAAGCCTGAAGCGCGGCCCGCGCGAAACGAGGCGATTCTCGGGGTCGCGAGCGAGCTTGGCCGCATCGACCCGCGAGCTTTGGCGAAACGCGGCGGAAGTGACGAGCAGCCGGTTGAGCTTCTTCACGCTCCAGCCGTTCTTCATGAAGCTGACGGCGAGGTAGTCGAGAAGAGGGCGATTCACCGGCCACTCGCCCTGGGTGCCGAAATCCTCGGCGGTGCGAACGATCCCGGTGCCGAAGCACTGCTGCCACACGCGATTGACGAAGACGCGTGACACAAGCGGATTTGAGGGCTCGACCATCCAACGGGCCAGGCCGAGGCGGTTTTGGGGCCAGCCGGCGGGAAGCGTCCCGATCGCAGGCGGGAGATGGCGGGTTACGAGGTCGCCCTTCTGGTCGTACTGGCCACGCTTGAGGATGTAGGTTGGTCGCGGGGCCGGCATCTCGCGGGCGATCAGGGTCATCGGGATCGCCGCTTCGTACTCCATCCGCTCCTTGGTGAGCTTTCGGTAGGCGAGGGCGTCGGGGGTGTCGGGGCCGGCGTCGAGGAACGTCTCGATCAGCTCGCCCTTCACCTTGGGATCGGCCGGCGCTTTGCGGAAGGCGCTGAGGGCGAGGTCGATTCGGGTTTGGTTCGGTCCGCCGAACCGGATGTTGAGCCCATCGGAGGAGACGCCGTTGATCAGCTTGGCGACGAGCACGTTGTCGCCGGCCTTGAAGTCGGCCTTGACGGGATCGATGCCCTCGTTGAGACCGCGCCCGATCTTGTGGGAGTGGATGAGCTTCCCGTTGAGCCACATCCGGATGCCGTCGTCGCTGGAAACCCCGAGCGTGATCGTCCGCGCTTCGGGGAGGGTCACGATGCCGCGAACATAGATCGAGGAGTTATCCTTGCCGATCAGATTCGCGTTATCCCGGCCGACCTCGAACTTCAGGGGCTTCCAAGTTTTGGGGCCAGGCTGACCCGGTTCCCCAGGCTCGGGCTTGTCGAACGCTTCGTCGAACGTCGCCTCGGAGTAGACCGGGGTGGCCTGCCAGTCGCGGGTTTGGGGCAACGGCGGGGCGTTGGCGGTAAACCAGGCGGCGGCGGAGTCCGGCGCGACCGCGGTTCGGTACGTCTCAAGGCGGGCGTCCATCCCGGCGAGACGCGCGGCTTGCTCCTTGGTGGAGGCGTGGATGAAGGGCGGCGGAAGGGCTATGTTGCCATCGAGCGGCTCATCCTGGGTGCTGTCAAAGAAGGCGTAGAGGCCGTAATAGTCGCGCTGCTTGATCGGGTCGTACTTGTGGTCGTGGCACTTGGCGCATCCGGCCGTGAGGCCGAGGAAGACCGTCGCGGTGGTATCGACGCGGTCGAACGTGTTTCTGGCCAGAAACTCCTCGGGAATCGCACCACCCTCGTTGGAGGTCAGGTTCATCCGGACATAGCCGGTGGCGACGAGCTGGTCGGTGGAGGGGTCCGGCAGCAGGTCGCCGGCGAGCTGCCACTCGGTGAACGTGTCGAACGGCAGGTCCTGGTTGAAGGCGCGCACGACCCAGTCGCGGTAGGGATAGACGTCGCGCTCGTTATCAAGCTGAAGGCCGTGGGTATCGGCATAGCGCACGGCGTCGAGCCAGTAGCGGGCCTGATGCTCGCCGTACTCGGGCTTGGCGAGGAGGCGG
>Ga0070734_10002602_pt1 | contig 21183 bp, 11 predicted proteins | sample Coa_R1_8_FD_66444 | JGI IMG/M metagenome (GOLD analysis project Ga0070734, IMG submission 66444) | Surface soil microbial communities from Centralia Pennsylvania, which are recovering from an underground coalmine fire - Coalmine... | ecosystem: Environmental > Terrestrial > Soil > Unclassified ...
CCGTTAAGCATCCGGGGCCCATGGTAGTGCCTGCTGGCGCGAGAGTAGGTTATCGCCGGGATTCTTTCCACCAGCCCGCCTCCTCCCACACCACGAGGCGGGCTGTTCGTTTGCGCGGGGGAGTGCGCCGACCTTACATTAGCGGAAAAGGCTGTAGTGCCACCGAGAGATCTTCGCTGGCATTTCAGCCTTCTGGACGACACAACTGGACAGGACCCTAGCTCGACCCGAGGTCCGCGAGGATCTGGGCTGCTCGGTTGGCATCGGCCACGCTATCAAAAGCTGCGAAACCCACGAATTTATTTCCGAGCACGGACATCGTCACGCCTTGCAAATTGATGCCGGCCAAGGCCCACTGCTGCGTCAAACGGTAGGCCAAACCGGCCTCGTTGTCTCCTTCCACGCGCAACACGACCGAATCATGCGCTTCCGTCAGGCCTGCTTGCCGAGCGGCGCGGACCTGAGTCGGCCCTGTCACCGGGGCAATGTAAATTATACCGGTGCCCGGCCGTTCGGCCCGGCGGCGCGTAAAGATGTATTCGAGGTTTGCGTTGGCCTGAGCCAAGGGCGCTAGCTTGCCCGCCATGCCGCCCGCTTGATCAGCAATCTCGCCGGACCAGATGTGCAATCGCTCCAGCTTGAAACCCATGATGCTCGTCTCCCAGAGGTGGTAAGGGCATCCGCCAGCAGCGATTATATGCTGATTGGCCATGTGGGGGAACCGGCCGCAACCCCGTGGCAGCAATTCCAGCCGGCGAAGGACTCCTCCGAACGGACTCCGCATAAAATGACAAAAGTTTGCCAAAACGCCAAATTGTGGTTGCGACGACACCGTCTCTCCGAGAGAATAACAAGAAGAAGTCCCTGAGCCTTTCTGCAACATCAAACGCCCGCGCGGAGGATGCGACGCATGAATCGTTGGGCCCTGCCTATCGTGGCTCTGCTCGCTGGAGCCGTTGGTTTGCTCCACGCCGACTACGTGGTTATCAAAATCAACTTGGCTGCAGCCAAGGAAAAAGAAGACGAAAACGATCCGAATCAACCAGGCGCCGTCCCAGGCGGTCCTGGTGCGTTCCCCGGGGGTGTGCCCGGTGGCGGCCTGCCCGGCGGCATTCCCCCCGGTGGCATCCCCGGCATGCGTGGTCCCGGTGGCAACCTCGGCCAGCCAGGCGGGGGACGATTTGGACCTGGCCCTGGAGGCGGCGTACCCGGTGGCCGCATGCCCGGCTTTGGACCAGGCGGTCCAGGCGGCGGGATTGCCGGACCCGGTGGAGGCCGGATGCCCGGCGGACCCGGCATGGGCATGGGAAGCGGATTCCGCGGTGGCATGGGGCAAATGGGACCCGGGGGCCCTGGAACGTTTTCGGGCCCCTCCTCTGGCTCGGGGATGGGTGGCATGATGACCGGACGGACCTTCACGAGCCAGGAGCAGGATGACGAGCCGGACTCCGCGCCGCTCTTCGTCGGCGCTGTGATTGAGGTCGATCACAAGGATGTCAAGCCGCTGGACAGTGGCCGTGCCAAGATCAAACACAAATGGGGCGAAACGATCCTCTTCCTGGGCGATGAAGTCGAATGGACCATTATCGGTGTCGACACGGTGGCCCAGAAATACGAGGCCAAGAGCCGGCAGATCAAGAAAAACGATCCGAATCGCGCCGAGCAGCTGCTGGCGCTGGCCGATTGGTCGCTGGAGCATGGGCTGTACGACAAGGTCCCCAAGCTAATCGAGGAAGTGGCGAAGCTGGATTCCAAGCAGCCGATTGTGGTGGCGTTCCAGAAAGTTCACGCCGATTTGGAGCGGGGAGCCTCTGATGCGGATGCCGCCGCCCGTTGGCGAGAACGACTTGGCGAATTCAAAATTAAGAACAGCAAGCACTACTCCTTGCTTTACGACGTGCCGACCGATGCACAGGCGCAGAGTTTTCTTGATCGCCTGGAACGGAACTATCAGGGCTTCTTTTACTGGTTCGCATTGCGTGGTAAGGCACTTCCTCAGCCTGAGCGCCGTTTGCTGGCCGTCGTGGTCGACAACCCGGAAACGTTTGAGCGCCAGCACAAAGACATCTTCGATAACGCGCCGGTGGTGGACGATGGTTTCTTTGTCCGCCGGGACGACCTGGCAGTTTTGTCGGCTAAGCGCCTCGATGAAGGATACGATGCGCTGAGTAAGTCGGTCAAGAATATGTGGGACACGACCCAGCTGAGCCAGGAAGATCTTCTCAAAGGCAGGGGACTCAAATTGGGTCCTCTTTATTTCAACTTGTCGGCCAAGGCGCAAACGCTGACGCTGGTCCACAAGGCGATGGAAGAAGAAGGAAAAAGGGCCAGCGTAACCTACGAGGGGACACGGCAGCTCATCTCCTCCCTTGGCCTTCTGCCCCTGTCGGTGGAAGCACCGCAATGGATCGACTTCGGCATGGCCAGCTTTTTTGAGACACCCAAAGGCTCTTACTGGTGGGGTGCCGGCGCGCCCAACATGACCTACCTGGTCAATTTCAAGCTTTGGGACAATACGAAGAAGCTTGAAAAGAACGCGGCCGATGCGCTCAAGTCGGTTGTCACGGATCGGTATTTCCACAAGATTGCGGATAGCAAGAACAAGGAAAATGCCGAAGCCAAGGCTCGGACGATGACCTGGGCTCTGGTGTATTACCTCGCCCACAAGAAGCGCGACGGTCTGCTCCGCTATTACGAAGAGCTGGCCAATCAGCCGCGTGATCTCGATCTGGATGAGGATATCCTGATGGGCTGCTTTGCCCGCGCGTTCGGTCTGACCGATTCCAAAAATCCGAACGAGGTCGATGCCAACGCCCTGAATAACCTGGCCGCGTCCTGGTACAAGTATATTCGGGATACGCCGCTGGAAATTGAAGAAGCCTACAAGGATGCCTTGAAGGCGCACAAGAAGCGGCCTTCGGTCATCCAGTCGCCGAACAGCGGACGCAATCCCCCAGGGAATCCGCCAGGTGGTGGCAGCGGCTCGGGCGGTGGATCGTCCAATTGATCGGACAGGAACGCGGAGCCATTGCCTATGCCGGGAATCTCAACCCACGGGCATCCGTCCGTGGGTTTTTTTCGGATTGGGAACGTCTGTTGTTAGAACATGGATCGCCGTGATTTCCTCGATCCCCGTCAGCTAGCCCATACCGCCGCGCAAGTGCTGGGCGCTGTGGAGGAACTCCATGCTCGCCCGGCCACCTGTGCGGAGGCCGAGGTGGCGCTCCTGCGCCTAGCCCACCGAGCCATGGCAACGACGTTCGAAGTCGTGCTTCCCTACGGCACTCCCAACGCGTTGGCAGCTGGGAGCACCACCTTTGCAGAAATCGATCGCCTGGAGCAGCAGCTGACGGTCTACCGGGAGACGAGCGAAGTCAGCCGTCTGAACCGCTTGGCTGCCCGGACCGCCGTGCCCGTGGAGCCGGAACTGTTCAATCTCCTGAGCCTGGCTGCGCACATTCACGCCGAAACAGCAGGCGGCTACGATGTCACGGCCGGGGCTCTGATCAAGGCGTGGGGATTTTATCGTGGTCCGCGCCGTGTGCCGTCAGATGAGGAGCGTGCCGCGGCACTCGGCCGAGTCGGCATGCAGCACGTGTTATTGGATAGCCAGGCCCACACGGTCCGCTTCCTACGATCGGGCCTTGAAATTAATTTCGGAAGCATAGGCAAGGGGTACGCGCTGGACCGGGTGGCCCAGCGGCTGCGTAGCGATTGCGGGGTGACGACGGCCCTCGTCCATGGAGGGCACAGCAGTGTCTATGCCATGGGGCAGGGACCGGCCGGCCAACGAGGCTGGTCAGTGGGGATTCGCCATCCCTGGCAGCCCGACACTCGTCTAGCACTGGTTTGGTTGCGGGATTGCGCGCTCGGCACGTCAGCGGCCACGTCGCAACATTTGGAATATAACGGACGGAAGCTGGGCCATATTCTCGACCCGCGGAGCGGCTGGCCCGCCGAAGAGTTAGCTTCGGTCTCGGTGATCGCGCCGTCGGCTGCCGAAGCGGACGCTTTATCAACAGCGTTTTTTGTGCTGGGACGTGAGCGGACGCGCGCCTACTGCGAAACGCATCCGCATGTGGGCGCCCTGCTCTTGCCCCAAGGGGAGTCGGCTCGGCCGGTGGCCTTTGGATTGAACGAAGAACAGGTATTGATTTTCGACTGAGTCAGGATGTGGAACCTACCATGAACGGGATGACCCGCTTCTTTCTTGTGTTATTGCGATTCGCGATCGGCTGGCATTTTCTGTTCGAAGGTCTCGACAAGATCCAGTCGGTGAACCTGGGCGTAACGGAGACCAGCCGCCCCTGGACGAGCAAGGCTTACTTGCGTGAATCGATGGGTCCGCTGGCCGATTACTTCCACCGCCAGGCTGGCGACACCGATGAGGAAGCCCTTGCCATCCTCGAAGTTCGGCCCTTGAGTCCCGGCGAAGATCCGGCCAAGGTGCCGGTGGGGCAGCGCATCTCGCCCATTCTCGCTCAGGCGTGGAATGAATACTTCCAGCGGTTCGCGGACCATTACAAACTCGAAGGCGCCCAGCGTCGCATGGCGGAGGGTAAGCTCGCCCAGGCCAAGGAACAGGCCGTGCGCTGGTTGCTGGGAGAGGCCGGCATCCGCGAAGTAGAGCACACCTATGGTCCCTCAGCGAGCGTGAAGATCAAGGAATCGCCGGCCCAGCGCTTGCAGGATTACCGCCAAAAGGTGCAGGAGTTGCGGGAAATCATGGACGAAAAACTTCCGGCATTTGGCCGCGATGTCGAGAAGCGGCACCTGACGAGCCTGAAGGCGGACGTCAATCGGATGCGTTCCGAGCTGCTCGCGGATCTGGAAAAACCGATGCAGGAAACACTTCAAAGTGTCCTCACCGAGGAGCAGAAGAAGATGGGTCCCATACCGGTGGCTGTCGCCAGCCATTGGTGGGAACAAGGCCGGCTAGGATGGATTGATTGGATCACCCGGTACGGCCTGACCGCGGTCGGAGCTTGTTTGCTGCTGGGGCTCTTCACCCGGAGTGCCTGTCTGGCTGGGGCCGCGTTTCTGATTCTGTTCTACCTGGCGATGCCTGCGCTCCCGTGGCTGCCGGAGAGCCCTCGGGCTGAAGGACACTACGTGTTTATCAACAAAAACATCATCGAGATGTTGGCTTTGCTGGCCTTGGCCACGACGCGCAGCGGTTTCTGGGCCGGCCTGGACGGCATCTTTTATTGCCTGGCGCCGTGGCACTGGGGTGCCCGACGCGCGCCCGCCCCGGTTAGCCGTTAGACCATGTGCATTTTCCCCTGATCTTCAAGGAGCTCTTCCATGTCCCTGTATTTGACCTCGGAACAGAAGGCAGCCGGCAAGGCCAACTTCGATCGGGCCGTGGGCACGCACGCGCTCAATCGCCGCGACTTCATGAAAGGCATGCTCGCCGCCGGGGCGGTCCTGCCGATTTCGGCCGCCGCCTATTTCGGCTATGAAAAGGCGCGGGGCAATCCGGTGAAAGTTGGTCTGATTGGCGGTGGCGACGAAGGCGGCGTCCTGGTCGGCGAACACAACCCTGATTATCTGGAGTTTGTAGCCGTCGCGGACATTCGGCCCTCGAACCTCAAGCGCATTTTCAAGGGGGAAAACGCTCCAAGTCCGCGCAAAGGATTTGATCGCAAGTATGGCAACAAGGCCGCCAACATCAAGAAATACGACGATTACAAAAAGCTGCTGGAGGACAAAGATATCGAGGCCGTCGTCATCGCGCTGCCTCTCCATTTGCATGCACAGGTGGCCATCGACTCCATGAAGGCCGGCAAGCATGTCCTGTGCGAAAAGCTGATGGCGTGGAACATTAACCAGTGCAAGGAAATGATCCACGTCGCCGATGAGACGGATCGGATCCTTTCCATCGGCCACCAGCGGCACTATAGCCTGCTTTATGCCCACGCACTGGAGATCATCAAGTCGGGAGAGCTGGGCGACGTCAAGCACATCCGCGCGTTGTGGCACCGCAATAACACCTGGCCCAAGCTGGACCCGGATGGCAAGCCAATGGTCGACGACAAAGGGCAACCGATCCTCCGCGATGGTTGGCACCCCGATATTCCCGCGGAAGACCGGGAAGCCCTGCAGGGCAAGATTCGAGACCTCGGTTACAAAAGCATGGAAGAGCTGGTCCGATGGCGCCTCTTCAACCGCACCGGCGGCGGTCTGATGGCCGAGTTGGGGAGCCATCAGCTCGACGCTTGCAGCATCTTCCTGGGGAAAGTCCATCCGCTGGCGGTTTCGGGCCTGGGCGGCAAGATTTTCTATCACGACGATCGGGAAGTCGATGACCACGTCTTCGTCACGTTTGAATTCCCCGGTCCCAATTACTTCGCCGACAAGGAACACAAGACGGTCAAGGACAAGAATGACATCGTGGTGGTCACGTATTCCTCGATCAACACCAACTCTTTCGAGCCCTACGGGGAATGCGTCATGGGCAGCCGGTCCTCGATGCTGGTCGAGCAGGAACAGGAAGTGATGCTCTTCCCTGAACGCAATCCGAATCGGCCGGCGGCTGCAAGCAAGGGAATGACCGTGACCGTGACAACGGCCAGCGCAACGAAACCGAGCGTGGAGTCGTCCGGAAGTACGGGAGCGCTGGAGCCGGCCAAGGCGCTGGCGAGCGGTCAGGCCTCGCTGTTCAAGGAGCCGCCTAGCCGTGGCTACCGCGAAGAGATGGAGCACTTCGCCTACTGCATCCGCATGTGGCACGAAGGGAACAATAAGAAGGACCGTCCCCTGCCCCGCTGCCATGGCCGGGTCGCGATGGCCGATGCGATCATCGCCTTGACCTCTAACCTTGCGATGCGCCGCCATCAGCGAATCGAGTTCAAACCCGAATGGTTCGATGCCGGCTCTGCCGAAGTGCCCGATCCCGAGATGAAACCAGAGGTACTAGCTTGACCTGTTCGGCAGCGGTTCGCCCAGCCGCGCGGGCTCGACGCCGAGGGGCGAACCGCCGCTAAACCGATCCTCTGCGCCCCAATTGCTCCTTCACCCACAACAGCCACGGTTCCGCCGGTAATCCGTACGGCCGAAACTTTTCCATCCTCCCTTGTTCTTCACTGTGGAACAAAGCACGATGGATGCCCAACTTGCTGGCCAAGGGGGTATCGATTAGGTTACTGGAGTCGGTCGCACTCATCTGGAAAAGTACCCGTAGCTCGAATTCGCGCAGCGTCTGCCGATCAAAGGCGCGGTTCAGATTATTGAAGCTATCGCACCAGACGAGTGTATGAACGCCTACGGCCGGCCCTTCCCTCAAGATCGTGCCGAATTGCTTCGCCGGGTTGGGCTTCTCCTCCCGCCGCGAAAAACCGAAATCGTCTTCTTGCTTGCGCAAATCCCGAAACCGCTGGAGACCATGGACGAACAGATACACGGCCGGAGCGTCGGTTGTCCGTGCTTGCTGCCTCTGCTCTATCATGTCAGCCAACTCACCGATCGCCGCGCTCAATTCGCGCCAGGCAATGATCCGCAGCGGATGGGGAATGTATCCAGCCAAGCTAGCCAGGAACCCTGCTTCCAAGGCATCATCCGGGCTACCGTCCAACAGGTAAAAGCGAGCAGAGAAGTCGTCGCCAACGGGCGGATATTGTGCGGCCAATCCAATAAGAGCCGTTGCCAGGATGCCACGGGCGGCTTCGCCATTCTGGCCGATGATCAACAGGTTGTTCCCACTCTGCGGCCGGAAGCACGCTGCGGTCGGATCCTTGATCGCGACCGCTTCCCCGAGCCAGGCGAACGCCTCGGTCGGCGGCACTTTCGGCCAGCTCGGTGCCAGCAAGCGCTGCCGGAGGACCGGATTCTGGGCCACGTCGGATGGAGCGTTCCCCTCGAAGACGATTTGCTCCCGCACCGAATCGAGGTTGTGTTGCCGCGCCAGATTTTGGATTTCGCGCAAATACCGTTCCCGGCGATCATCATCCAGCCAGACGACCTGGAACGGGTTATTGCCTTCGACCAGGCCATTGGCATCGTTGTAGATCGCTTCACCGGGCCGGGAGAGCAATCGAGCCGCTGAATTGTCATCGCTCAGAATGATGTGGCCGTCCGCCTCACTGCATTGTAACGCGATCCGCACCGCCATTTGGTCGATGGTACTGCGGGCCAGTGTGTACGCACCCCCCAAGGTCTGCGACCCCAGCAGGACGTGCAACCCAAATGCCCGCCCCTGCCGGACCAGGCGATCGAGCAGCAAGGCGGCGTCCTGAGCAATCTTGTCGTCCTCAACGAAGAATTCCTGGAATTCATCCACAATGAGCAAGATGCGCGGCGTTGGCCGGCCCGGGTCTGCTTGCCGGTACGCGCTCAGGTTTTGTGCTCCGACTTCCCGGAACCGATCGCCACGAAGTTTCAGCTCCGCATCCAGCCGCTGCAACACGCTGAGGCCAAATTCGCGTTCGCTCTCCACGGCCACTACCCGAGCATGGGGAAGTGCATGGGTGGCGTACGTTTTGAACTCCACGCCTTTCTTGAAATCGACCAAGTACAGCTCCACTTCCGCTGGGCTGTACAGCAACGCGAGATTGCTGATCAAGGCATGGAGCAACGTCGATTTGCCCGAGCCGGTCTTGCCGGCCACGAGCACGTGCTGAGCCGTTCCCTGACCCAATTTCAGATGCTGCCGTCCCGTAGCCCCGACCCTGCCCAGGGGCACGCTGATCCCTGACCGGCTATCAGCGGTCCACCACAGATCGGGGGACGGAGCCACAAACTCAAACGGCACCTCCACGCGCTTGGCCTCGCGCGCTTTGTCGCCGACCACCTGCAAGATACGATTGCACAGCTCCGCGGGTGGGGCAGCGTCGATGTGCAAGGCAAAGCGTTCAAAGTCTTTGTCTTGCCAAAGAAAATGGTCTCCTTGCCAGCGCAGGTCGGCGCCGGCCTGTTCGAGGTCCTTGGGATTGAACCCCTGCGGCATGGGCTGTTTCGTGTCGATGCTCAAGAGAGTGTAGACGCCACAGCGCGGCCCGCTCTGGAGGATGCTGACGAGCCGGCGGGCGGCCTCGACACTGAAGTTGACAGGGAAATTAGCCACCACAAGGATGCGATACGGCTCGGCCACTTCTCCCGCATGCGCGTTGTAATCTTCAATGGTCTCAAACTGGTTGCGGAGGTATTTCTGGATGACATTTTCCATGTGGCCGGTCAGGTCGGCCAGCCGCTGCTCGATGTGAGAAAGCTCGGTCCAGATCCGGCTTGTGACCAACGCCTCGTCATAATCCGCCAGGTGCATGAAGGAGGCGAAGTTTTGGCCCAGGCCAACCGGGTCGATGATCGTGAAGCGCACCTTGCCCGGTGGGATGGCCGTCATGAGTCGGAACATCACCGTCTGAAGAATCTCCACCGCCAGGGTTCGTCCCTCGTCCTGGGCGGCGATCTGCATGGCAAACCGATGCGGGAACGAAACCAGGGCGGGCAGCGTGAAAGGGGCCAAGGACGCGCTCTTCAAGCGCGGATGTCGAGGCTCGCCGTCAGGGAAGGAATTAAGGCCAACCTGGTATTCACCGAAGCGGATGGCGGGCGGAAACGAGCTTCCCGGCAACCAGCTGCTCCAGGACGATTCGCTCCAACCATGAAACCGCTCGCTGCTCTCCGTGTTGATTTCCGCAACCGCGCTCCGGACCTGCTCCAGACCGTTCCGCCAATCATTTTCGATCCGGTTCCATTCCGCCTCGTAGGCCGACTGGCAAGTGGCCAGCTGAGCGGATCGGCGTTCCCGAGCGCGGCGGGAGGCGTTCTCATACCGCTGCTGAATTGCGGTGCGGAGCTGCTCGAATTTCTCGGTTGCCTGGAACAGGTCCGTATCCCGCCGCTGCTGGATCTCCGCACGCTCTCTGCGGTACGTCGCCGATACCTGGCTCCATGCCTCAGTTCGCCGCTGTTTGAGCGTAGCCAGTTGGTGTTGATATTTTTCCTTGCCCTGGCGGAAATCGCGGTGGTGCCGTTTCCGGCCACGGGCGAGCTGGCGGCGAATGTCCTCGGTCACTTCCGCACGGCAGCGCTCGAGCAGAACGTCCGCCTCGGCAACCGCCTGGGCGAGCAGCCGATAGTGACGACTGATCTGGTTCCGGGCAACCCGGTACAGCCACAGGCTCAGTCCCGCTCCCATGAGCAGGACGCTGATCGTGCTGATCGTCAAACCGTAAACCCAACCCAGAAGCGACCCATACAGGCGTCCGAACAGGAACCCGGAAAGCACAAAGCCAAGGAGCCACAGTGCCAACCACATCCACAGCAACCGCTCGCCCCGGAATAAGCGGGGAATGCGAAGTTTCTTCAGCTGGTACGTCTTGGCTTCGGCGGTCTCCAGGCACTGGTCGAAACGATCGAACGGATCGCCATCGTCTGCCGATGCCGGCGCACTTTCTGGTGCTTGCTCGGTCAGGACGCGGGATTGCCGGCATGCCCGGAGCAGTTCCGTCGCCTCGTCCCGAGCGGCGTCCAACCGCTTGCGGCCCTCGGCGTTACGCATCTTGGCATCCTTGAGCTGCCGGTCGGTGCCGTTCTTGATGCCCTCCAAAATCGCCGCGATAGTCCAACGCGTTTCCTGAAATTCGTTCTTTGCCTGTTGCTTGGCAGTCTCGTATTCCTCCACAATCTTCTGCCGGGCTGCGGAGAATTCTCGTTCGGTCGACTGCGAATCTGCCTCGAACCGGGCTGTGATCGTGCGGCGGGCGTCCTCGAATTCTCTTTCCGAGGCTTCCTTTTCCGCGGCAAAGCGTACGATCGCCGTCTGGAAATCAACTTCAAATTCATGCTCGGCCGCTTGTGTGTCGGTCTTAAATTGCCGCTCCACTTGGGGCTCGGCCTTGGCGCGCTCGGCCACGAGCTGCGCAAGGTCATGGAGGAGAACGCGCTGACGGCTGACCAAGGGTGACTCACCCACGGGAGGTTCACCATTGTGGCTGGTGGTAGATGGGCTCAGTTGGGACTTGTCCATCTCAGTTACGAACATTCTTGCTGTGCCTTTGCCAATATCGGTGCGAGACGATCGATGGCCCGCAGAGTGGAAGTGACCTGGGATTCCAGCGGCGTCCAGTGGTCTTTTTCGAAATCGTGGCAGACGGCGTCGTGCCAGTCGGTTTTCACTTCTTCCCACCGCATCCGCATGGTCTCGAGAGCCGAGTTCAGCTCGATCCAACCGCTGCTGAGGTTCATGATGCTAGCCTCCCGTCCAAGATTGCGGTCTGCAGAGCACAAGCGTCAGGGCCTGGCTTCGGCTGGCTTGCCAGGCCCGCTAGAGATGGGTTCCGCCGCTGTGTGCATGTAGGCGTCCAAGGCGTCGATTTTCTGGTCGAGGATGGCAATGCCGCGTGGCAAGTCGGCGTCGAGCATGCCCATCAGTTGCCGGGCCGGGCCTTCGTATTCCGCCACGGCGCGGGGCAGGAGGTGCTGCCATTGCCTCGTCTTCTCGACTTTGGCCTCGGCTTCCTGGAGACGGCGAATCGCTTTTTGCAGAGCGATTTCTTGGTCTGTTGTCCCCGAACCGTAACCGGAGCTTTTGCTGTATTGACGCTGGATCAGCTCGGCCTTGGCCCGGGCCACGTCCTCCTGACGGTCGCGCACTTCCCTCTGCCAGTGCTTGAGCTGGGCCTCGATCCAGTCCAAGATGCGCTGGATTTCCAACTCGGTGGCGCAGACCGCTTCCTTGGCATCGTGACCAAACCGGCTCAACGATCCGCGAAATTCCTTGAGCGCCTCAATAGAGGTGACCCGCGCAGACGGTCCCATGGCGATATCCTATCGTTGCTGGAGATACTCCTCGATTCGCTCCGCCTTCCGCAGCAAGAAAGGAACATGCTGGTTGGAGGCTTCCATGAAATGCTGGATGACCCGCATCGTGTCCTCGAATTCTTGCACGAACTTCTCATGCTCCTGGTCGCGCCAGCTGTCACCCAGGCCCACCAACTGCCCATGCAGGACCAAGAGCTGGTTCTGCAATTCGTTATTGAATTGCTTCAAGTTATGGGCAAACCGCTTGAGCTCCGCCGGATCGACAATGGCTTGTGACATGAATGTCCCCTTGGCGCCAATTCACCGTCTCCATCGGCCGGCCGTTTCGCGCTCGGCAATCACCGCCGGCGCAACGTGCCAGTGAATGGCCTTGGCGGCATCTGTTCAGTGTAACGCCGCCACGGGAAGCTGTAAATGAAAGGGGTTGGTATTTTGCGCGTGGCGATTGCATGAGCGGCGGTTGTGCAAACCGCCGCTCGGCAGAAAGGATTGCTCAGGTGCTCAGCATTTCGCGAACCTTGCTCGCCAGGTCATGCGGAGTGAACGGTTTCTGAAGGAAGTTTTGGTTCCCGTTCAAGAGACCATTGTGGAGAAGAGCACGATCGGTGTAACCGGAGAGGAACAAGAATCGCACGTTGGGCCACTTGCCGCGCATCCGCTCGGCCAACTGAGGGCCATTCATCTTGGGCATGACCACGTCGGTCACCACGAGATGGACCGGCCCTTCTTGTTCGCCGCAGAGTTGGAGGGCTTCGAGACCGTGGCGGGCTTCCAGAACCTTGTAGCCACCGTTCTTCAAGACCCGACTTGTCAGCGCCCGCACGCCATCTTCGTCTTCGACCACCAAAACGGTTTCGGTTCCGGCGGCGGCAGCCGGCGGAGCCTTGGCTTCCGGACTGGCGACCACAACTCCCTCGGCGCGGGGAAAGTAGATCTTGAAGGTCGTACCCCGTCCCGGTTCGCTGTAGACCGTCACGTGCCCGCTGGCCTGCTTGACGATCCCGTAAACGGTGGCCAGTCCCAGACCGGTTCCCTTGCCCACTTCTTTGGTGGTGAAGAACGGCTCGAAAAGCCTTGCCTTGACGGCTTCATCCATACCGCAGCCCGTGTCGCTCACCGCCAGCAGCACATAGGATCCCGGCTGCAGCTCCGGATATTCGCGGGTATAGGATTCGTCCAATTCGACATTGCCCGTCTCCAACGTCAACGTGCCCCCCTGCGGCATCGCATCGCGAGCATTGACCGCCAAGTTCATGACCACCTGCTCGATTTGTCCGGGATCGACCTTGACCGGATGCAGGTCCGCCGCCAGTGCGGGGACCAAGGTGACATCTTCACCGATCAGGCGGTGCAACATCTTATTCATATCGGCCAGGATGGAGTTCAGATCAACCACTCGGTTGCTGAGGACTTGCTTGCGGCTGAAGGCCAGCAGCTGCCGCGTGAGCATGGCGGCTCGATGGGCGGCCTTGGCGATTTCCTGGATAAGGCTCAGGGACGGATCGCCTTCGGGAAGCGTGCTCGTGAGCAATTCGCTATAACCCGTGATGATCGTCAGCAGGTTGTTGAAATCGTGAGCGACGCCGCCAGCTAGCCGGCCGATGGCTTCCATCTTCTGGGCCTGACGGAATCGTTCCTCGGTTTGCCGCAGCGTTTCTTCGACCTGTTTCCGCTCACTGATATCGCGGATATAGCTGGTGAAAAACGGAGGCCCCTCGGCCTGAATTCCCATGACGGTAACTTCCACGGGAAACTCTTGGCCATCCGCACGCAGCGCGGACATTTCCAGCCGCCTGGCCAGCGCGGTTCCATCTCCCGTGGCCAGGTAGGTAGTCAGGCCCTCACGGAAATGAGCCTGCCAACTGGCAGGAATGATGAGCTGCACCATGTCCTGGCTTAGCAGTTGATCGCGGCTGCGACCGAACATGCCTTCGGCGGCCGGATTGAGTTCGATGATTTTTCCTTCATGGTCGACGGTGATGACGGCATCGAGTGCGGCTTCCAGGATGGCGGCCTTGCGGGCCTCGGATGCCCGGACGGCTTCTTCCGCCTGCTTGCGTTTCAAGAATTGGCCGATCTGGCTGCCGATACTTCGGAGCGTTTCCAGTTGGGGCTCGTCTAGTTCGCGGCTTTGATGGCTGAAGAATTCGAGCACGCCAATAATCTCGCCCCCACAAGTGATGGGGATGCCCAAGCCCCCGTGGAGATCGGCCGCTGCGACCAGCGGCCTGTCGGCCAACTCGAACTCCTGGGCACAGTCAGAAATCCAGACGGCCTGCCTACCTTCTAATACCCGGTCCGTCAAGGCAATGCCGGAAGAGTTGGCCCCGTCTGAGCCCAACATCGGGAAGGTCCCATTTGCCTGAAGCAGGCCATCGCCGTTTTGAGCCTGCAACATGTGCCAGCTGTTAACGCAATGAAACTGCCGCGTCTGACGGTCAAGGGTCCAGAGGACGCCCACGTCCCACTCGAGGTTTTCGCAGATGGTTTCGAGGACGTAAGGGGCAGCTTCGGGAAGAGTGGCAACTTCGGAGAGTGTTCTCCGGATGGTTTGCCGCGTGATGCGACGACGGTCTCTCTTGATTTGCTCGCTGCAGTCGCGGACCGTATTGATGATGAGCAGTCCCTCCTCGGTTTGCAGGGGATTAAAGCTCATCTCCAGCGGGATCTGCCGGCCGTCTTTGTGGTAGCCAATGGCGTCCGGCTGCGTGCTTCTCACATCGGTGCCGGTAATGCTAAAACTTGTCAGCGTGTCGCCGGGGCCGTTGCTGATTTGTTTGCGGACCAATTGATCGGCTGGTTGTCCGACGATCTCCGTCCGATCGTACCCGAACATCTCTTCCGTGCGACGGTTCACCAAGACGACGCGCCCTTCGCGGTCCATGATGATCAGCGCATCCGGGACACACTCCAGAAGAGTGCGAAACTTGGCTTCGGTGCTCGCTCCTTCGCGCATCCGCCCGGCCAGCAGAATGGCAGACCAGGCGATTACGAGGACCGCCGTTATGCCGCCAATGACCAAGGAGAGGTGCTGTTGCGCTGGAACCGCAACCTGGTTCAGCCAGAAGTGTTCGACGCACAGCCAAGCAGCCAAGACGACCGCGACGATGGTGAGGCTGCTCAAGACAAACAAGCTCAAGCTGAGACGGCAAGGTTTCATCCTATCCACTCCAAACTCTGATCCGCTTTCCCAGGCCAGGCTCGGCAGCCGTGGCACCGTGTGCCCAGCCCACGGTCAGAGGCTATCCCTCCGATGAGACCTCCTGGCCAAACCAGGCATTGGCGAGGTCGCGCCAGAATAACAAGCCGCCATCGGCGTTGGATTCTGATCCCGTGGCATTCTGGTGGGCTAGTCCATTCCAGCCCTCTGTTGGAGAAACGGCGTTGTTCTGTTCGGCCTGTTTGATCCAAAGGATCTCGCTTTGATCTTTCTGTTGGCGGGCGGCCGAGTCAAATGCAGCCGCACCGCCCATGGCCGCCGTCCGACACGCTGGACAACCGCAGCCGGCCCCGTGTGGCAGACAGCAAGGCGGAACAATGTCGGTCGAGGGCGATAGGTAGTCAGTCACTGGTGGCGTCGCAAGGATGCTCGAAGTTAGGAGTTTGAGACCACCCGTCAGTCCTTCCAGATTAAGACCACCCCCTCCGGTCAGCGGAGAGCCGTTGGCAGTCTGCGTGTTCGGTAACTTTACCGTAGGCCCAGAGCCGGTGCCGAAGTTCAAGGTCAGAGCAAATGCTCCCGTGCTGAAGGCCGAGCTATCTACGCCGGTAACTTTGATGTAGAACTGTTCACCGAACGTAACATTGTTGATCGTGGTGGACACGGTCACGCCGTTATACTTGACCGCGCTGGAGGCCGATCCTAGCACGGTGCTCTGGTTGGCGGCATAGACCGTCAACGACGGAGTAAACATGCTCAGGCCCGTACTCTGGGCGGTCACGGTCAGGTTGCTACTGGTGCCCCACGGAGCGGTAAAGGTGAAGTATTCCGCCTGGCTGGCGCTGTTGATGCTCAGGTTGTTGACCACGGCCGTTAGATTGGACTGGCTGATCAGCGTGTTGAGGGATGCCGCTGTGGAGAAGCTGGTGTTGGCGGTTTGGGGATTGCTGTTATAGGCATCGGCCAAGCGGGAACCATAGTTGGCTTGGATATTGGTGATGTCGGTGCTGCTCAAGTTTGTCTTGAGCCCGGTGTAGTAGGCATACATCACTGCGGTCGATAGGCTGGCATGGCCCAGACCGAGGGCATGGCCGAACTCATGCAGAGCAATCGTTTGCAGATCATAGGTCGTGCCCATGTTGATGCTCTGGCCCGTGTTGAAATTGATATCGCCGGCGATGGAAAAGTTATTGGCTGGCGGCGGGGCATAGGTGCAGGCCAGATAGCTATTGCCGAAGCTGTAACCGCCAATCCGGATGTCACCCATCCCGGAATCGCCCTGCTGGTAGGAGCCCTGGCCCGACGTGGTACCATTATCGCTGACCACCTGAAAGTTGATGTTGGCCTGCTGCGCCCAAGTTTGGGCTGCGGTCAAGATCGCGTTTTCCCATTTGGACGTGGTCCATTTGTTGTTAAAGGTGCTGAACAGGTTGCTCTTGGTCCCTCCGGAGTTCATGACGGTCCCGTCGGGAACAAAGCTAATGGTCACCACCTGCGGATGCGGCCAAGCATTACTGCCAGAGGCCCGGACCGTAATGGAACTCTGGGTGCCGGTGACACTGTTGGTCGACGTGTCGGTGACGGTCAACGATTCTGTACCGGTCGTAGCCAGCGTGGCACTGAAAACATGCACGCCCGCATCGGCCGTGTTGAATGTGTAGTTGGCCGGCAGTGTAGCTTGTGCATCACTGCTGCTAAAGTGGACTGTACCGAGGTAGCCGGTGGCGGTGTTGCCGTAGGGATCCGCTGCCGTGATCGTTACCGTGTTGGTCACGGAAGCGGTAACGGCGGTCGGGAAGCCCGACAGAACCAGGCTCGTGGCGGAAGCTGGATTGACGGCTATCCCACTTTCGCTGCCGGTGATGGAAGTGCTTGCCGTATCCGTGGCGCTCAGCGCTTGCGTGCCAGCTGTCTTCAGTGTCGCACTAAAACTGTGCACGCCTGCGTCGGCGGCCACAAACGTGTAACTGGCCGGCAGCCCGGCCTGGGAATCACTACTGGTCACTTGAACCGTACCGCTGTAGCCGGTGGCGACGTTGCCATAGGCATCCTGGGCCGTGACAGTAACGGTGCCGGCCGTGCCCGCCGTGATCGATGAAGCGAAGCCCGACACGACGAAGCTGCTAGCGGCAGCCGGATTCACGGTGATGTCGCTTTGGTTGCCGCTGAGGGAACCCGTATGGGTGTCGGTGGCGGTCACCGATTGGCTGCCGGCAGTCTTGAGCGTGACGCTGAAGCTATGGATGCCGGCATCCGCGGCCGTGAAGGTGTAGTCGGAGGGCAGCCCCGCCCGGGCATCACTGGTGCTAAAGTGAACCGTCCCGGTATAACCGGTGGCGACGTTGCCGTAGGCGTCCTTGGCGGTCACATTCACGGTGCCCGCCGACCCGGCGGTACTGGGCGAAGCCAAGCCGGACACGGCCAAGCTACTGACGGTTGCCGGACTGACGGCGATGCTGCTTTCCGTACCGGTGATGCTCGTGGAGCCCGTGTCGGTGGCAGTCAGCGACTGGGTGCCGGCTGTATCTAAGGCCACATTAAATGTATGCACGCCTTGGTCGGCAGCGACGAACGTGTAGTTGGCTGGGAGTCCCGCCTGGACATCGCTGCTCGAGAAAGAGATCGTGCCGCCATAGGCCGTGTCGGTCGTCCCATCGGACTGTTGGGCCGTCACGGTCAAATTCCCAACCGCTCCCGCAGTCGTGGCGGTAGGAAAGCCGGACAGCAGCAAGCTGCTGGCCAGCAAAGTTCGTTCTTCCAAGTCTTCAATCCGGGGACGGAAGCCGACAACGCGAAGATTCATTCCCTTCGCCGGACGATCCGAGTGACGAACAATACGCTGGAGCCACCGAAGATACTTGGTGAGCAAGGCCCACCTCCTGCTGCAAAGCAAACGACCAAGGTTGTGAAACCCACTGTTGTCGTCCCGGCTCAGGGAGCCCCCGAAGGACGACAACGCATTCCTCCACCCGAGGAAACGGTTTCCAGGACGGGAAACCTCAATCGTGCTCACGCTCTATCAGGCTAACGGACACGGCGGTGTCGAGGGGAGATGACGGGTTCGATCCGCAGAATGGAGCAAGCATTCTGGCAGGAACAATGACTGGTTCGGGCTTACGCATAGGTCCTCTCGTTGCTGAAACCGCATGGTGGTACAGGACCCGTGCGCGCCGCGAGACGAGTAAGGGTCCCATCACACCTGGGAAACCACTCATCTTTTCGGCAACCTGGCGACCCACGTGGGGCCCATGGCTTTGCGTCCCCGCCTCGCGACGGGTTTGCCCTTATCGAAGATGGTGAGGCCATCGACGGCCTCTTTCACGGCACTGGAAGGAATTCTTCCAGTGCCGCGAGCATCCCTCACCGTCTGCCAAAACCTAGGTCATGTGCGCTGCGGCGTCAAATCGGGGAAGCAAGATCGCCGCCCGTCACCATTTCGATGTCCTTATGGATGGCTCAACAGAATGCGGAGGAACGCCGATTTTGCGGAGCGAATCCGGGATCATCCACTGAATCCGTGTTGCTGCGCGTTCCATTCCTTCATCCCCAAAATCCCCACATGAGGATCCCACCTGCGCAAAAAGTTGCTGGCGTCAGCCTCCCCTGTTGGCAAAATGCGTGCTAGGTTTAGAAGAGTCCAGCTCGGCTGTACGGCACAAGGAGCGCTGCCGTGGTCTCGGAACAGGACCAATGACCGGCTGGAGAATGGCTTCGGCCAATGTGCAAGACAAGGATGGTTATCCCCTCTAGAAACCAGGTGCGGGCTGGCCGTCGGCCTACCCACCGCACCGGCATCCCAACCCAGCCGGCATACGGCAGTGTTCCCTGCTGCACCGCCGGCGATGCCATGACGAACCGGATCGTCATGGCGGTCAGAGAAGAGGTGGTAGTCTCATGCCCGTCCCTGTTCAAAGGCTTCGGTATTCTCGTCGTCCTTACCTTCGCGCGGCCGTCCGATTACACGTCGAGACACTGGAAACGCGCTGCTTGCCCTCGGTTACCTCCTGGCCTGGGTTCCTGAACCCCATGCCCGCAACGGAACCAGACGATACGCTGGACCAAGCACAGAGTCTGGGCGACCTGAGCGTGGCGCCGCGGGCCGAAGCCGTGGGCACGATCGGCGACGGGGCCGCGGGCCCGGCTGACGTGGACTGGTACAGTTTTCAACTGGACCGGGCTGCCAACGTCACGCTGTCTTCGCCCCCCAGCCAGGCCGGCGCTCCGTCGATCACGACACTCAGCTTGTATGGCAGCGATCCGAACGATCCCAACGATCCCTATGATCCACTCGGGTATAACCTCATTGACCAGTCCGATAGCGCCGACCTTGCGGGGGGGGCCCGGATCGACCAGCGTTTGGCCGCCGGTACCTACTACGTCGCCGTCAGCGGCTCGGGAAACCATTACATTTATCCGTTCCTGGCCGGCAGCGGCGGCGTCGGCGCAACGGGCGATTACGGATTGCTCCTTACCGCGGCCGATCTCGGGCTTGGCCCCAACGATGGCCCGGCGGTGTTGACTTCGGATCCGCAGCCGGGAGCAGCGCTCGATCGTTCGCCGTTCCTGATTCGAATCGATATGAGCGAACCGCTGAACGCCCAAACAGTTTCCGCCGGTACCACGGTCCAGCTCCTCAGCAACGCCACCGGCACCTTTGGCGATGGCACAGATCAGGTGGTGGCGCTGGCCAATGCTTCGCTCAACCCGGCGGGGACAAAGCTGCTCATTGCACCGGCGGCCCCCTTGACGCCCAGCTACTACAAGGTCGTCCTGGCCGGAAATAGCATGGCGAACTCCCAGGTCCTGACCGATCAGAGCGGCAATGCCCTGGGAGCCACCAGCGACAATTCCACCGGTGCCGATTTTTCTTACACGTTCCATGTCCTGAGCAACGAGGGCAACGCCGCGGGCAGCAGTGCCGCCGATGACACGCCGGCCACCGCGCACCAGCTCGGTGATATCTCGAACCTGCCGCTCCGTCAGATCAGCGGAGCCATCGGCGACGACTCTTCCGATCCCATCGCTTTCGATCCCGCCGATGTCAACTTGTACCATTTCCAGATCAACGAGTCTGGCCAACACGCTTTCATCGCCGAGGTCTTTGCCGGACGCATTGGTTCGCCCCTCTTCCCGGCGCTCAGCCTCTTCCGGGCGGATGGGAATGGTCAATTGACGCTCCAGGCCTCCAATGCCGGCACCATGAATGGCACGGCGGCGACGAATGGCCAGGTGCCCCTGTTCAACGACCCAGTCCTGTATGCGGGGTTGACACAGGGAGATTACTATCTCGCCGTCTCCGGCATGGGCAATGTGTCCGACCCCATCGCCGGGCCTGCACCCGGGACCAACGGCGTCTTTGATCCAACCATCTCCCATAGTGGCCAGGCTGGCTTCACGACCGGACCTTATCTCCTCAATTTGCATGTTCATTCCGATAATACGCCGCCGCAAGTTATCACAACGACCCCGCAAGAGGGCGACGCGCTCACCGCTCCGCCGACCGACCTCCTGGTCCAGTTCAGCGAACCGATCAATCTCCAGCAGGCCGCGTATTTCGAATCCCAACAGACCGGGCAGAACAACCTGGATGCCGTGTACCTTCAGGGCTCGGATGGAACGAAGTATTATCCACGCTTAATCTCCTATGATGGCTCGACACAGCAGGCCCACTTCCAGCTGCTGGACGGCTTGCCCAACGGCACGTACCAACTCCATCTTTCCAATTCAGGCCCGTATGGCCTGACCGATTTGGCCGGCAATCCCCTCGCCGGGAACGATCCGAGCGGCGACTACGTGGTCCATTTCAGCGTTCAGGGCCCGACGCGCGGTTCGAATGGCAATCCCCTCCAATGGTACGATCAGGAGCCCAACGACAGCGTCAATCAGCCTCAAGACCTGGGCGTGCTCTTTCCGCATGAGCTGCAAAGTGGCGTGACCATCACGCGGGATCCGTCGCTCGATCCGGGGACAACCTACGCCGACAGCGCAGATTATTATCGCTTCCAGGTGCTGCAAAGCCGGGATTACATCGTGAGCCTCAGCGGCACGGGTCTGCCCAACGGGACACTCCCGACCTTTACCGATGCTTCCGGCAACTCGGTACCGACTCTCTCGCAAGGGACGGGCGGCGGCGTTCGTGTGACCCTCGATGCCGGAACGTATGTGATGGGTGTAGGCGGATGGGATCCGAGCACGGCGTCCACAGTGGCGTATCAACTCCAGATCAGCCTGGCCGCGGCGGCGGAAAACCCGATTCCCCTGAC
>Ga0070734_10002603_pt1 | contig 21181 bp, 18 predicted proteins | sample Coa_R1_8_FD_66444 | JGI IMG/M metagenome (GOLD analysis project Ga0070734, IMG submission 66444) | Surface soil microbial communities from Centralia Pennsylvania, which are recovering from an underground coalmine fire - Coalmine... | ecosystem: Environmental > Terrestrial > Soil > Unclassified ...
GGTTTTTTTTAAAGGCGGCGCACCGCGGCCTCGACGGCGTCGTGCAGCGCCTTCAGGCCGAAGGAGGTGTCCTGCACGATGCCGTTGAGAAAGAAGGTCGGCGTCGCGCGCAGGTGGCTGCGGCGCCCGCCGTCGGCCTGCTCGCGCACGCGCTGCAGATAGAGCCGCTGCGTCATCTCCGCCTCGAAGCGCGCCCCATCGAGCCCGGCGGCCGCCGCATGGCGCCGCAAGTCCGCCTCGCCGAGATGCTCCTGGTGAGCGAACAACAGATCGTGCAGAGGCCAGAACCTGCCCTGGGCCGCCGCAGCCTCGGCCGCCTCCGCGGCCCGCAAGGCGTGCGGATGCGCCTCCTCCAGCGGAAAGTGTCGAAAGATATAGCGGATCCGATTTGGAAAGCGTTCGAGCAGCAGCTTCGGCGTATCGACCGCCAGCTTGCAGCTCGGACACTCGAAGTCGCCGTACTCCACGAGCGTGACGGGTGCATGCAGCGGTCCTTGCGCATGATCCGAGGGATCGGGCGGCACCATGAGCGTCGGGCGGTGGGCCGGGCTGCTCATGGCAATTCGCTCGGCGTGAGCGTGATATGCATCAGGGTCGATCCTCGCAACACTCGCATTTCCGCGGCGCGTCCGATGCGCCCTGCATCGAGCATGCGCTGCAGTCCGTCGATCCCCTCGACCGCCGCCCCGTCGAGCGAGATCAGCCGGTCGCCGATCTTCAGACCGGCATCCGCAGCGGGGCTGCCCGCCACGACCTCGAGCACGTGCACGGCCGTCGCGGCGGGCAGATCGAAGTGGCGCACGACGCGCGTCGCAATCGGCACCGTCGCACCCGACAACCCAATATACGCGCGGCGCACCCGGCCGTGGGCAAACAGTTGCGCAATCACCCACTTCGCCGTGTTGATGCCGGTCGCGAAGCAGATCGCCTGCGCCCCGGGGATCATCGCCGTGTTCACGCCGACGACGCGGCCCGCCGAATCGACGAGGGGACCGCCGGAGTTGCCGGGATTCAAGGCGGCATCGGTCTGGATCACCTCGTGCATGAGGCGTCCGGAGCGGGCGCGCAGCGTGCGCCCGAGGGCTGAGATGACACCGGTCGTGACGGTCCTTGCGTAGCCCAGCGGATTGCCGATCGCAATCGCGACCTGCCCCACCTTGAGCTTCGCCGAGTCGCCAAACGGCGCGCAGGGCAGCGCGCTCGGCGAGCCGATGCGCAGCACCGCGAGATCCGAATCGGGATCCTCGCCGACGCGGTCGGCGGTGTAGCGCGCATCGTCGCTCAAGCGCACCGCGACCTCGTCGGCGCCCTGCACGACGTGATGGTTGGTGAGCAGATAGCCGTCGGGGGTGAACAGGAACCCGGAGCCGCTCGCGCGCCGGGTCGTTGCGCGGCCGCGCCCGCGTACGCTCATCACCTCGATGAAGGTGACCGCAGGGGCGACCCGCTCGAGTGCTCCGATCACCGCGCCCGAGTAGGCATCGAGCAGGGCGCCGTCATCGACGGGCGCATCGGCCGCGCGATCGTCGGCGGTAAACCAGGGCGTGAGCACGCCGTCCATTCCCGCGACGTCAGCTCAGGATGATCTTCGAGGTGGAGCCCAGACCATCGACGATGAGCCGGTTCACGCGCCGCACGAAGGCGACCGGATCCTCGAGCTCACCGCCTTCGGCCAATAGCGCCTGATCGTAGAGCACCTGTGCGAGCTCGGCGAAAGCCCCCTCATCGGCGGCGTCCTTGAGACGCACGACCAGCGGGTGCGTCGGATTGATCTCGAGCACCGGCAGACTCGCGAATGGATTGCTCTGGCCCGCCTGCTTCAAGATGCGCCCCATGCGCAACGAGATGCCAAACTCACCCGCCACCAGCACCGCCGGGGAATCGGTGAGGCGGCTGCTGACGCGTGCGCTCGCGATCTTGCCATTGAGCGTCTTCGAGAGGCGCTCGAGCGTCTCCTTGTAGGCGGACTCGGCGGCCGCCTTCTCCGGGGTCTCGATCGCAGAGGCGACATCGGCGGCGGAGGTCGCGACGTTCGCGAGCGGCTTGCCCTCGAATTCATGCAGATGCGCCGCTACCCACTCATCGATGCGATCGGTCAGCAGCAGCACCTCGAGACCGCGGGCGCGAAATGCTTCGAGATGCGGGCTCGAGCGCGCCGCGGTGAGCGTGTCCGCGGTCAGATAATAGATCGCCTTCTGATCGGGCTTCATGCGCCCCACGTAGTCGGCGAGCGTCACCTGCGCGGCTCCCGCCCCGGCCTCGGCGCCCGTGGCGATGGATGAATGAAAGCGCAGGAGCTTGGCGATGCGGCTGCGCTGCGCCGGATCCTCGATGATGCCCTCCTTCAGCACGAGGCCGAAGGTCTTCCAGAACTCGGCATACTCGTCGGGCTTGTCACGCGCCAGCTCCTCGATGAGATCGAGCGTGCGCTTGACGAGTGCCGCGCGGATCTTGTCGACGGTGCGGTTGTTCTGCAGCAGCTCGCGCGAGACGTTCAGCGGCAGATCATCGCTGTCCACCAGGCCGCGCATGAAGCGCAGGTACGGCGGCAGCAGTTCCGCCGCGCGGTCCATGATGAACACACGCTTGACGTAGAGCTGCACCCCGGCGCGCTGCTCGCGGTCGAACAGATCGAACGGCGCGTGCTTCGGCAGATACAGGAGCGAGGTGTACTCGAGAGCACCCTCGACCTTGTTGTGCGCCCAGGCGCGCGCACCCTCGCTGTCATGCGTGAGGTGCTTGTAGAACGCCTGGTAATCCTCGTCCTTGAGCTCCGACTTCGGGCGGGTCCAGAATGCCTTCGCCTGGTTCAGGGTCTCCTCGCCGTCCTTGGTCTTGAGCACGATCGGGATGCTCAGGTGATCGGAGTACTTGCGCACCAGCTGCTTGATACGGGCGGGCTCGAGGAACTCCTTCTCGTCCTCGCGCAGGTGCAGCGTCACTTCGGTGCCGCGGTCGCTCTTGTCGTCCTCCTGGATCTCGTAGCTCCCCTCGCCGTCCGATTGCCAGCGCACCGCCGCGCTGTCGGAGCGCTTCGAGCGCACCGTGACCTGGTCGGCGACGATGAAAGCCGAGTAGAAGCCGACGCCGAACTGGCCGATGAGCTGCGCGTCCTTCGACGCATCACCGGACAGGCCTTCAAGAAACTTGCGCGTGCCCGAGCGGGCGATCGTGCCGAGGTTGTCGATCACCTCCTCGCGGCTCATACCGATGCCGTTGTCGCGCACCGTGAGCGTGGCGGCGGCGGCATCCGGCACCAGCGTCACTTGCAGCAGGTCCGAGCCGAGGAGCGCGGGCTGGGCGAGCGCTTCGAAGCGCAGCTTCTCGCAAGCATCCGAGGCGTTCGAGATCAGCTCGCGCAGAAAGATCTCCTTGTGCGAGTAGAGCGAATGGATCACCAAGCGCAGGACCTGCTTGGTTTCCGACTGGAATTCCTTGACCTCGGCCGTGGTGGTGCTCATGCGCCTCTCGATCCCTTTGTCGCCTCGACGATGAATCGCCCGTCGGTATGGGGTCGGGCGCGGTGAGTTCAAGGCTCGCCCCGCGCCGGAGGCTCCAGCGAATCAGGGCCAGCCGGCGCGGGGATCGAAGTGCAGCTCGCGTTTCAGCCGCTCGTACGCCTCTCGCGCATGATCGCTGTGAGCAGCCGGCGTGACGATCTTGAGGCTCACCAGCTGGTCGCCCGCCGGCCGGCCCGGCAGCCCCCGCCCCCGCAGGCGCAGGCGCTGGCCGCTCTGCGACCCGGCGGGAATCGTGACCTCGACCGGCCCGCCCAAGGTGGGTACCGCCACCTTCGCGCCCAGGGCCGCTTCCCAGGGTGCGAGCGGCAGCTCGATCTGCACGTCCTTGCGCTGCAGCGTGTAGAGCGGGTGCGGCTTGAGCTTGAGGCGCACGATCAACCCGCCCCGGGCCCCGCCGATGCGCAACGCCTGCCCGTCGGTGACGCCGGCGGGGATCTGCACGTCGACCTGACGCGGCTCGCCCCGCTCGTGAATCGTCACCCGCCGCTTGGTGCCGGCGTAGGCCTCCTCGAGCGTGACCTCGAGCACGCCGGCCTCGCTGTCCTCGGGAGCCTCGGCTCCCCGCCCGCCCGCCGACGTCCGTCCGCCCATGGGTCCACCGCCCATCGCTCCGCCTCCCATGGCTCCGCCGAAGAGGCTCGAGAAGAAATCGCTGAAGCCGTTGATGTCCTCGAAGCGGTGCTGCCCGCCCATGCCGTAGCGCTGCTGCCAGTCGGGCGGCGGACGAAACGGCTGGCCGGGTCGGAAGTTGCGCCCGAGCTGGTCGTAGGTGGCCCGCTTCTCGGGGTCCTTCAGGACTTCATAGGCTTCCTGCACCTCTTTGAAGCGCGCTTCCGCATTGCGCTCCTTGCTCACGTCCGGGTGGTACTTGCGCGCGAGCTTGCGATAGGCCCGCTTGATGTCCTCGGCACTCGCCCCGCGTGCAACGCCCAACGTCTCGTAGTAATCCCGGTATTGCATCGACGACCTTAACGTAATCCGTGCTAAGCTAAGTGGTTGATCATACGCGTGGCCGCCTCGCGGCGGGCCCCGCGCGCGGCGGGGACCGAAAATCGGGCGGCCGGTCCTTGAAATCCGACGCCGACATCCCGACCATTCAGGCGCAGCGCTGACATATTGTGGTTGGTTGCGGTAAACAAAAGGCTCGGAGGCGTATTTTGCTCTTCATCCTCGCCAACCCCGCGGTGCGCGCGCGCATCTCATTCCCCGCTGCCTGCGGCCCAAAGCGTACGCATCAGCCGACCCCTATTCATCCTTCAGGAACCCCCTCATGACCCCAGAGAACGAGCTGCCCGCCCTGCCGTCCGTATTGACGCCCGGCCTGCCACCCGCCGTGCTGCCGCCCGCCGCCGAGCGCGTCGGCCGCGAGCTGTCACGCTGGTTCGATCACAGCGAGCTCGCGACGCGGCCGAAAGCGGAGCCGGTGGAGCGCGATCGCAGCATCGACTGGGTGCGCGTTGGACCCTTCCTCGCCATGCATGCCGCCTGCCTCGCCGTGTTCCTGGTGGGCTTCAGCTGGGTCGCGCTCGGCGTCACCGTTGCGCTGTACGTGCTGCGCATGTTTGCCATCACCGGCTTCTATCATCGCTATTTCTCGCACCGTACCTTCAAGACCACGCGCGTCGGACAGTTCATCTTCGGTATCCTCGGCGCCTCTGCCGTGCAGCGTGGGCCGATCTGGTGGGCCGCGCATCATCGCCACCATCACATCTTCTCGGACAAGCCCGAGGACGTGCATTCACCGGTCCAGCACGGCTTCTTCTGGAGCCACATGGGGTGGTTCATGTCGCGCAAGCACTTCGCCGCCGACCTGACCCGCGTCAAGGATCTCCTCAAGTATCCCGAGCTGCGCTTTCTCGATCGTTTCGACGTGCTGGTACCCACCCTGCTCGGGGTCGGTGTGTTCTTCCTCGGGGTGCTGCTCAAGCATGTCGCGCCCGGCCTGCACACCAACGGCTGGCAGATGCTGGTCTGGGGCTTCTTCATCTCGACGGTTGCCGTCTACCACGGCACCTACACGATCAATTCGCTCTCGCATGTGTTCGGCCGGCAGCGCTATCGCACCGGGGATGCGAGCCGCAACAATCCCTGGCTCGCGCTCATCACGCTCGGCGAGGGCTGGCACAACAATCACCACCATTATCCAGCCTCGGTGCGCCAGGGCTTCTACTGGTGGGAGTTCGACATCACCTTCTACATGTTGAAGCTGATGTCGATGCTCGGCCTCATCTGGGACCTCAAGTCCGTTCCCGCCGCCATTCGCGAGGGCGGCGGCAAGCGTCTCTAGGACGACTCCTCGTTCCATGACGTGGACGGCGCGGGCGCGCGCCGTCCACGGTGCGCATCCGATCGCGTAAAGTTCGCGAATAACGTGTCGTGGCCGGAACAAACCGGCGAGAATCACGAGCGACACGCATGCGAATCGCGGTTATCGGATCGGGGATTGCAGGGATGGTCGCCGCTCATCGACTGAGCCGCGAGCGGCATGAGATTTCGCTCCTCGAGGCCGAAGGCCGCATCGGCGGCCATACCCACACCGTGGACGTTGAGCAGGGCGGGCGACCCTACGCCATCGACACCGGCTTCATCGTCTTCAACGACCGCACCTACCCGAACTTCGTGCAGCTCCTCGAGGAGCTCGGTGTCGCCTCGCAGCCGAGCGAGATGGGCTTTTCGGTTCGCTGCGAGAACACCGGCCTCGAGTACAACGGCGCGACGCTCAACACCCTCTTCGCCCAGCGCAGCAACCTCCTGCGGCCCTCGTTCCTGCGCATGGTCGCCGACATCCTGCGCTTCAACGCCCGGGCGCCCTCGCTCCTGCGATCCGGCTCCGACGAGGTAACGCTCGCCGAGTATCTCGAGCGCGAGCGCTATTCGGCGAGCTTCATCGATCACTACATCATTCCGATGGGCGCGGCGATCTGGTCCTCGCGCCCCATCGACATGCTGCGCTTTCCGGCGCGCTACTTCGTCGAGTTCTTCTCGAACCACGGCTTTCTCAACATCAACGACCGCCCGACCTGGCGTGTGGTCCAGGGCGGCTCGCGTGAGTACGTGAAGCGCCTGACTGCCCCGTTCGCCGGGCGGATCTTTTTGAGCTCGCCCGTGGCCTCGGTCCAGCGCCAGCCCCACCAGGTGCTCATACGGCTCAAGTCGGGCGCCGTGGAGTCTTATGATGCCGTGTTCCTCGCCTGTCACAGCGACCAGGCCCTCGGGCTTCTCGCCGATCCCTCGCGCGAGGAGCGCGAGATCCTCGGCGCCATCACCTACCAGGCCAACGAGGCGGTGCTGCATACCGACGCAAGGCTCATGCCCCGCGGGCGCCTCGCCTGGGCGGCCTGGAACTATCATCTGCCGATCGAGCAGTACGAGCGGGTCACCGTCACCTACAACATGAACATCCTGCAGGGGATCGAGGCGCCGGTCGATTTTCTCGTCACCTTGAACCGCAGCGAGGACGTCGACCCCGCGCGAGTTCTGGGCCGCTACGTCTATCATCACCCCGTGTTCACCACGGCGGCGGTCGCCGCCCAGCGTCGCCGCCCCGAAATCAACGGCGCGCGCAGCACCTACTATTGCGGCGCATACTGGGGCTACGGCTTTCATGAGGACGGGGTGAACAGCGCGCTGGTCGCGCTCGACACCTTCCGCCGCCGGCAAACGCATGCACAGCTGCATCTACAAAGGGTGGGTTAGGCATCGGCGCGCGGCGCCGGTCCCCCACCACTTTCGCTATCCGCTCTTCATGCTCTATCTCGATCTCGCCGAGATCCCGGCTCTGTTCGATGCAGTGCCCGGCTTCTCCGCCCGGCGCCCGGCGCTCGCCTGGTTCCGCCGCCGCGACTACCTGGCGCCCCACGCGCTGCCCCTCGATGAGGCGCTGCGCCAGCTCGTCGCCCGACGCACCGGCGCGAGACCCGAAGGACCGATCCGCCTGCTCACGCATCTCAGATACTTCGGCTATTGCATGAATCCGGTGAGCTTCTATTATTGCTTCGACCGTCGCGAGCGCCTCGAAAGCATCGTTGCGGAGATCACCAACACGCCCTGGAAGGAGCGCCACCAATATGTGCTGCCCGTGACCCGGGCGGGAGAGCGTGTGCAACGGTTCGAGTTCGACAAGGACTTTCACGTCTCCCCTTTCATGCCGATGGACATGCGCTATCGCTGGAGCTTCAGCGCCCCGGGCCCGCGGCTGCTCGTGAACATGGAGAACTACCGCGGGGGCGAGGCGATGTTCGACGCGACCCTCACGCTGCGCGCCGAGCCGCTCACGCGCGCCGCGCTCCTGCGCACGCTCGCGGCCTTCCCCATGATGACCCTGCAGGTCATCGCCGCGATCCACTGGCAGGCGCTCAGGCTCTGGTGGAAGGGCACCCCCTTCCATGCCCACCCGCGCTCCGCTGCGCTCGCGCAGCGCCCCTGAGGCGGGCGCTCTCATGAAACCGAGCATCGTTCCGCTGGACCTGCCACTGAGCGCGGCCGACTCGACCGCCGCCCAGCTGATCGCGCGGCTCGCGCGCACGCTCCTCGTGCGCCAGTTGCGCAAGCTTCGTCACGGGCGGCTGCGCCTCATCGACGGCCCGCTCGACCAGAGCTTCGGCGAGGCGGGCGCGACGGCGCCCTTCGAGGCGACCGTGCGGGTGCGCGATGCGCGCTTTTACGGCGAGGTCCTGTTCGCGGGCACGCTCGGCGCGGGCGAGTCCTACACCGCAGGCCGCTGGGAATGCGATGACCTGACCGCGCTCGTGCGCCTCATGGTGGCCAATCGCACGCTGCTCGAGCACGTCGACTCCGGATGGTCGCGCCTGCGGGCGCCGCTGTTCAAGCTCGGCCACTGGCTCAACGACAACGACCGCGCCGGCAGCCGGCGCAACATCGCCGCGCACTACGACCTCGGCAATCGCTTCTTCGAGCTGTTTCTCGATGAGACGATGGCCTATTCATGCGCAATCTTTCCGACCCCGCAGACCCCGCTGCGCGAAGCGTCGATCGCAAAGTTCGACGCGGCGCTTTCCAAGCTCGCCCTGACGCCGAGCCAGCATCTCCTCGAGATCGGCACGGGCTGGGGCGGCCTCGCGCTGCATGCCGCGCGCCACTACGGCTGCCGCGTGACGACGACGACCATCTCGCGGGAGCAGTTCGATCTCACGCGCGAGCGCATCGCGCGCGCCGGACTGAGCCATCGCATCACGCTGCTGCTCGAGGACTATCGCGATCTCAAGGGTCGCTACGATGCGCTCGTCTCGATCGAGATGGTCGAGGCGGTCGGGCATCGATACCTCGATACCTACCTCGCGAAGTGCAGCGACCTGCTCGATTCCTCGGGCGTGATGCTGCTCCAGTCGATCACGATTCGCGATCAGCTCTACGAGTACGCGCTGCGCTCGGTCGATTTCATCAAGCGCTGCATCTTTCCCGGCAGCTTCATACCCTCGGTGCAGGCGCTCGTCGATGCGCTGGCGCGTGTGACCGACCTCAAGCTGTTTCACCTCGAGGACATCGGGCCTCACTATGCGCGCACCCTGCGTCTGTGGCGCGAGCGCCTCCTGGCGCGGGCGGCCGAGGTACGCTCGCAAGGCTATCCGGAACGGCTCCTGCGGCTGTGGGAGTTCTATTTGAGCTACTGCGAGGGCGGCTTCGAGGAGCGCCAGCTCGGCGATGTGCAGATGCTGCTCGTCAAGCCGCGCTCGCGCCGTGCCTCGCTGGCAACGATCCATGCCGCGCCCGCCTGAGCAGCGCACGCTCGAGGAGCTGAAAGCGATCGTCGGCGCCGGCGGCTGGCTCGAGGCGCCCGGCGACATCGCCCCCTACCGGGTCGACTTCCGCCGCCTGTACCGTGGAGCGACGCCGCTGGTGCTGCGGCCCCGCGAGGTCACCCAGGTCGCGCAGATCCTCACGCTCTGCCGGCGCGAGTCAGTCGCGGTCGTGCCCTGCGGTGGCAATACGAGCTACTGCGGCGGTGCGACGCCCGATGAGTCGGGCACGCAGATCGTGGTCGCCCTCGAGCGTCTCAACCGCGTGCGACGCGTTGATCCCGCTAACGACTCGATGATCGTCGAGGCCGGCTGCACGCTCGCCGAGGCGCAGGCGGCCGCGCGCGCGGCGCATCGGCTCTTTCCCTTGAGCCTCGGCTCGGAGGGCACGGCGCAGATCGGCGGCAATCTCTCGACCAATGCGGGCGGCACGGCCGTGCTTCGCTACGGCATGATGCGCGACCTGACGCTCGGGCTCGAGGTGGTGCTGCCCGACGGCCAGGTGATGTCCGGGCTCAAGGAGCTGCGCAAGGACAACACCGGCTACGATGTGAAATCGCTCTTCATCGGTGCCGAGGGCACGCTCGGCATCATCACGGCGGCGTGTCTCAAGCTCTTCCCGGAGCCCGCCGAGACGGCCGTCGCGATCGTCGGTACCGACTCCCCGCAGCGCTCGCTCGAGCTCTTTGCGAAACTGCGCGCGACCTGCGGCGATGCGCTCAGCACCTTCGAGCTCATGCCGCGCCGCGCGGTCGAGCTCACCGTGGCGCACATCGCAGGGGTCGCCAATCCGCTCGATCTCGGCACACCCTGGTTCGCGCTCGTCGAGGTGGCGAGCTATCACTCGCGCCAGCCCGCCGGCACGCTGCTGAGCGATGAGCTCGAGGAGGCAGCCGCCGCCGGCACCCTGCGGGATGCGGTGCTCGCCAGCTCGCTCGCGCAGGCAGAGGCGATGTGGAAGCTGCGCGAGTCGATTCCCGAGGCGCAGCGCCATCACGGCGGCAGCCTGAAGCACGATGTCTCGGTGCCGCTCGCGGCGCTTCCCACGCTCATCGAGCGCGGTGCGCAGCTCGTCGAGCGGCTCGTGCCCGAGGGCGAGCTCATCGCCTATGGCCACATGGGTGACGGCAATCTGCACTTCAACGTGAGCCAGCGCGAAGGCACCTCGAGCGCCGAGTTCTTCGCCCGAGGTCCCGGGCTCGAGCACGCGGTGTTCGACCTGGTGGGCGAGCTCGGCGGCAGCTTCAGCGCCGAGCACGGCATCGGCAGGCTGAAGGCCGGCGAGCTCGCGCGGCGCGCCGATCCGGTCGAGCTCGAGCTGATGCGCGCGCTGAAGCGCACGCTCGATCCCGGGGGCCTGATGAATCCCGGCAAGGTGCTGGCGTAGCGCTCTGCGGGCGGGTGCACCCTCGCCGTGCGGCACCGTAGAATAGCCGCGCATGCGTAGGCTGACACTCCCGCTTCGCACCGCGCGCTTGACGCTGCGCGACTTCACCGAGGGCGATTTTCAGGCGATCCATGCGTATTCCGCGGATCCGCGCGTGACACGCTACCTGTTCTTCGCGCCGCGCGATGAGCTCTCCACCGCCGACTATCTCGAGGGGCTGCTCGCCTCGCAGCACGAGGTACCGCGCACACGCTTCGAGCTCGCGGTGCAGGAGAGCGCGACCGGCCGCGTGGTCGGGGCCTGCGATCTGTCGCTGATCGAGCGAGACGTCGTCGACCTCGGATACATGCTGGGCTCGGTCGACTGGGGCAAGGGATACGCCACCGAGGTATCGCTCGCCCTCATCGATGCTGCATTTCTCGAGCTCAAGGCCGAGCGCGTCATCTCGACGGTCGACGTCAACAATCGTGCATCGATCCGCGTGCTCGAGAAGGTCGGGATGCGCTGGGAGGCCGTGTTTCGCAAGCACCGACGTGCGAAGAACCGCTGGTGGGATTGCCATCTGTACGTGCTGCCGCGCACGGTATGGGAAGCGAGCGCGCGTGTCCTCGGCGAGCCCGGGGCCTGAGCGCGGCGCCCCCGTGACGGCACGCCATCGAATGCATCGAAGAGGCTTCCCGCTCGCCGTGCTCGCGACGCTCCTCGGCGGGGCGGTGCCCTCGCTCGCCCCGGATGCTCTCGCGGTGAGCGCGGGGGTCGCCCTGCCCTCGCTCGCGCCCATGATCAAGGAGGCCTCTCCGGCGGTCGTCAACATCGCGACCCGCGGCACCCTCACCGAGCGCGTGCCGCGCAATCCGCTGCTCGAGGACCCATTCTTCAAGCGCTTTTTCAGTGCGCCGCCCGCCGTGCGGCACCGTCAATTCCAGAGCGCGGGCTCGGGCGTCATCGTCGATGCGCAGAAGGGCTACATCGTCACCAACCGGCATGTCATCGAGCACGCGAGCGAGATCACGGTGACGCTTCTCGACAACCGGCGCGTCAATGCGAGCGTGGTCGGGAGCGATGAGGGTACCGACGTCGCCGTGCTGCGGGTGCACGAGCCGCATCTCGTGGCGATGCCCCTCGGAGACTCCTCGCATCTCGAGGTGGGCGACTGGGTGGTGGCGATCGGCAATCCCTTCGGCCTGCAGCACACGGTCACGGTCGGGATCGTGAGCGCGCTGGGACGCACCGGCATCCATCCCCACGGCTTCGAGGACTTCATTCAGACGGATGCCTCCATCAACCCGGGCAACTCCGGAGGCGCGCTCGTCGATCTGCACGGCGAGCTCGTTGGCATCAACTCCGCGATTCTCTCGAGCGAGGGCGGAGGCAACATCGGCATCGGCTTCGCCATACCCGTGAACATGGTGAAGGCGGTGATGGAGCAGCTCATCGCCTATGGGGTGGTGAGGCGCGGCGAGCTTGGCATCAAGCTCGCGGACGTCACCCCCGAGCTCGCCGACTCGTTGCGCCTCGTGAACGCGCGCGGCGTGCTCGTTGCCGAGGTCGCCCCGGGTTCACCCGCCGAACGCGCCGGCATCAAGCGCGGAGACGTGGTCGTTTCGATCAACGGCATCGCACTGATGAATGCCACGCAGCTGCGCAATGCGATTGCGCTGCTGCGGGTCGGTCAGTCGGTGGAGCTGCGCGTGCTGCATGAAGGCGTTGTACGCTCGGTGTCGGTGTCGATCACGAGCCACCAGAAGAGCCACGAGCGCTCTTGACGCCGCCGCGACTTCAGTCCTTGTCCGCGGCCTCCTGCTCGCGCGCGCGCTTGCGCGCGCGGTCGAGCACGTCCTGGCTCGGCATGCCCGCATTGCGGGCGCTGCGCAGCGCGAGCAGCCCGCCGAGGATCAGCGCGACGACCAGCGCGATGACGATGAAGGCCTTCACGGCGCCCCCTTCGCCTGCTCGCGGCTCAGCACACGCATCAGTCCCTCCTGCGCGGTGCTCGCAACCAGATTTCCGTCGCGCGTGAAAATGCTGCCCCGACTGAAGCCGCGCGCCTCCGAGGCGCTCGGCGAATCGGTTGCATACAGGAGCCACTCATCGACGCGGACGCGACGGTGAAACCACATGGCGTGATCGATGCTCGCCATGACGAGATTCGGCATCGCGAGATTCAAGTTGTGGGGCAGCAGCGCGGTGTCGAGCAGATGGAAATCGGAGACGTAGGCGAGCAGGCAGCGGTGCAGTGCCTCCTCATCGGGCAGCCGTGCGATCGCCTTGAACCACATGTGCTTGCGCGCGGCGCGCTTGCGAGGCGCGCCGCTCAGGATCTCGACGGGGCGAAACTCGAACGGTCCCTGGCGCTCGAGAACGCGGCGCAGCCGCGGCGGCATGTGCGGCAGCACCTCGCGGTAGGCCTCGGCGAGATCGAGCAACGACTCGGGCGCCGGCACGTCGGGCATGTCGATCTGGTGATCGAGACCGCTCTCGCGCTCCTGGAACGATGCGGCCATGTTGAAGATCTGCGCGCCGTGCTGGATGGCGACCACCCGACGCATGGAGAAATGATTGCCATCGCGTGCGCGATCGACCTCGTACACGATCGGTGCCTTGAAATCGCCCCGTCTGAGAAAGTAGGCATGCAGGGAGTGCACCACGCGATCTTCCACCGTCCCGCTCGCCGCCATCAGCGCCTGGCCGAGGACCTGGCCGCCGAACACCTGCGGACTGCCGATGTCGCGGCTGATGCCGCGAAACAGGTCGAGCTCGAGGCGCTCGAGCGTCAAGACGTTGAGCAGATCCTCGAGAAGTCCCTGCAGCGGTACGTGGGGCTCATTCAAGGCAGGCTACTCGGCCGCCGCGGGTGCATCCGCCGGGACCACCCCCAGGCGCTTCTGCATGATCGGGCTCGTCGTCGTGTACTGCAGGAACTGGCGCTTCTGCGGGAAGAGGTGGTGCTGGATGGCGAAGGCGGCGAGCGCTGCCTCGTGAAAGCCGCTGAGGATCAGCTTCTTCTTGCCGGGATAGGTGTTGATGTCGCCGATCGCGAAGATGCCGGGGACGCTTGTCTGGAATTTCTCGGTATCGACCTTGAGCGCTTTGCGCTCGAGGTCGAGTCCCCACTCGGCCACCGGACCGAGCTTGGGGTGCAGGCCGTAGAACACCAGGCACTGCTCGACCGGCACCTTGAGGGTCGTCTCGCCGCCGTTGCCCTGAAGCACCGCATGATCGAGGCGGCCTTGCGCGCCGTGCAGCGAGACGATCTGACCCTCGATGTGTTGCATCTTGCCCGCCGCGACCAGCTCACGCATGCGCGCGACGGTCGCGGGCGCCGCACGAAACTCGGCGCGCCGATGCACGAGCGTGAGCGAGCGCGCCTTCTCGGCCAGCGCGACCGTCCAGTCGAGCGCTGAGTCGCCCCCGCCGCAGATCAGCAGATCCTTGCCGTGGTAGTCGCTCGCGCTGCGCACGCGGTAGTGCACGCTCTTGCCCTCGAACTCCTCGATGCCGGGAAGCGCGAGGCGACGCGGTTGAAAGGAGCCCACGCCGGCCGCGATGACGACCGCCCCTGCGATGAGGCGCGTGCCGAGCACCGTCGCCACCTCGAACTTGCCGTCCGCAAGCGGCTTGAGCTCGGTCACTTCCTGTCCGAGATGGAAGGTCGCATGGAACGGCTTTGCCTGCTCGAGAAGGCGATCGACGAGCTCCTGAGCGCCGCAGACCGGAAGCGCCGGAATGTCGTAGATCGGCTTGTCGGGGTAGAGCTCGGTGCACTGGCCGCCGGGCTGCGCGAGCGAGTCGATGATGTGCGCCGAGAGGCCGAGCAGGCCGAGCTCGAAGATCTGGAACAAGCCACACGGGCCCGCTCCGATGATCACCGTCTCGGCGGTGATCGGTGCTGCTGCGCGCTCCGCGGGCGTCAATGCAATGTGTTCCGACATGGTGCGAACGTGTCCTGGCCGCTTTCGAGGTCAAAAGGGAGCGGAATTGTACCGAAAAACGCTCGCGCGACTGCCCCATGGACGCGGGGCAGCCGTGACTTGCGCCTGCCCGCCGAGTTGCGCAGGCTCGAGCCGCGCATGAGCACCCTGCTGTGGTTTCGCCTCGATCTGCGTCTTGAGGACAACCCGGCACTCGAGGCGGCGCTCGAAGCGGGCGCGCCGGTGGTGCCGGTGTATCTGTGGTGCCCCCGCGAGGAGGGCGCCTGGGCGCCAGGCGCCGCCTCGCGCTGGTGGCTGCACGAAAGCCTCGAGCGCCTCGCCGAGTCGCTCGAGCGCTGCGGCTCGCGCCTGATCGTCAGAGCGGGCGAGCAGGCGGAGGTGACGCTGCGCGAGCTTGCACTCGAGTGCGGCGCGACGCGCCTTTACTGGAATCGCCGCTACGAGCCCGCACTCATCGCCCGCGATCAGCGCGTCAAATCGACCCTTCGCGATCAAGGGCTCGAGGTCGCCAGCTACAACAGCGCGCTGCTCCATGAGCCATGGACCCTCGCCACCCAGAGCGGCGGCCCATACCAGGTGTTCGGCGCATTCTGGCGCCAGTGCCGCTCGCTTCCCGATCCGCCCGCACCCCTCGCCGCACCCACGCGCCTGCCGGCGCCCGCCCGCTGGCCACAATCGCTCTCGCTCGCGCAGCTCGAGCTCAAGCCCCGCATCGACTGGACCCAGGGACTGCGCCGCACCTGGACGCCCGGCATCGACGGTGCTGCCCGTCGTCTGCAGGAATTTCTCGAGCACGCGTTTGACCGCTATGCGGGCGAGCGCAACATTCCCGCCGCGGCCGGCACCTCGCGCCTCTCGCCCCATCTGCATTTTGGCGAGATCGGCCCGCGCCAGATCTGGCATGCGACGCGCCGCCTCGCCGAGGCGCGTGGACGGCACTCGAGCTGGCGCGACTCGCAGTTCCTGACCGAGCTCGGCTGGCGCGAGTTCGCTCATCATTTGCTCTATCACTTTCCCGAGAGCCCGCAGCATCCGCTGCGCGCCCGCTATGCGCGCTTTCCCTGGGACCCCAGCGCCGCACAGCAGCGAGCGTGGCAGCGGGGCGAGACCGGGTATCCGATCGTCGATGCGGGCATGCGCGAGCTGTGGCAAACGGGCTGGATGCATAACCGGGTGCGCATGATCGTCGCCTCCTTTCTCGTCAAGGATCTGCTGCAGCCCTGGAGCGAGGGGGCCCGCTGGTTCTGGGATACGCTGGTCGATGCGGACCTCGCGAGCAACACGCTCGGCTGGCAATGGGTCGCCGGGAGCGGCGCGGATGCGGCGCCGTTCTTTCGCATCTTCAATCCCGTGTCGCAGGGGCAGAAATTCGACCCCGACGGACGCTACGTGCGCCGCTTCCTCCCGGAGCTCGCGGCGCTTCCCGATGAGTGGCTGCATCAGCCCTGGGCGGCCCCGGCGCCGGTCCTCGAGGCGGCGCGGGTCGTGCTCGGAGCCACCTATCCGGTGCGCCTCGTGGACCACGCGCTGGCCCGCCAGCGTGCGCTGGCTGCTCTCCAGAGCCTGTAGAGAGCGCGGGGGCTGAATCGCCCCGGTGTGTCTATGATTTGTACATATATTCGTTGTACAATGTATGTACATGACAGGTCAGTGCCCTGCACAGGAACGCCTATGTACGCCAAGAGCCACCCCAGCGCCGATGCCCGAGAGGGACATGAGCTGCCCCCTTCGTTGCGCGATCGCTTTCGCGAATCCACGCGCCCGATCCGCGCCCTGAACCGCGGCCTCGAGGTGCTCGCCGAGCTCAACCGGGTCGAGCGCGCCGCAATCAACGCGCTGGCGAGCGCGGTCGAGCTGCCGCGCACGACCACCTATCGGATACTCGAAACGCTGCGCCTGGCGGGCTACGTGGAGCGCGACCCGCACGACGATTGCTATCGACCGACGGTGCGGGTGCGCGCGCTCTCGGAGGGGTTCGACGATGAGGCCATGCTCGCGCACATCGGCAAACCCCGTCTCGCAGCGCTGTGCGCGCAGATCGTGTGGCCGGTGGCGATCGCCACCCCGTCGGGCGGCTCCATGATGATTCGCGAGGCGACCGACCATCAGAGCCCGCTGGCCCTGGAGCAATACGGGGCGGGCGTGCGCGTGCCGATGCTGAGCTCGGCGGCCGGTCGCGCTTATCTCGCGTTTTGCCCCGCGGAGTCGCGCGAGGTCATCCTCGAGATGCTGGCGCGCTCCGCCTCTCCAGAGGATCGGCTCGCGCGCAACCGTCCCGAGATCGAGCGTCTGCTCAATGAGACCCGCAAGCAGGGCTTCGGGCTCGCGCAACGCGCGCGCCGCGTGTCGGAGGAAACGAGCCTCGCGATCCCCGTGCACGGCGAGAATCGCGTTCTCGGGACGCTCTCGGTGCGCTTCGCGGCGAGCGCCGTGCCGTTGAAGACCGCGGCCGAGCAGTTCCTGCCGAAGATGCACCAGGCTGCGCTCGAGATCGAGCGCGAATTCAATCAGCAGCGGAGCGCGGCAGCGAAGGCTTGAGTCCGCACGCAGCCGTTCAGCCGGCACCCAGCCGTTCAGCCGGCACGCAGCGATCAGCGGGCCCGCGGCTATTTCGCGAGCACCCGACTCATACCGCCGGAGATGAGCGTCGTCACATCGAGGAGCGCACCCACCATGCCGATGCCGTCGGGCGCGGCGAGATAGCGCGGCCGCCACACCGGCAGGAACTTCTCCTTGAACTTGCGCACCCCCTCGAAGGGATAGAACGTCTCGCCGTAACGCTGCACCAGACGGCCCACCTTGTGCCAGGCGGGCGCGAGCGCGTGCTCCTCGAGCCCGGCCAGCGGTGCCATCCCCAGGCTGAACCAGCGCGCGCCCTGCGCGCGGCCCCACAGCATGCATTCGGCAAGCATGAACTCGATCACACCCTTCGGGGCCGCCTCACTGTAGCGCATGAGGTCGACCGCGAGCTCGGCGCCCTGGCGCGCGACCCACAGATTCGCGAACGCCACGATCGCGCCCTCACGGCGCACGATCGCGCACGGGAAATGCTCGAGGTAGCGCGGCTGAAAGAAGCCGAGCGAGAAGCGCTTCTCCGCCGTGTTGCGGGCGGCGAGCCATTCGTTGGAGACACGCTCGAGCGCGGGGATGAGCGGTCCCACCGCCGCCGGCGGTAGCAGCTCGAACATCGCCCCGTCGCGCTGCGCACGCCGGTGAGAGTGGCGCACATCGGCGCGGGCCGCGCCCTCGAGCGAGAAGTCCTCGAGCGACACGCGTGCCTCCTCGCCGAGCTTGCTCAGCGTGAGGCCCAGATCGATGTAGAGGGGCAGATGCTCCGGGGTGACCTCGTAGAACACCGGCGAGACCGCCATGCCGTCGCAGCGCTCGATGAAGGTCCAAACCAGATCCTCGAAGGCACTCTCCTCGCCGACCGGATCACCCATCGCGACCCAGCTCGAGCCCGAGGCCTGATACATGATGAAGGCGGTGCGCGCCTCATTGCACAGAAAGCTCTTGTCGCCGAGCAAGGCGAGATTGGCAACCGGGTCTTGTGCGTCCTTGACGAGACGCGCCGCCTGCTCGAGCTCCGCCTCGCTCGGCGGCAACATCGCGGGCTTCGACGGCCGCAGCAGTCGCCACAGCGCATACGCCGCAGCAATCATCATGGCAAGGAGCAGTGCGCGCAGACTGCGCGGCGCAGGCGCCTCGAATGCAAACTCCCACCACAGATCCCTGCTGTAGGGTACGTGCCGATAGGCGAAGATCACGATGCCGAGCGCCGCGCTGAACACGAGCAGCACCGCCACCACCCACGGTCCCGAGAAGCGCTGCTCGATGAGCGAGGCGCGACGGCGAAAGCGCTCTCGGGCCGACACCAGCATCACCGCCACGGCCCCGAGGATGATCGCCTCCTCGACGTCGAAACCCTTCAGAAGCGCGGCGAGTATGCCGGCGCACAGCAGCCACATCGTCAGGTACCACGCCGCATCGAGCCGGCGGTACAGTCCGTTGGCGAGCACGAGCAGCCCCACTCCGACGGCGCTGCCGAGGAGATGGGAGAGCTCGAGCACCGGCAGCGGCACCATTCGATGCAGGATCGCAAGTCGCGCGCCGAGACCCGGAGTCGCCCCCGACAGCAACAGCACCGTGCCCGCGCCAAACACGGCGAGCGCGCTCGCCTGCGGCGTGACGGCCCCCAGCCAGGTGCGGGCGAGGCGAGCGGCGCGCACAAGCGGGGCGCGGTGCAGCCACAGCTCGTGCGCCCCGAGCAACGTGAGTGCCAGGGCAAACGGAGCGAGGTAGTAGATCAATCGATAGGCGAGCAGCGAGCCGAGCAGCTGGTCCGGTGGAACCTTGCGAAACAGCAGCAGCAGCACCGTCTCGAATACACCGACCCCGCCCGGTACATTCGAGATGATTCCCGCGGCGATCGCGATCAGGAACAGGCCCGCGAAGGCGAAGTAGCCGATGGCCGCCTGGGGCGGCAGCAGCACGTACAGCACCCCGGCCGCGCACAACAGGTCGGCGCACGCGGCGCCCACCTGCGCCAGCGCGGTGAGCCCGCTCGGCACCGGCACCGAGAGACGTCCCACTCGCAGCGTCTCGTGCCGGCTGCAGGCGAGCGAGAAATAGGCTGCGACGCCCGCGAGCAGCGCGCAGCCCGCGAGCGCCACCAGCCAGGGATGCAGGTGCAGCACCTGGGCGGAGAGCCGCGATTCGATCAGCAGCGAGAGGCCGAGCATCACGGCCGCACCGAGCGAGAAGGTCACCGTCCCGAACGCGATCACGGTGGCGATTTGCTTCGCCGAGAGGCCGAGCGCGGAGTAGGCGCGATAGCGCACCGCACCGCCGCTCAAGGTGTTCACGCCGACGTTGTGCCCGATGGCATAGCCCATGAACGAGATGAGGGCGAGCCGTGGATAGGGCACGCGCGCATCGGCGAAATGCAAACCGAGCGCATCGTAGAACGTCAGGCAACCGTAGCCGAGGCAGGTGAGCAGCACGGCGGCGAGGAGGCGCGAGGCCGGCAATGCCCGCATGTGCGCGAGGATGTCGTGCAGGTGGTACTGCGAGAGCAGATGCCGCAGCCACAAGAGCGCGAGGGCAAAGAGGACGAGCCCGAGCAGCGTCGTCCATGGCGGAATCTTTCGAGCTGTGAGTGGCAGGGTCAAGCGGCCTATCGTAACAGGGCGCCCCGTCACCCAGCACCGCTCGCTGCCGGCTCGATAGGCCGTGCAAGAGCGCTCGGGTTACACTTGAGGCTTCCGAACCTCGAGCAGCAGCAGGTGATCCGAATGAGCTCCTCTCTTGACGCCCGCCAGGCGACCATGGACGCGACCCAGCTTTACCGTGAGGACATATTCACCGATCGGCGCGTCGGCACGATCCGGCGATTGACGCCGGTGGGCGCCGACGGTGAGCTCGATCCCAAGCGGGCGGTGCTGTTCATCGGACAGGCCCAGGTGATGACGCCGGTGGGCGCGGTGCCGATCAGCTTCGACCTCGAGGCGGCCACGCTCGCCGCGGCCATCGGAAAATTCGGCGCGGCGGCCGAACAGGCGGTGCAGCAGACCATGCAAGAGCTGCAAGAGCTGCGTCGCGAGCAGGCCTCCTCGCTCGTAATCCCGGACGCCGCCGCCGGCGCGCTCAATCCGAGCGATCTCATCGGCGGGCGGGGCGCTCGCACGCGCCGCTGATCGATGCCGTGGCGCTCCGTGCAGCATCGGTCGTAGCCGCGCGGAAGGGTGACCTCACGCAGGGCGCTTCTGGGCACCGTGACCGCGGCTCCCCGCTGTAGGCCACTCACCGACTTGCTTTTTATGCCTGTTGCACCGAGATTGCATCGCATGCAAGCCCACCCATGGCTGCGCCCGACCACTCCGTTGCATCGGCGGTGACCTCATGAACCGCTGGGTGGTCCTCGGCGCGACCCTGTGCAACGCCTTGTTGGTGGCAACCGCCGCAAGCCTGGTCTACCGCGACGTGCGTCGTCGCGAGCTCCTCGCGGCGAGCCTGCGCGAGCAGCGCGCTCAGCTCGAGCGCGAGGTCGAGGAGCGAACCCGCGAGCTCGTGGCGCTCTCGACTCACCTGCAAAGCGTTGCCGAACGCGAGAAGGCGACGCTTGCCCGCGAGCTGCACGATGAGCTCGGCGGATTGCTGGTAGGGGCGCGCATGGACATCTCCTGGGCCGAGCAGCGTCTGCGTGCGGATGACGTGGAGCTGCGCCAGCGATTGAGCCGCGTGCAGCAGAATCTTTCGGCGAGCATCGACCTCAAGCGCCGTATCATCGAGGAGCTGCGGCCGACGCTCCTCGACAACGTCGGCTTCATCGCCGCCCTGCGCTGGCAGTTCAAGGAGACCTGTGCGCGCGCCGGGCTCAAATGCACCGAATACTTCCCCGACGAGGAGCCGAAGTTCACCGCCGATGCGGCCATCGCGTTGTTTCGGGTCGCCCAGGAAGCCTTCGCCCATATCGCCGGACTTTCCGGCGCAAAGTCCGTCGACATCAGTCTGGACATCGATGACGACGCGGTGCTGTTTCGCGTGACCGACGATGGCCCGGGGATCCGCGAGCAGCAGCTCGAG
>Ga0070734_10002604_pt1 | contig 21177 bp, 20 predicted proteins | sample Coa_R1_8_FD_66444 | JGI IMG/M metagenome (GOLD analysis project Ga0070734, IMG submission 66444) | Surface soil microbial communities from Centralia Pennsylvania, which are recovering from an underground coalmine fire - Coalmine... | ecosystem: Environmental > Terrestrial > Soil > Unclassified ...
CCACGGGCATGCGCGCATCGTGGCGCAGGAGCGATAAGAGCTGGCGATCAGTCCCGTCCATCGGTTGACAGAATGCCATATTCACCTGTCGATTTGCACGATGTACCGCGCAAATTGACCGCTTCGCTGGCTTTTCTTTGGCATCCCCGCACTGGAAACTACCGCGCATCGATCCCCCGGAACGAGGCGGAACCCCATGGTGAGCTACATTGGTACGGAACGGTTGCGGGCGCTGGTGGCGGCGCGCGGACCCGCGCATTTCCTGCAGGCGCTTGCGCAGGAGATCGCGGCGGACTATCGCCGCTGGGAGGCCTTCGAGAAGACCCCGCGCCTTGCGAGTCATTCGCCGGTCGGCGTCATCGAGCTCATGCCGGCCAGCGATGGGCGGCTCTATTCCTTCAAGTACGTGAACGGCCATCCGAAGAACACGGCGGCGGGACGACTCACGGTCACGGCGTTCGGGGTGCTCGCGGAGGTCGCGACCGGCTATCCGCGGCTGCTGGCCGAGATGACCTTCGTGACGGCGCTGCGCACCGCGGCCATCTCCGCGCTCGCCGCTCAGCACCTCGCGCGGGCGGATGCGCGCAGCATGGCGCTCATCGGCAACGGCGCGCAAAGCGAGTTTCAGGCGCTCGCCTTTCACGCGCTCGTCGGAGTGCGGGAGCTGCGCCTCTACGACAGCGATCCACGTGCGACCGCCAAGCTTCGCGCAAATCTCGAGCGCCTCGGGCTCGAGGGGCTCGTGATCCGCGGCTGCTCGAGCATCGAGGAGGCGGTGCGCGGCGCGGACATCGTGACGACCGTGACCGCCGACAAGCGCAATGCGCTCATCCTCACTCCGTCGATGGTCGAGCCCGGGATGCACCTCAATGCCGTCGGTGGCGACTGCCCCGGCAAGACCGAGCTCGATAAGGCGATCCTGATGCGCCCCGATGTGCACATCGTGGTCGAGTTCGAGCCGCAGGCGCGCATCGAGGGGGAGATTCAGCAGCTGCCGGCGGGCTCACCGGTCACCGAGCTCACCGAGGTGCTCACCGGCGCGCGGCCGGGGCGCACCCACGCAAGCGAGGTCACGATCTTCGATTCGGTCGGATTCGCGCTCAATGACTTCGCATCGCTTCGCTATCTGGAGCGGCTCGATCGCGAGATCGCGGGGGGCGAGGTGATCGATCTCATCCCCACGCTCGAGGATCCGAAGGATCTGTGGGGCGGTCTGCTGCCCGCGCGCGCACGGGTGCGCGGGCTCGAACAGGCGGTCGCGTGAGCGCGGCGGGCGCACAGCGCACGGCGAGCCTCATCGGCGCGCCGACCGATGTCGGCGCCAGCGATCGCGGCTCATCCATGGGCCCGGAGGCGCTGCGGGTTGCGGGGATCGGTGCTGCGCTCATGCGCTGCGGCCTCGCGGTGCTCGACGGCGGGAACCTCGGGGGACCTGCAAATCCCTGCGCCGCACCGGTCGGCGGCTACCGGCACCTCGGCGAGGTGGCGGCCTGGAACCGCGCGGTGTACGACGCGGTTTATCGCGAGCTCGGCGCCGGTCGCCTGCCGATGCTGCTCGGAGGCGATCACTCCCTGAGCATCGGCTCCATCGCGGCGGTGGCGCGCCACTGCCGCGAGGAGCACCGGCCGCTGCGGATCATCTGGCTCGATGCGCATGCCGACTTCAACACGCGCGAGATCAGCCCGAGCGGCAGCATGCACGGCATGCCGGTCGCCTGCCTGTGCGGGTTCGGACCGCCGGAGCTGCAGATGGACGAGGTCCGGGCGCCGCTGCGGCCGGAATGGGTGCGCCAGATCGGCATCCGCAGTGTCGATGCGGGCGAGCGCCGCTTCGTCCATGAGCAGGACCTGGTGGTCTTCGACATGCGCACCATCGATGAGCAAGGCATGCGCGCGACGCTCGAGCTGGCGCTCGCGGACCTCGAGCCCGAGACGCATCTGCACGTGAGCTTCGACGTCGATTGTCTCGATCCGGAGATTGCGCCGGGCGTCGGCACGACGGTGGCCGGCGGCATGTCCTATCGTGAGGCGCAGCTGTGCATGGAGATGCTCGCCGACACCCGCCGGGTCGGCTCGGTCGACATCATGGAGCTCAATCCCGCGCTCGATGTGCGCAACAAGACCGCGACGCTCGCGGTCGAGCTCATCGAGTCGCTGTTCGGCAAGAGCACGCTCATGCGCAAGCCCATGGCGCGCACGGCGAGGTTGCGCGGCCTCGCGCGTGCGCCCGCGTGGCGGACTGCGGTAGAGTGACCGGCGCCTGGGGAGTCACGAGGGAACGAGCGTGGCCGTGAGCTTGAACGAAACCCGCCTGCCGGCGGCCGATGCGCTGCGCGAGTCGTTGCGCGAGCACACGCTCTCGCCCGAGGATGCGGCGATCGACCGGTTGCTCGCGAACCTCGAGCTCACGGGGGGCGCGCGCCACCGCGCCGTGGCGCTCGCCATGGCGCTGGTCGAGGGGGCCCGCGCGCGCCGCGACGAGCGCCCCTTCCTCGATGCCTTCCTGCAGGAGTTCGGTCTCTCGAATCAGGAAGGCATCGCGCTCATGTGCATCGCCGAGGCGCTGCTGCGCATCCCGGACGATGCCACCGCGGATCGGCTGATCGCCGAGCAGCTCGCCTCCGGTGACTGGGCGTCGCACGCGGGGCGCTCGGAATCGCTGTTCGTCAATGCCTCGACCTGGGGCTTGATGCTGACCGGCGGCATTCTCGAGCTCGAGCCGGGCATACGCTCCGATGCGGCGGGCTGGCTGCGCCGGCTCACGCGCAAGGCGGGCGAGCCGGTGGTGCGGCTCGCGGTACGGCGCGCGATGCGCATCATCGGCGGGGAATTCGTGGTCGGGCGCACGATCGAGGAGGCTCTCGAGCGCAGCGCGCGCGAGGCCGAGCTCGCGATCTGCTCCTTCGACATGCTGGGCGAGGGAGCGCGCACGCTCGCCGACGCCGATCGTTATCTCGCCTCCTACGAGCATGCGATCGATGCGATCGGCAGCAGCGGCGCCGGGCGCGCGGCGCACGAGCGCTCGAGCATCTCGATCAAGCTCTCGGCGCTCGAGCCCCGCTACTCGCCCTTGCAGCAGGCGCTCGTGCTCGAGCGACTGGTGCCGCGCGTGCGTGCGCTGGCGCGTCGCTCCGCCGAGGCCGGGATCGAGCTCACGATCGATGCCGAGGAGGCCGACCGGCTCGACCTGTCGCTCGCCGTGCTCGAGGCGGTGGCGCGCGATGCCGCCACACGCGACTGGCCGGGGCTCGGCCTTGCGGTGCAAGCTTACTCGAAGCGTGCGCTCGACCTCATCGAGTGGGTCGCTGCGCTCGCCCGCTCGAGCGGCCGGCGCATGACGGCGCGGCTCGTGAAAGGCGCCTACTGGGACAGCGAGATCAAGCGGGCGCAGGAGCGTGGCCTGGGCGGCTACCCGGTCTATACCCGCAAAGTGACGACCGACGTGTCCTATCTTGCCTGCGCCGGCAGTCTTCTCAAGAAGCTCGACGTCATACGACCGCAGTTCGCGACGCACAATGCGCACACGATCGCCGCTGTGCTCGAGCTCGCGCCTGCGAAGGCCGCCTACGAGTTTCAGCGCCTGCACGGCATGGGGCGGCTGCTCTATGCCGAGGCGGGCCGCCAGATCGATCATTTCCCCGCGGTGCGGGTCTACGCACCGGTCGGCGAGCACAAGGACCTGCTCGCCTATCTCGTGCGGCGGCTGCTCGAGAACGGCGCGAACACCTCCTTCGTCAACCGCTTCATGGATGAGCAGGTGCCGGTCCCCGAGATCGTGCGCGACCCCATCGCTGAGCTCGAGCGACTCGAGTCCCGTCCGCACCCGCGCCTGCCCGATCCGGCCCATCTCTATCCGGACCGCCGCAACTCGGCCGGTCTCGATCTCGGCAATCCGCTCGAGCTCGAGCCGGTGCTCGCGGCGCTCGCCGGCCGGCGATCGGCCGAGCACCTCGCCGGACCCCTCATCGACGGCGCTCTCATCGGCGGGCGGGGCACGCCGGTCGTGAATCCCGCCGATGCCCGCGACACGGTGGGCACGACGCGTGATGCGACCGAGGCGCAGATCGTTGCGGCCTTCGACGCCGCGCGCCGCGCGCAGCGCTCCTGGGATGCGGCGGGCGGCGCCCTGCGCGCCGAGCGGCTCGAGCGTGCCGCCGATCTCGTCGAGGAGCGAAAGCTCGATTTCTACGAGCTCTTGATGCGCGAGGCCGGCAAGACGCTGCCGGACGCCATCGCCGAGGTGCGCGAGGCCGCCGATTTCTGCCGCTACTACGCACAGCGTGCGCGCGCTGAGTTCGCCGCGCCGCTGCGACTCATCGGGCCGACGGGCGAGACGAACGAGCTCTCACTGCACGGCCGGGGTGTGTTCGCCTGCATCAGCCCCTGGAATTTCCCGCTCGCGATCTTCGCCGGCCAGGTGACGGCGGCGCTCGCCGCCGGCAACGCGGTGGTCGCCAAGCCTGCCGAGCCGACCCCGCTGGTCGCGGCGCGCTTCGTGCGCCTGTTGCACGAGGCGGGCGTACCGAGCGGCGTGTTGCATCTCGCTCCCACGCCCGGGCGGCGGTTCGGCGAGGTGGCCTTTGCACACCCCGCGCTCGCCGGCGTCGCCATGACCGGCTCGACGGCCACGGCGATCACGATCAACCGGGCGCTGGCTGCACGAAGCGGGCCGATCGTGCCGCTGATCGCCGAGACCGGCGGGCTCAATGCCATGCTCGTCGACTCGACCGCCCTGCCCGAGCAGGTGGTCGACGATGTCGTCTCCTCCGCCTTCATCAGCGCCGGTCAGCGCTGCTCGGCGTTACGGCTGCTGTTCCTGCAGTCCGAGATCGCCGACCCGGTGCTCGAGATGCTCGCGGGCGCGATGGACGAGCTCATCATCGGCAACCCCGCCCATCGAGCGACCGATGTCGGTCCGGTGATCAACCGTGCGGCGCTCGAAGGCTTGAACCGTCACATCGAGCGCATGCGCCGCGAGGCGCGCATTCTCAAGGTGGCGCGGCTCGATCCTTCCGCGAGCCACGGCACGTACGTGGCTCCCCATCTGATCGAGCTCGAGAACGCCGCGCAGCTCGAGCGCGAGGAGTTCGGGCCGATCCTGCACGTCGTGCGCTACCGGGCCGATCGGATCGATGAGGTGCTGGCCAGCATCCGTGCGAGCGGCTACGGCCTGACGCTCGGCGTGCAGACGCGACTCGAGTCGTTCTGGCGCTCGGTGTTCGAGTCGACCGACATCGGCAATACCTACGTCAACCGCAACATGATCGGCGCCGTGGTGGGAGTGCAGCCGTTCGGCGGCAGCGGTCTGTCGGGTACCGGCCCGAAAGCCGGCGGCCCGCACTACCTGCCGCGCTTCGCGGAGGAGCGCACGCTCACCGTCAACACGACGGCGACGGGCGGCAACGCCTCGCTGCTCAATCTCGGCGGCTGACGGTCCGAGCGCCGCGGCCGAACGCGCGGGCGAATCTTCAGGGCTGCAGCGCGGCCTTGTCGGATTTCGCGTTGGCCTTGGCGGCCTGGTAGTCCGCGTCCGCCTGTTCCTTGCACAGGACCTGATCATGGCCCGCGAGCGTGTCGCAGTGCTGGATCGCGATCTTGTGCACACCGTCCGCCTTGGCGACCTCCACGTTGTAGGTGTCCTTGGCGACGTCGCGCTCGGCATTGCTCTCCGCGTGCGCGACCTCGCGCTGCGCCGAGCGGTCCGCGGCGGCAATGTCGCGCGCCGCGGCCTCGGGCGACTTGGCGCGGTGACAGGCGGGGAGCGCGAGAACGCACAGCGCGAGAAGGACCAGACTCGTTCGGCCTTTGTTCATTAGAAGGTTCATGCGAGGGCTCCTTGGGGCTGATCGGGAAGGCGGCACTCGTTGAGCGCGCCCGGCTCGTTTCGCGAGACGACGGCGATCGCGGCGGGTGTCTCGCACAGCTCATCGAGCGGCGTGCGCAGCGCCTCCTCGCGCACCTGCTCCTCGCCGAAGGAGAAGCACCATTCGCGAATATCGTCCTTCACGACCTCCACCGAGCGGCCGTAGCTCGATTGCAGACACTCCACCAGCCGCTCATAGCTGCCGTTGATGCACTCGATCTGCTCCTCGCTGAGCGCATCCCAGTGGCGCTTCACCTTTGGCTTGAAATACTCCCAATCCGTCGCTATCGATTGCCACCTCATCGCGCTCTCCTCTTTACGGGCTTGCGGGGCGTTAACGGGCTTACGGGGCGCTCCGACGTTCGCTCACGCAGTGCGGCATTCCCAGACGCGCCGCGCCTATTTCGTCTGTAAGTCGTCGCTGACCGGCACGGCCTGACTGGGCTCGGGGGCGATGACACCGATGCCATGCTCGGCCGCGGCGGCGGCCTGCGGGCTGCGGGCGGGCAGCTGCACCGGCTCACCGGCCTCCATCAACGCCTTGAGACGCTTGAGGTCGGGCCGCATCGGCCGGGGGGCGGGCTCCCCCGCGACCCGGTCGAGCAACTGATCGAGGATTCCTTCGGGCGGGGCCTCGCTCACCACGGCGGTCACACGCGTGCCTGCCGGGACATCCTCGAACTCGAGGCGGGCGCTCTCGTGCGCCGGCGTGCGACCCGAGGTCGACCAGGCGATGAGCCGGTCGCGCTCGTCGTCGGTGACGATCACCTCCCATTCGGCCTGCTGACCCTGGGCATCGAGCACGGTCCATCGGGAGCTCAGCGCATCGATCTCCGTCACCTGTTGCACGCGCTCCATGTACTTGGGCATGTGGGTGAAGTCGCGACAGTAGGCATAAAGCTCCATGCGCGAGCGGGCGATGAGAATCGCATCGATGGTTTCCCGACCGCCTCGCGCGCCCGGCTCCGCTGCGTCATGCTCTGTGTCTTTTTCCATCGTGCAACGCTAAGACGTCCCCGGTCGGGGCGTTGTCACCGCAGCGTGGCATCGCGCGTCAGACATTTTGAGCAAGGCCGACGTGTGCATGTAGGCGCTTTCCCACGACCGTCACAGACCGTTGCGGAAAATGGACCCAATCCGATAACTTACAACGGCCACCGCGGTGGCACAACCACGGCCGCCGCACTCACGGTCACGTCGACTCACTGGCGCGCAGGACGCCAGCGCCAGGCAATGACACAGCGCACTCGCTCGCCAATTCCGCAGGGCGTGGGCATCGCCCGCCTCGCGATGTCGCCGCCGACCTTTGCCGGCTTCGTGGTCGCGGTGATCTCGGTCGTCGTCATCGCCGTGCTTTCCTATGACTCGCTGCGCAACAGTGCGCGCAGCGCCCAGAGCCTGACGCGCACCATCGAGGTGCTGGTGCAGCTGCAGGCGGTGGTCGCCAGCATCACCAATGCCGAGACGGGCCAGCGCGGCTTTCTGCTCACCGGACGGGAGACCTATCTCGAGCCGTTTGCCACCGCGCGCGAACAGCTCCCCTCGCAGCTCAAGATGCTGCGTACGCTGATCCAGGACGACCCGGCGCAGCTCACGCGCCTCGACCGCTTGCAGTCGGCCATCACCGACAAGATGCAGGAGCTCGACAAGACGATCGAGCTCAAGCGCTCGGACCAGGCGGCGGCGGCGATGGCGTTGCTGCTCGCCGGTCGCGGCAAGACCGACATGGACCATATCCGGGTGGTGATCGCCGAGATGGAGGCGTACGAGCGGCAGCTCATCACCTCGCGCACCCAGGCCTGGCAGCAGGCGGCCACGCTCGCGTTTGCGGTCACCGGGGGCGGCGCGCTGCTGCTGCTCATGCTGATCGCGGCGGCCGCCGCCATGACCTCGCACGAGTTTCGCACGCGCCAGGTGGAGACGTGGCTGCGCGCCGGGCAGCTCGGATTGAGCGGGCGCATGCAGGGCGATCTCGCGCTCACGGTGCTGGCGGAGCGCATCCTCGAGCATCTGGCGCAGCTGCTCGGGGCGCAGGTCGGCGCGATGTTCATCGCCGAGGCGGACGGAAGCCTGCGCCGCGTGGCCGGACACGCGCTCGGCCCCTCCGCGCCGCCGCCGCTGGTGCGCGCCGGCGAGGGGCTCGTGGGCCAGGCGGCGCGCGAGCGCCGGCTGCTGCACGTTCGAGACGTGCCGGAGCACTATCTCACCATCCGCTCGGGCACCTCGCAGGGCGCGCCGGCCGAGCTTCTCATCGCGCCGGCAGCCCTCGATGGGCACCTTCAGGGGGTGCTCGAGCTCGGCTTCCTCGGCGCGGTCGAGCCGGCGAAGGTCGAGCTGATCGAGCGGGTGACGGAGCCGATTGCGATTGCGCTGCGCGCCGCGCGCGATCGCGGTCGCCTCGAGGATCTTTTGCAGGAGACGCAGCAACAAGCCCAGGAGCTGCAGGCGCGCGAGGAGGAGCTCAGGATCAACAACGACGAGCTCGAGGAGCAGGGCCGGAGCCTGCGCGAGTCGCGCGCGCAGATGGAGTCGCAGCAAGTCGAGCTCGAGGCGATCAACACCCAGCTCGAGGAGCAGACGCAGCTCCTCGAGCGGCAGAAGGAGGAGCTGGCGTTCTCGCATCGCGAGCTCCTGCAGCGCTCCGAGGAGCTCGCCCGGGCGAACGAGTACAAGAGCAACTTCCTCGCCAACATGAGCCATGAGCTGCGTACGCCGCTCAATTCGACGCTCATCCTGGCGAAGCTCCTGGCGGACAACAAGGACGGCAACCTCACCGAGCAGCAGGTCAAATTCGCGCACACCATCTTCTCCGCCGGCAAGGATCTGCTCGCGCTGATCAACGACGTGCTCGATCTGTCGCGCATCGAGGCGGGAAAGGTCGATCTGCAGCTCGAATCGATCGCTGTCGCCGACACGATCGATTCGGTCGCAAGGATCTTTCAGCAGACCGCGGAGCAAAAGAAGCTCGCCTTCGCGACGCGCATCGAGCCGGAGGTGCCGGCACGCATCGAGACCGATGCGACGCGCCTCGCGCAGATTCTGCGAAATCTTCTCTCCAACGCGCTGAAGTTCACCGAGAGGGGCTCGATCACGCTGCGCGTCTATGCGCTCGGCGGCGACTCGATCTGCTTCGAGGTGCGCGACACCGGCATCGGCATCGAACCGCAGCAACAGGAGCTCATCTTCGAGGCGTTCCGTCAGGCGGACGCCGGCATCCATCGCAAGTACGGCGGCACCGGTCTCGGGCTCTCGATCTCGCGCGATCTGGCGCGCCTGCTGGGCGGCTCGCTGGTCCTGTCGAGCTCGCCCGGCGCCGGCAGCATCTTCACGCTCACCCTGCCGCTGCGAGCGGGCCTCGCCGCGCCCGAGCGCGCCGCCGCCGGTGCGCGCCGCACGACGGGAGCGGTCGCGGCGGGCGCGGCGACCGATGAGGCTGCGCACCGCAGCGCGCGGGAGCGGCGGGCGCAGCGGCTCGCGCAGGACGCCGTGCCCGACGACCGCGCAGAGCTCGCTCCCGGGCGGCGCCTGATTCTCATCATCGAGGACGACCGCTCGTTCGCCCTCATCTTGCGGGACCTCGCGCACGAGCAGAATTTCCAGGTGATCATCGCGCACTCGGCGAACGAGGGCTTGATCTGCGCGGCGCAGTTCCAGCCGAGCGCCGTGCTTCTCGACATGAATCTGCCGGATCATTCAGGTCTCGGCGTTCTCGAGCAACTCAAGCGCAATTCACAAACTCGTCACATTCCGGTGCACGTGGTATCCGTCGCGGATTACCGACGCGAGGCCCTGGAACTCGGGGCGGTGGGCTACGCTCTAAAGCCCGTGATGCGCGAAGAGCTCGTCGAGGCGCTCGAGCGGCTCGAGAAGAGGCTGTCGCAAAACATGCGCCGCGTGCTCCTGGTCGAGGACGAAGTGCATGAGCGCGAGAGTCTGCGCGGGCTCCTTGCAGCCGGCAACGTCGAGATCGTGGCCGTGGAGACTGCAGCGGAGGCGCTCGGGCAGCTCTCCCAGAGCACCTTCGACTGCGTCGTGCTCGATCTGAATCTGCCGGACCTGAGCGGTTACGATTTGCTGGAGAAGATGGCGACGCGCGAAGATGTGTCCTTCCCGCCGGTCGTCGTGCACACGGCTCGTTCGTTGAGCCGCGAGGAGGAGCAGCGTCTGCGGCGCTATTCCGATTCGATCATCATCAAGGATGCCCGATCACCGGAGCGACTCTTGGACGAGGTGACGTTGTTCCTCCATCAGGTCGAATCGAGGCTGCCGGCGGAGCAGCAGCGGATGCTCGCGATCTCCCGCAATCGCGACGAGACGCTCGAGGGTCGCCGCGTGCTCATCGTCGAGGACGACGTGCGCACCGTGTTCGCGCTCGTGAGCCTGCTCGAGCCGCGGGGCGCCGCGGTGGAGATTGCGCGCAACGGCCGCGAGGCTCTCGAGGCGCTGGAGCGCAGCCGCTCGGGGGCAGCCATCGACCTCGTGCTGATGGATGTGATGATGCCCGAGATGGACGGGCTCGCGGCCACGCGCGAGATCCGCAAGCAGCCGCAGTGGGCCAAGCTGCCGATCATCGTGCTCACCGCCAAGGCGATGCGCGACGACCATCGGAAGTGCCTCGAGGCCGGCGCCGACGATTACGTTGCGAAGCCCCTCGACGTCGAGAAGCTTCTCTCGCTGATTCGCGTATGGATTGCCCGGTAGCCCAGGACTACGCCGCGGAGAGCGTGCGCTTCGACGTCGAGTCTCGCCGGCTCCTCGATGCGATCCGCGCGCGTTATCACTATGACTTTCGCGACTACGCCCCGGCCTCGCTCCGCCGGCGCCTGAAGGGAGCGCTGAGGAGCCTCGATTGCGCGGGCCTCGCGGAGCTCGAGGAACGGTCGATGCGCGAGCCGGCGGTATTTGCCGCGCTCCTCGATCACCTCACGATCCAGGTGAGCGAGATGTTCCGCGACCCTGGATTCTTCCGGGCCCTGCGCGTGAAGGTGGTGCCGCTCCTGCGCACCTGGCCCTCGCTCAAGGTGTGGGTGGCGGGCTGTGCCGCCGGCGAGGAGGCCTACTCGATCGCCATTCTGCTGCGCGAGGAGGGTCTTCTCGACCGTACCCTCATCTACGCCACCGACATCAATCCCCGCTGCCTCGCCGAGGCGCAGAGGGGCATCTATCCCATCGGACGGATGGCGGCCTACACGCGCAGCCACCTCGAGGCGGGCGGCCGCCGCTCTCTCGCCGACTACTACACCGCCGCGTATGGAGGCGCCCTGCTCGACAGGTCGTTGCGCGAGCACATCCTGTTCTGCGATCACAGCCTGGCGACCGACGGCGTCTTTGCGGAGGTGCACCTGGTGTCGTGCCGCAACGTGCTCATTTACTTCAATGGCGAGCTGCAGGATCGAGCGCTCGGCCTGTTCCGCGATTCGCTGTGCCGCCGCGGCTTTCTCGGTCTCGGCGCCAAGGAGTCGCTGTGCTTCACCTCGCAGGCGAGCGCCTTTGCGCCGCTCGCCCGCCCCGAGCGCATCTTTCAGCTCAGGTCGACCGCATGAGCGCGGGCGTGGCGCGTGAGCACACCACGGTCGAGCGGGCCGCGCCGGCCGATCTGCGGGCCGTGGTGGTGGGCGCTTCCGCGGGCGGCGTCGATGCGCTCTGCGCGCTCCTGCCCGCCCTGCCGAGCCATTGCCGGTGCGCGGTGCTCGTGGTGGTGCATGTGTCGCTCCGCGGACCCGGTTTGCTCGCCGAGGTTTTCGCGCCGCGCTGTCGCCTGCCGGTGCGCGAGGCGCAGGACAAGGAGCCGGTCCTGTCCGGCACGGTGTACCTCGCGCCCGCCGGCTATCATCTGCTGGTCGAGCCCGGACCTCAGCTCGCCCTGTCGGTGGACGACCTGGTGCATCATTCGCGCCCCTCGATCGACGTGCTGTTCGAGTCCGCCGCCCATGTGTACCGGAGTCAGCTGATGGGCATCATTCTCACCGGCGCGAACGAGGATGGCGCCGAGGGTCTCGCAGCCGTGCATGCGGCGGGGGGGTTCACGGTGGTGCAACGGCCGGAGACCGCCCAGTCACCGCGAATGGTCCGGTCGGCCCTGAGGCGCGCTCGTCCCGACCGCCTGCTCTCGCTCGAGGGGATTGCGGCGCTACTGGGCGCGCTGCCGGTGCACCCATGAGCGAGGCGAAGAATCGAGCAGGACTCCCTCCGATCCGATGCCTGCTGGTGGACGACCTCGAGGAGAACCTGTTGGCGCTCGCTGAGCTCCTGAAACGCGAGGACGTCGAGATCCTGACCGCGCGCTCGGGCGTCGAGGCGCTCGAGCTGCTGCTGCAGCACGATTTTGCGCTCGCTCTGCTCGACGTGCAGATGCCCGACATGGACGGCTTCGAGCTCGCGGAGCTGATGCGCAGCACCGAGCGCACGCGCCATGTGCCCCTCATCTTCCTCACCGCGGGACCGCGCGAGGAGCGGCGCCTGTTCAAAGGCTACGAGAGCGGCGCCGTGGACTTCATCTACAAGCCGATCGAGCCGCACATCATCAAGAACAAGGCGGACGTGTTCTTCGAGCTGTTCCGCCAGCGCCAGCAGCTGCGGCAGGAGCTGAGCGATCGCACCGAGACGCTGCGCATGAACGAGATGTTCAGCGCCCTGCTCGCGCACGACCTGCGCAATCCGCTGACCGCCATACTGGCTTCGGCGCAGCTCCTCAAGAACCGCTCATGCGATGAGCAGAATCGGCAGACGGCCGACACCATCCTCGCCTGCGGGCGGCGCATGGGGCGGCTCATCGAGGACATGCTCGATCTGGCCCGCGCGCGCCTCGGCGGCGGTATCGTGGTGAAGCCGCAGGAGGCCGACTTTCGCGCCCTCGTCGAGCGCGTGCTCGAGGAGCATCGCAGCGCCGCTCCCGGGCGGCGCATCGAGACCCATTTCACGGGTGATCTGGCGGGCCGGTGGGATGCCGAGCGCATCGCCCAGGTCGCCTCCAACCTCATCGGCAACGCCCTCAAGCACGGCGAGCGCAGCGCACCGGTACAGGTGAACGTCGATGGCACACAGCTCGAGAAAGTGACCTTCTCGGTCGAGAACGACGGCGTGATCGCGCCCGGCGTGCGGGAGCACCTGTTCGACCCTTTCCATGGCGCCGATCGTTCCGAGGTGCACGGTGTGCGTGAGGACGGCCTCGGCCTCGGGCTTTTCATCGTCGACCAGATCGTCAAGGCGCACCGCGGGCGCGTCGAGGTGGAGTCGGGCCGGGACGGGTGCACGGTGTTTCGCGTGGAGGTTCCGCGCGTCATCTGAGCGCCGCCGGGGCGCATCGCGGCGCCCCTGAGGTGTGCGCGGAATAGCCGCGGGGGTGCGCCGTCGGGAAATGCCCCGGCGGGCCCCCGCACGGGACGCCGGGCCTGCGCTGCGATTCGCGGCGCGCCACCGATTCCAGCGGACCGCCAACCGTGTAATATTCACAGGCCCAGGAGCACTTCTCTGCAACAACAAAGGTTCGCGCATGGGCAACTCCACCGTGTCGGGGCCCCTGAGCCCGACGGGCGCTACGGCGCCAGCCGATGCCTCCGCAAATGCGGAAGGATCACTCGATGAGCGCACCGTCGCGGGTGCGCAAAAGCTCCTGCGGCGTGTCTTTCGCCGCGTACCCGTTCCGGTCGCCGCACGCCTATGGAGCGGTCCCGCGTTCAGCGTCGCCGCCCCGGCCGCGGACGTATCGGCGCCGCCGTTCGTGCTCGTCTTTCGCCGTCCGCGTGCCCTCGCCGATCTGGTCCTCGCCAACGATCCGCTGAAGCTGGCCGAAGGGTACTTCGGCGGCGACATCGACATCGAAGGCGACCTGTTCGCGGCGCTGGCGCTCAAGGATCACCTGGAGGCGCTTCACCTGCCGCTGGCCGAGCGGGTGGCCGCGGTCATCGAGGCGGGGCGGCTGAAGTCGGCGGACCGCTCCCTTACGGCGCGCGCTGCGGAGCGCTGGCATGGGCGCACCGTCAAGGCGCATTCGCGTGATGAGAATCGCGAGTCGATCCACTTCCACTACGATGTCTCGAACGAGTTCTATCAGCTGTGGCTCGATCGCGCGATGGTGTACTCATGCGGGTATTTCGAGCGCGCCGATGCGACGCTCGACGAGGCTCAGTACGCCAAGCTCGAGCACATCTGCCGCAAGCTCGAGCTCAAGCCCGAGGAGCGCTTGCTCGACGTCGGCTGCGGCTGGGGGGCGCTCGTCCTGCATGCCGCGCGTCATCACGGTGTCAGGGCGCATGGCATCACGCTGAGCGAGCGGCAGCTCGAGCTGGCGCGCGCGCGCATCGCCGCGGCGGGCCTCGAGGATCGGGTGACGGTGGAGCTGCGCGATTATCGGGATCTTGCGGACGAGGCGGCCTACGACAAGGTGTCGAGCGTCGGAATGTTCGAGCACGTCGGCTTGAAGAATCTGCCGCTCTACTTCTCCGTGGTCCACCGCGTGTTGAAGCCCGGCGGACTTTTCCTGAACCACGGCATCACTCACGCCCAGGCGGGATGGGACAAGAAGAATCCGCACACCCAGTTCATCAACCGGTACGTGTTTCCCGACGGCGAGCTCGACAGCGTGAGCAGCATCCAGCGCGTGATGGAGCAGGAGCGGTTCGAGATCGCGGATGTCGAGGGTCTGCGACCGCATTATGCGAAGACCTTGCGCGCCTGGGTGGAGCGGCTCGAGCGGCGCCATGAGCGCGCGCTCGAATACGTGAGCGAGGCGACCTACCGTGTCTGGCGGCTGTACATGGCGGCGTGCGCGCTCGAATTCGAGAGCGGTAATCTCGGCATCTATCAAATCCTCGCCGCGCGGCGCGGCGCGAATTCCTCCTTGCCGCTCACCCGCCGGCATGTGTACCTCAGCGAGGCAGCCCCCCCGCGGCCTTGAGATCGCGCCGACGAAGACCGGCTGGAAATCCCCGGTCGCTGACAGGGGATGAGGGATCAGGCCTACAGCCCCCCCTGCTCCGACCGAGGGAGCATCGGGCGGCACTCGCCAGAGGTTTTAGGGATGAGTCGTTACAACGCCGCTTTCACGATGTTCGTCTTCCTCAGGGGAAGGCACGTACTCGAGTACTACTTCGGGCTCAAGGACGCCTTCAGCGCAGCCAACGACGGCCCTTCTGTGGGAGCCGACATTCTCTCGTTGCCGAAATCCTATCTGGGAAAGCGCTGCGCGCCGCGACCCGCGGGCTCCCTCAAGCGGCGCACAGATCCGTGATCAGCGAGTCGATCTGACTCGCCTCGAAGGGCTTGACGATGGTGCGCACCTTCGGACCCATGGTCTCCACCGGGGTCAGCGCGTAACCCGAGGCGATGATGATCGAAGCCTTCGGGTTGAGCGTGAGGATGTTGCGCGCCAGATCGATCCCGGACATCACGGGAAGGCTGACGTCGGTGATGACCACGTCGTAGCGTCCTTCCTTGAACTCGTGCAGCGCTTCCTCCGCCGTTCCAAGCGCCACGACTTCGCGATGCGATTGAGCCAGCAGCTCCGAGGTCACTTCGCGCACGATCGGATTGTCCTCGACGTACAGGATTCTCAGCGGCATGGCCTTAGACCTTGGACGCAATCGCGGGTAGCACAGATCTTACGTGCTGTGCGGGAAAAGGCCAACGGGCTCCCGCGGGATCTGCGGCGGTGCGGAGCGGATCAGTGGATCTTTTGAATGAGCCAGATTCCCGGCTTCCCGCGGGGACTCAGCCCGAGGTGCACCAGGGCATCCTTGTTTTGCCAGAGCCGCGCCACCGGCAGCCCCTCGCGGTGCACCCGCACCGCGAGCTCCTCGATCCGGCTTGGCTGGCGAGGGGCGGGCCCCAACTCGGCGCCGAGCGAGGGCAACTGATCGCGGTAGTCGGGGTCCTTCAGCTCGATCCCGGGTCGCCCTCCGAGACGCATCCCGCGGCTGGCGGGGGTCTCGGGCATGGACAGATCGAGCGTGGGGGAATCCCCCTGGGCTGACGGCCTGCGAGACGACCGCCCGCTCGCAAGCGCTCCGCGGCCCAGCGCCGCGAGAGCCCCCGGGGGCACGAAGGCCCCGTGGCTCAGCTCGGTGGGCGAGCGGTGAGGCGGCGGGGCGACCGGAGGCGCCGCCCAACCGGATGTGGCGGGCACCCCGCAGAGAGCGCCCAGCGCGACACAGGAGAGCAGCTTTTTGGCCACGTTCGCCATGCTGTGCACATTCGACCACGGCGTGCGTCGCGGAGGACATTCGCTGCAGGCCAACACTTGCCGTCGGAGACGGCCGAGGCACCGTCACTCGGAAGAGGGGCCCCGCAGGGTCAGCAGGCCGACACCGAACCCGAGAACCGCGCCCAGACCGAGCGCCTGCCAGGGGTAGGCGCGCACGTAGCCATCGGTGGCCTGGGCAGCCGCCCGGGCACGCTTGCGCACATGGGTGGCGCCGTCCTGGGCGGCGCTCTGCGCCGCGATTAGCGCGACGCGCACCTTCGCGCGCATCTTCTGGATCTCCGGGCTGTCGATGTCGGCGACGCGCTTGATCAGATCCTCCACGCCGTCGAACAGGCTCTGGAACGGGTCGTCCCGCGATACGGCGGGGTCGAGCGTCTGCGGCGATGCATTCATGGGGTTGCTCCTGGGGGTCGCGCGGAAAGGCGCGCGGTCACGGCATCCTCCGTGCGTTGCCGTTCCCTGTCCGTAGGAATGCGCCTGCGTGGGCCGTAGGTGCCCGCGCACGGGGCCGGGCGGGCCCTGCGCGCGGCCTTCGCGGTTCGGATCGCGCCCCGCGCCCCCACGACGAGCGGCGATGGGGCATGGCGCTCGTGTACTTTGCGCTCGGGCGAAAAGCCGAATCCACTTCCGCTCTCTCGGATCTGAAGAAGCGATTCGCTGAGATCGATGCGGCCGATGTTGCGTACGTTCATGCCTATCGTGGAGAGATCGACGAGGCCTTCGAATGGCTGGATCGTGCCTGTCTCAATCACGACAGTGGACTTCTGGATGTAAAGAGCAATTGGCTTTTGACGAGGTTGCACGGCGATCCCCGCTAACAAGACATTGCTTCGCAGGATGAACCTGCCCGACTAGCGAAGCCGCCGATTCAGGCGACCTCGAACGGCAAAGATGGGGGCAAAGAGGGGGTATTTCCGTCGTAGTAGACTCAGCCCTGATCCAAGTCAACCCGGGAGACGGCATCGATGAGGATTTCCAGCCTGGTTGCGTGCGTGGGTTGTGCGCTCATCCCCGTGAGCGCTCTGGCGCAGTGGCGCTACCCGACTGCGCCGACCTCGAATGACTCGGACAAGTGGCATGGCAAACGCTATGCGGATCCCTATCGACCGCTTGAAAATTTGAAGGATCCGAAGGTCGCCGCCTGGTTCAAGGCCGAAGCAGGGCTCACGGACCGCACGATCGCGAGGATTCCCGGTCGCGATACGCTCGTGCGCGAATGGCTGTCGATGGACAGTCGTACGCCGCCTCGCTACAAGGAGTTCCAATTCGAGGGCGGCCGGCTCTTTTACCGCAAGACGCTCGGCGGCGAAAACGTCGGCAAATTGTACGTGCGCGAGGGCTGGCCGGGCAGCGAGCGATTACTGTTCGATCCCACGGCCTACAAGAAGAATGCGGGCACGACCGTATCGCTGTTCGTGCCTTCCTTCGACGGCCGATATCTTGTGCTCGGCCTCGCGGTAAAAGGCGGGGAGTGGTCGGAACTGCGCGTCCTCAAGGTGGAGGATGGACAGCTGCTTGCGGATTCGATCTATCCGGCTGCCTGGTGGGGTGTGAGCTGGCTGCCCAGTAGCCGTGCGTTCCTCTACAACGGCAGTGACGTCACCGACATCAAGCGTCAGGACATCGAGACCAACCGCAAGGCACGCCTGCACGTGCTGGGGACGCCGATAAGCCAGGACCGGGACATCCTCAGCACCGCATCGACTCCGTCGCTCGGAGTCGAGGCCAAAGAGATCCCAAGTGCGCTCGTGCCGGAAGCGACACCCGATCGTCTCATCGGCAGCCTTGATACGGTTCAGCCGGAAGCCCGCCTGCTCATCGCCCCCGTGTCGGACCTGGACAAGGAACAAGTTCACTGGAAGCCGCTGGCCGAGCGTGCCGACAAACTCGTGCGCGGAACGGCAATCACGCCTGAGTGGTTCTACTCCATCACATCCGCCGACGCGCCGCATTACAAGGTCGTGCGTGCGCCACTCGATTCCCCGGACTGGAAGCACGCGGCGACCGTGATTGCGGAAGCGGCCGATTCGATCGACTCGATGTCCCAGAGCAAGGACTACCTGCTCGTCGTTTATACCGACGGTATCAACGGCCGGGTCGCTCGCCACGCTTTGGCCACCGGGATTACCAGCGATGTGGCGTTGCCGCTCAAAGGTACGGTCGAGGCGACATGCCCGGACATCCACGGGAATCGTTGCCTCATCGTGATCAGCAGCTGGCTCCAACCGCCCGTCGTGTATGAGCTTGATGCCGCGACCGGCGAAGTCAAAAAAAGCGTATTCACCACCGATGTTCACTACCCGGAGATGGCAAATCTGGTGGTCGACGAAGTCGAGGCACCGGGTCACGACGGAACCATGATTCCGCTGTCCATCATCCACAGAAAGGATATCCAGCTCGACGGCTCGAGCCCCTGCATCCTGGAGGGCTATGGTGCCTACGGGATCAGCTGGAACCCCACGTTCAGCCCGCGCTATTCAGTCGCCAACCGCGGCGTGGTTGTAGCCTACGCACACGTGCGCGGTGGCAGTGAGAAAGGCGAGGCTTGGTATCGCGCGGGCTATAAGAGCAGGAAACCGAATACATGGAAGGACTTCATCTCGGCAGCCGAATACCTGATCGCCAAGGGTTACACCAGTCCGGAGCGACTGACGGGCCGCGGCACGAGTGCAGGAGGCATTCTCATCAGCCGCGCGGTGACCGAGCGGCCGGATCTCTTCGCTGCGGCTGTCGTCAACGTCGGATTGGCTAACGCGATGCGGGGCGAGTTTGCACCCAACGGGCCGGTCAACACACCCGAGTTCGGGACGGTCAAGGATCCCGCCGAAGCGCAGGCGCTTTATGAGATGGACGGACTGCAGCATGTGCAGCCCGGGGTCCGTTATCCCGCCATTCTCGGCGTTGGCGGATGGAACGACCCGCGCGTGGTTCCTTGGGAGCCGGGAAAATTCGTGGCCGCAATCCAGCAGGCATCCACCTCCGGTCGCCCGGCGCTCATGCTGGTGAATTATGACAACGGGCATTTCACCGAGGAGAAGTCGGTTACTTACCGCAATTTCGCCAACCAGTTTGCCTTCGCTCTGTGGCAAGCCGGATTGAAGGACTATCAACCCATCAAGACTGAGCCGAACACCCGGAAAAATCCCTGAGGAAAGTAGTCATGGGCCGTTGGTCGTAGGCTTTTCGGCCACGGTCGGCACGGGTGCTTCGATTCCCGCGGTTTGCGCGGAGCGGAGCATGGCAACGGCCGCATACGCGATGATGCAGGTGACCACCCAGCGCATCGGCGTGAGGTGATCGCCCAGCCTCTTGGTCAGGGGAAAGGCGGCAAACGTACCGACGATGCCGCCGACCGTGAGCCCGACCGCGACCGCGGGCGCAAAGCGTCCCGAGCGCAGGAAGCCGAGGCTTGCCACCGGAATCAACACGCCGTCGCTCGCGATCATGATCGGGTAGGCGGCAATCGGGTGCATGCCGAGGAATGCGAGCAGGGCCATCGAGGGCGCGTAGTTGCCGATCCCGACGCACATGAGCGCGCCGAGGAGGAAATTGGCCACGACCGCCACGGTGAACCGCCAGCCGGCGAGCCCCATCGCCGCGCCGGTCGGCGGAATGATGCCGAGATTGGTCAGCGTGAAGAATCCGGCGGCAATCAGCAGGGCGACCCCCATGAGCACCTGGATGAGCCGGCGGGGCATGCGGCTCACGATGCCGGCGCCGATCCAGGCGCCGGCCCCGGCACTGATGACCATCGCCATCAGGAGCACCGGTTCGACCGGGACCGCCGTGATGAAGAGCACCGAGCTGAAAATGATCCCCACAGAATTGCCGACGTTGAGCGTCCCCGGAATCAGTTCGTCCGGCGGGCATCCGCGTAGCTTGAACAACGCAGTGATCTGCGCGTAGTTCCCGATGCCGAGGGTGTCGAGGAAGCTCGTCACCCCGCCGATCACGACATCGCTGCGGGACGGCCGGACAGGCCAGCGGTGCCTGCGCGTGGCGAGGACCCAGGCGATGACCACGGCCACCTCGACGGCCGCGAGACAAACATAGACGAACACGAGGGCCACCGACATGACTTTCTCCCCTGCGCCCGAGGCCCCACCGTGACGCGACGTGCTTCAATCCGTCAAGTCTGCGACGATGCTCCGCCACTCCGCATCCAGCGGCTCCTGACACACCGGTTTGTGTGCCCGGCGGTACCAGTAGGCCGCATTCTCGAGATCCCCTTCCTTGCGATGCAGGTAAGCATGCACCCAGGAAGCCTCACGACCCTCATCCTCCTGGGCCAATTCATGCGCCCTCTTCCAGTCAGCCTTGGAGTCCCACCACAATGCGGCGAGAGCAGGCGAGAGACCCGGGGGCGGGGTCGCCGCGCCGAGCGATGCAGAAAAGTCATTGAAGGTCATGGATCGCGATGACCCCACGCGGTCACCCTCGGGTGAATACACCGAAGCTCGAAGCGCCAGGAGAGGGCCTGCACGTCATCCATCCGCCTCCCACCCGGTCACCCCCGTACGCCGAATCGTGCCGCGGCCCTCGCACGCGCTCGCGCCGCCTCGATCTCGCGGTCGCGAGGCTCGGCTGTGGTGACCAGCGCCTCGATCAGAGCCCGGGCACTCATCGCGACTTCATCGACGGCGCGGTGAAAAGCAGCGTGATTGGCCTGCGACGGGCTATGGAACCCGCTGAGCTTTCTCACGAACTGGAGTGAGGCGGCCCGTATCTCCTCCTCAGTCGCGGGTGGTGCGAAGTTGAAAAGCGTCTTGATGCTTCTGCACATGGTGATGACCTCTCTCAATGCTTCCGGCCATGCCGCTGGAGCAAAAGGAACCCTGTTTGCTCCATCGCCGAGCTTGGGCGTATCGTATCGTAGACATCGAAACTCGCCCCGATCAATCCCCTATGGAACGCATGGAACGCCCATGAATCGCACGGAATATCTGGCCGCTGTAAACGAATTCATGTACCAGGGAGAAGTGCTGGGTGAAGCGGTCGCTGGCCGATGGCTACAGCTCGAGACCGACCCGGTGCGCCGCTACAAATGGGCCACCGTTCAGCAGCTCGAAACCGAGACCAAGGCACGACTTCGCCCGTTCCTCACGAGCCTGGG
>Ga0070734_10002605_pt1 | contig 21169 bp, 18 predicted proteins | sample Coa_R1_8_FD_66444 | JGI IMG/M metagenome (GOLD analysis project Ga0070734, IMG submission 66444) | Surface soil microbial communities from Centralia Pennsylvania, which are recovering from an underground coalmine fire - Coalmine... | ecosystem: Environmental > Terrestrial > Soil > Unclassified ...
ATGCCCCGAAGCTCGAAGGTGAGCTGAAAGAGCTGGCCCAGAAGGAAAAGCTCCAGCACTGCGTCCTCAGCATCGATAACCCGGCCGGCCCCCAAGGCTACAACGTCGCCAGGGAAGCCGATGTGACCGTGGTGCTCTACACCCAGGGGACCGTGAAGGCTAACCACGCCTTCAAGAAGGGTGACCTGAAGGATAAGGACATCAATCAGATCCTCGCCGACCTGTCCAAGATCCTGCCCCAGAAGTAACCAACCCCACGCTTCGCCTTCCGTTCGAACGGGGGCGCTCTGGACGCTGCTCGGCTACCGAGTCGAGCAGCGTCCGTGTTGTGGCCCACTCTTGGGGGAGTATTCCATGTTCGGTCGACCCCTTCGCTTCCTGACGTTTCTCGCGCCCAATATGCGCCCCGTCTACGAATTCATCGCCCACTACGCCGGCACGAAGCTCGGATGCGCAACGGAGCTGGCAGTTGGCGAATCCTACGAGCAATTGGGGCTGGACGCTGATGTTGGATTCATCTGTGGCCTGCCCTACGTGATGCTGATGCGTCAACGCCAGCCGGCCATTGAGCTGTTGGCCGCTCCCGTCCTGTGCGGGAAACGCTACCGCGGCCAACCGGTATACTTCTCCGATGTGATCGTCGGCCGTTCCAGCCCATTTTGCTCGTTCGCCGACCTGCGCGGGGCAACGTGGGCATACAACGAGCCGAATTCCCACTCGGGGTTCGGCATCGTCCGGTATCATCTCCATCGCCTGGGCGAGGGGTTTGGCTTTTTCGGCAACGTGGTGCAGACCGGCTGGCACGAGCATTCCATTCGTCAGGTTTGCTCGGGAGCAGTGGACGCCTCGGCTATCGATTCCCAGGTGTTGGCGATTGCGCTGCGCGATCACGCCGAGCTTGCTCCCCGGCTGCGCGTGATCGCGTCTCTTGGTCCCTCTACCATCCAGCCCATCGTGGCGGCCCGGCGGCTACCGGAGTCGTTGAAGGCGGCGTTGCGTGCGATCCTCATCGGCATGGCCGGCGACCCCGCCGCCCGTGAGGCGTTGGCGCACGGCTTCGTGGAATCGTTTGTTTCCGTGACCGACGCGACGTATGACGATATCCGAACCATGTGCGCGGTAGTCGAACAGGCCCGTGTCGACGGCCAATACGGTGCCGGAAAACCAAAGGCGAGTTTGCCCGTGGAAAAGCCACAGGGCAAACTCGCCCGCACAGTTGCATCCTGAGCCGCTCGGAGCGAGCCCTTCCCGGCTACTTCTTTTCCTCCTTGTCCGCCTGGCGAATCGACTTGATGATGACGGGTTCCACCGGCACGTTTTCAACCTGGTTCGGGATCAGCGTCTTGGTTTTCACCGCCGCGATCTTGTCCACCACGTCCATGCCGTCGAGCACTTTGCCGAAGACACAGTAACCGACTCCGCGGGGATCTTTGTCTTTGTCCAGGAAGGTATTGTCCTTGAGATTGATGAAGAACTGGGCGGTAGCACTATCGGGAACATTGGTCCGGGCCATCGCAATGGTGCCGCGTTTATTGGACAGACCGTTGGCCGCCTCGTTCTTGATGGGGGCCTTGGTCTTCTTTTCCCCGCCTAGCATGACCGGCTTGTCCGATTCATAGCCGCCGCCCTGGATCATGAAACCCGGGATGACGCGGTGAAAAATGGTGCCATCATAGAATTTGTCGTCCACATAGCCCAGGAAGTTCTTCACCGTGATGGGCGCCTTGTCCGGGTACAGCTCAAGCTTGATCTTCCCCATGGAGGTGTCGATGATCACCACGGGATTCTTGTCGGCAGCCACGCCCTGAGAGGCTCCCAGCGTGCCGGCAGCAACGGTCAACAGGATGAATCGATTCACAGGGGTTCTCCTTGCTTCAGTTGGTGGTTGCGCTCGGACTCTCCTCGTTTTCTAGCGTTCTGCGCTCCTGGCGGAAAGTGCAGGCTACAGGTGCCATCCGTACACGCATCGGTCACGGTCTTTCCAAGAAGCCGGTACCGGTTGGCCGCCACCCAGGCGTAGAGGCGATCGCAGAGCTGGCGAATGCCTGGCAAGTAATAGGTATAGGCAATCCACCCCAACACCGGTCGGGTTGCCACGGCCCGCACCGCGGCCTCGAACCCACGGAAACGCCGGCCATCCGGGGCCACGAGGATCATGGCCTGCATGCAGGCCTCGTGGGTCAAGCCGGGAAACGGAACGAGCGCGCCCGGCTCCTGAAAATTCACCGCCTCCACCGCACCGGGCCGGGCCAGGGCCAGGAGCTTTCGCGCCCCGCGCGTGCACAACGTGCAATGGCCATCGTAGAGCACGACCGCCCTCCTCGTCTGCTCGCTCGCCATCGTCCGCCTCCCGGTCACGGGCATTCCAACAGGTACACCGTCGCATTGTAATTTGCCGTTGCCACATACTTGCCGTCGGGTGAGAACGACATGTTCCAGATAGTCATCCCCGGCCAGCGGCGCCGCTCCTTCCCGGTGGCGGTTTCCCAAAGTTTGACTTCCTGGTCTTGCAAACTTGCCGTGGCAAAACGGCTACCGTCGGGACTGATCGCAAAGGCAATCACGTGGTGCTTGTGGCCTTTAAAGGTCCGTTCTGGTTTATTCGTGGAAAGGTTCCAGATCGTGATCTCGCCATCGTCGCCGCCGGTGATGAGGAACTTCTTGTCCGGCGAAAAAATCAGATCGCCGATCCCATGGTGGGCGGGCCGATCCGCACCTTCACGCTGGTTCTTGGCCATGTTCCAGATGCGAACGCCGCCGCCCTGGTCACCCATGGCCGCCCATTCGCCGTCGGCGCTGAAGGCCAGGCAGCTGACCGAGCGATCATGGGGTTGCATTTGCTTCACAGAATTGCCCGTCTCCAGGTCGTAAATGTGTATTTCCGGCACGAGCGGCATCCGCAAGCTCACGGCCCACACAATGAGCCGTTTCCCGTCCGCTGTCACCAGGAGCGCGGGCAGGCTCGTTGACGGCCCGGAAATGGTTTTGAGCTCTTTGCCGGTGGCCGTGTCCCAGATTTTGATCGCCTGGTCCTGGGCGGCCGAGACCAACTTTTTCCCGTCCGGAGTGAACACGAGGGCGCTCAGCTCGCCCCCATGACCCTCCAAGGTGTGCACCAATGTCCCCGTGGCCAGGTCCCAGAGCTTGACCGTCCCATCATCCGAGCCAGACGCCAACCACTTGCTGTCCGGGCTGATGGCCGTCGCTTCGACCCCCCGCGCATGGCCAAACATCGGCTCGTATGCTTCCCGGGTCCCGAGGTCCCGGACGCGCACACTCTGGTCCACCGCGGCCGAGAGGACCCGCTGCCCGTCCGGGCTGAACGCCACGGACGTGATCCAGTCTTTGTGTCCTGCGAGGCTGCGTACATCGTTGCCGCTCTGCACATCCCAGAGCTTGATGAGCCGGTCGCTGCCGCCGGACACGAGATACCGTCCGTCGGGGCTGAACGCGATGGAACTGAGCGGACCGGTGTGGCCTTCGAGCTTGATCGGCTCGGCCCGAGGATTGTTCGGATCCCACACCTTGATCAGATGATCCACGCCGCAGGAGGCCAACCATTGGCCGTTTGGGCTGAAGGCCAGCCCGCTGACGGCTTGCGTGTGACCGCGTAGGGTCGCCAATTCTTTTCCACTCGAGCCATCCCAGAGTCGGACGGTCAAGTCCGCGCTGGCCGAGGCCACCTGGTTGCCGTTTGGATGAAACGCGACAGCCGTCACCACCGCCCGGTGCCCCGTGCAGCTGTGCAGCTCCTTGCCCTGGGCCGTGTCCCAGATCTTGACCAGCCGATCGGCTCCTCCCGAGACGATTCGGCTGCCGTCCGCGCTGAAGGCCGCGGCGGTGACGACGGCCTGATGGCCCTCCAGGGTGCGGAGTTGCTTGCCCGACTCGGCATCCCAGAGCTTGAGCACCTTATCACCGCCACAGGAAAGGAGCAGCTTGCCGTCCGGGCTGTACAGGGCCGCCGTGACCGGGGCTTGGTGGCCGGTGAGCGTCTGCACCTCTTTGTCGGAGGCCGCATCCCAGATCCGCACGGTCCGGTCGGCGCCCCCGCTAACGATCTTGCTGCCATCCGCGTTGAACGCCGCGGACCAGACCGGCCCCTTGTGTCCGACCAGCAGATGCGACCGATCGACCGATTCGAGGTTCCACAGGCGCAGCTCCTGGTCTCTCCCCGCCGAAGCGAGTTGCTTTCCGTCGGGGCTCAGGGCCAGGCACAGGATTTCATCGGCGTGTCCCTGAAGGGTGCGGCGTGCCTGGCCGTTGGCCAGGTCCCACAGCCGAAGCGTCCGGTCCAGGCTCCCCGTCACCAGCAATTTGGCGTCATGGCTGATGGCCAGGCAGGTGACGGCTTTCTTGTGCCCGCGAAAAACCTGGCGTTCATGGCCGGTGAGATCAAAGGTCCTGGCAAGGTTGTCACCGCCACAGGTGGCGAAGCTTTGGCCGTCCGGGCTGAAGGCGACCTGATAGATGCTGCCGGAATTGTGAGCGGGGACTTTCTGGTCGGGCGGCGTGGAGGAATTCGCTTTCCAAAGGTAGGCCAAGCGGTCGTCCCCTCCGGAGAGGAGGAATTGGCCGTCGGGACTGTAGGCGACGCAACGGCCACCCTGGTGAGCCGGTGTCTTCGACCGCGGCGTGCCGGTCGACAGGTTATGGATCAAGATTTGGCCGCCGTTGCCCGCCGAGGCCAGATATTTGCCGTCGGGGCTGAAGGCGAGGCTTCCAACCGGGGTCTTGTGTCCGCTGAGCGTCCAGATATCCTCGCCGGTATCCGACTTCCAGAGGCGGATTTCCGGGGTGGTGCCCGCGGAAGCGATCGTCTTGCCATCGGGACTGAAACTGATGGCGCCGACCGCCGGCTTGCCATCCGTTTTGAAGGAGACGTTGCCGGTCGCCGGGCCGTGCCCGCGGTAGGTAATCAGCTCCCGGCCGGTCTCGACGTCCCAGATTTTGACCTCGGTTGGCAACCGGAGCTGGGGCGGTCTGCCGGTGCGCAGATCGCCGCACACCGCCGCCAGCCGTTTTCCATCGGAGCTGTACGCCAGGGCCAGAATCCAGGCATCATGCCGGAGCTTCAAGCCGCCGAATACGCGGCTCACGTGTTTGGGGAAGTCGGAGGGGAGCGTGGGAAGGTGCCACCGGGCCTCACGAAACGCCGCCCGCGCTTCGTCAAGCCGGCCGGCGGCCAGGTCGGCGTCTCCCTGCTTGGCCAAGCGCTCGGCCTGGGTAAGCCGTTCGGGCGCGAATTTCTGGCTGGCGCCGGATTTCTCGGCGTCGGCGCGCTCTTGCCGATATCGGTCTTGCAATGCTCGGACCTCTTCGGCCGTGATGTCCTTACCAGGCTCCGCGCTGAACGAAGCCGGCGGAAACAGGCTCAGAGCGAAGCCGATTAGCAAGCAGGTCCCAACGGCTAAGCGAGACAGCAAACTGGTGTATTGGGTTGGCATGAAAGCCATCGTGTCTTCCTTTTCCAGGGTACGGGCATCCGCAGGATGATGAATATGGAGTATAGGGCTTCGGGTAAGATTCGGACAAGCCGGATGCGAGCGGGCCGGCGGCTGACTGTTTAAACGAAAACTTGTCGAAGTAATGTATTCTTTTGTACACTTATCGTTGTCCCAGCGCTCGTGGAGTGCTGCTGATGAACCTCGCCGATCTGAAAGCACGGGTGTGCCGCCTGGATGAACTCTCCCGTGGATTGGCCAAAGAAGTGACGTTGTGGAAAACGTGCAACGATCCTCTTTTGTATCTGGAGCGGAAAGTCTACCTGAACGCGATCCAGGACGCTCTGGCCGGGGTGGAGGCGGCCCGTGTGCTCCTGGTCAAGGTGCGCCAGCGGCTGGAAAAAGATGGGTGAAGTTGCCGGCCCGCCGCCAGGCATAACCGAGCAAGGCGAGGGCGCTGACGCCCAGCAGGGCCGCTGTAGCCGGCTCGGCAACCGGTGCCGCATAGCCAATGCTCACAAATGGACCGCTGCCGCCGGGCGAGTCAAAACGGGGGCCGGACCCCACGGCATTGTCCGACAACCGCAGGGCCAGGGACAGTTCCAAGGTCATGGTTTGGCCGGCCGGCAGCCCCTGAAGCGACCCTGTCGTACCGAAATCCTGCACTTGCGGGAATGCAGCTTGCGGATTGGCCGAAGCGGAGAACGGCAACGGATCCAGCACGACCCCGAAAAAACCGGCGACCTGGCCGCTGGCGCTCTGCGGCGATGCCGTGAAGGTTGCCACACCACTCAGGGCGAACGCGCTGTTCACGCGCGCAGGGCCAGCGTAAACGAAATCCTGGTCCACCGCCAGCGTGAAGGAAACGTCGCCGGCGCCGGCCGGCCGAAGTGATTGGAACTGGAAATCGATAAGACGAATCACGCCGGCCGTGGCTCCGCTATTCCCCACTTGAACGGTGCCGCGGATCACTCCCACGTCCGGCATGCTGGCCATGAAAGGAGCGTCCACGGTCTGATCGCCTGCCAAAAGCATCGGCGTAGCGACCGATTGGCTGAGGAGGCTGCCGCCCAACGTGATCATTCCCGCCAGGCAAGAGCCGGGCAAGCCGAGCAGAACAACGCCGCCAGCGAACACCCCAAGCCAACGACAGCTGCGACTCATTGCCCTTCCCCTGACCGTGGAGAGATGTGCCCCGATGCGCCCAATTCGGAGTGTAACCCGGATTCGCAGGTCGTTCAATGGGCGAAGCGGCTCCGGTTCCATCTTGCGTACCCGCCATCCGGCCCGCACAATGAACGATCCCACGAACTCCCGATTTGGTGGACACGGAGGAAATGATGGACTGGACGGCGCTGGGCGTCAGCTTGGAGTTGGCTTGCTGCACGACGCTCATCCTGTGCGTGATTGGCTTGCCGTTGGCGTATTGGCTGGCCAGCACCCGATGGCGGGGGCGGTTCCTGATCGAGGCGGTCGTGGCTCTGCCCTTGATTCTGCCGCCCACTGTCCTCGGCTTCTACATTTTGGTGGCCATTGGGCCATACAGTCCGCTCGGCCAAGGCTACGAGCGGCTCGTGGGACAGCCACTGCCCTTCTCGTTCCCGGGGCTCTTGGTCGCTTCCGTCCTGTTCAGCTTACCGTTCGCGGTTCGGCCATTCCTCGCAGGGTTTGCAGGAGTGGATCGGCGTCTGGTCGAAGCATCCTGGTGCCTGGGGGTGTCGCGCTGGATGACCTTCTTCCGCGTTATCGTGCCGCTTTCCTGGACCGCAATCGTCACCGGCGTGGTGTTGAGTTTTGCCCACACGATGGGAGAATTTGGAGTGGTCTTGATGGTAGGGGGAAATAAGCCCGGCGTGACACGGACCATTTCCATCTCGATTTACGATGACGTCCAATCGCTGAACTACGAGGCCGCGGGGCAGACGGCGCTGCTCCTGCTGGGGTGCTCCTTCGCAGCCTTGGCCATCGTCTCCGCGCTGCAACGCCGAGTGTGGCTGCTATGACTGGAGAGCTGACGGCGGATCTGGACAGGCAGTGGCCCAAGGGACCGCGCATCCAGGTCCAGGTGAAAGTCCCGACCGATCGGTTTTCGATCACGGTATTGTTCGGGCCCTCCGGTTCAGGCAAGACGACGGTCCTTCGCTGCCTGGCCGGACTGGATCGCCCCGAGCGTGGATCAATCCGCTTCGAAGACGAAATCTGGTTTGACGCCGCGCGGAACATCTGCCTTTCCCCGCAGCGGCGGAGGATCGGCTACCTCTCGCAGGATTATGCCCTGTTCCCGCATTTGACCGTGGCTCAGAACATTGCCTTCGGCCTGGGCGGCCTGGATGCGGCGCAGCGGCAACAACGAATTGAGAAAATGCTTCAGCTGTTGCATTTGGCCGGTCTGGAGCAGCGCTGGCCCCGACAGTTATCGGGCGGTGAACAACAGCGTGTGGCCCTGGCCCGGGCCGTGGCGCGGCAGCCCCGTTTGCTCCTCCTGGATGAACCACTGTCGGCACTGGATGCACCCACCCGGGAGCGTCTGCGCGGCGACCTGCGCCGGCTCCTGGCAGGGTTGGGCATCCCCGCCGTGCTGGTGACCCACGACCGCGTCGAGGCACTGGCCTTGGGAGACAGCGCTGTCCTGCTGGACCGGGGACGGGTTTGCCAGAGCGGCCCCGTTCACGAGCTGTTTGCCCATCCCGCGAACCTGGCTGCAGCCCGCATCACGGGCGTGGATACGGTCGAGCCGGCGAAGGTCCTCGCCGTGGTGGACGGCCTGGCCACTTTGGCCGTCGGCTCAGCCCGGTTGGTTGCCCTGGCCCCGGATGCAACGGCCGGCGAAGGCTATATCAGCATCCGTGCGGAGGATGTGATCCTGGAAAAGGGACCGGGAGCTCCCAGTAGTGCACGCAACTGCGTGACCGGGCACATCCGCACATTGACACGAGAAGGACCACTGGTACGGATTGGGCTCGATTGTGGGTTCGACTTGACCGCTCTCATCACCAATCAGGCGTGTCTGGCCCTGGAGTTGCGCGAAGGTGACCAGGTGACGGCGTTGGTGAAGGCGGCGGCCATTCAGCTGATTCCGCGCGATTGATTCGAATCATGGCACGAGCCCGCCGCGTCCGCGAACAACCAGGTGTCTGGAACTTTCATCGAATAGACAGTCTGATTCACGCTGTTTGTTGAGCGGCGGTTCGCAGAACCGCGTGAAGATGTGCCCCACTTAGGCAGCAAGTGATCTTCTCAGAGGCTGGAACGCCGCCTATGCTGGATGCGCCCACGCTAACCTCGTTGGCGAACGACCGGGGCCAGGCGGTCGATGCCCGGTCAAGCCGACAGCCGGAGCGGGAGCGCTTGCCGGGCCCGGCTACCGACTCCGGTTTCCGCTTTTCGGCTCTCTTGGGGCTCATGGCAGCAGAGCGTGTAGGCCCCGCAGCATGGGCAGGGGCACGATTCGACTGTCTGCTGTTCGTAAAGTGAAAAACTGCTTGCGACAACCCACCGTTGACCGCAACCCAGGCACGAAATCGTAAGACGGCTCACAAACCACCTGAGAACAATCTCAAAAGGAAGCGAATCACCACTTTCCGAGAATCTCAGATGCGACAGCACAAATGATGCATCCACTGATATCGGCAAGCCAAGGAGAAAACTTAAATGGCTTCGACCCCGCGAAAGCACACTTACCGGTTCACCTTTGGACCCTGGAACATCAGTACGGGAGAAGATCCGTTCGGGCCAGCAGCACGGAAAGAGGTCGCATTGGCAGCCAAGATCCGCGAGTACAAAAAGCTCGGCTTTGACGGCGTGCAGCTGCACGATGACGATGCTGTCGAAGCGGACCTCGATCCCCAGGCCACCGAACGCGGCGTGGCCAAAATGAAAAAGCTGCTCGACGGCGAAGGGCTGTTCTGCGAATTCGTGGCCCCGCGGCTATGGATGCACCCCAAGACGCTCGACGGCGGCTTTACCTCCAATAGCCCTGCGGACCGCCGCTATGCGTTGGAGCGTTCCAAGCGTGCCATCGATATCGCCAACGGGCTCGACTGCCATGACCTCGTCTTATGGCTGGCCCGCGAAGGGACCTACATCCGCGAAGCCAAGGATCCGATCCTCGCTGTCGGCCGCATCCTCGACGCCGTTAATGCCCTACTGGAGTATGACCGCAATATCCGCATCCTTGGCGAGATGAAGCCCAATGAGCCGATGGACCAGGCGTACCTGCCAACACCGGGGCACTTTCTTAGCTTGGCATATCGCGCGTCGGAGCCTTCCCGGGTCGGTGTCCTCATCGAATCCGCCCATTCCATCTTAGCCGGGCTGGATCCGTCCGATGACATGGCTTTCGCCCTGTGGCACCGCAAGCTCTGGAGCGTTCACCTCAATGACCAAAACGGCTTGAAATACGACCAGGACAAGGTGTTTGGGGCCGTTGACTTGCGTCGGGCTTTCAACACAATCTGGGTACTGGAACGGGGCGGCTACGAGGGCTGCATCGGTTTAGATGTCAAACCGATGCGAACAACCCGAGCCGCCGACCAGACCAAACACCTGGCCAATAGCCGCACGATGTTCCGACACCTCCTCGACGTGGTCCGGTCCGTTGACGCCAGCAAGGTCGAAGCGTTTCGGACGGAACGGGACTACGAGGGCCTGGAGTTGTACATCCTGAGCAAACTCATGGGCCGGTAACGTGGCCGACCGCCCGGCTCAATAGCTCGCTTGGTTTACTCCCGCGGCAACGGCATGAAACCCGCGAAATCCCCGGCAGACCGTCACCATCCACTGGGCCACCGCCTGGCTACGCTCATAATGCGTCACCACGCGCGACGGCTCAATCTGCTCGAAGGCTCTGGCTTCGAACAGCGACGCCGGCAGGTCGCCGACCAGGATGAAGGTAGCGCCCCGGAACGGTCCGTCATCGCTGCTCGGATTGGGGTGCCAAAGATCGTACTGGCTATGACGGTCCACACCCAGGATCAAGCCAAACGAATAAACGTCGGGATGGCCCTGGCAGTAGAAACCGATTTCCCCGGGCACATTCCACGAGGTCGCCGCCAGGTAGGGCTCCTCTCCCTGGGCACGTAGCGCGTCCCGGAGTTGGTCCAGCTCCGCAGCCAGCGTCCGCCAGCCGCGCAACCGGCACGTTGGGTCAAACCGCCGCAGCGGAAGGGGATGCTGTGGCGTGGCCGGTCCCGACAGGCGGAGCAAGAGGCCTTGCACCCATTCGCTGTGGTGCATGATCACGGTGACGAAGAGTCCGAGGGCACAAGCGCCCGCCAGACCGGCCAACGTTGCCTGCCGGATCGTCCGCCGAGGCGTGTGCAGCCGACGCTCCAGCCACGCCGCTGCCAACACGAGCCCGGATAGGTAAGCCGTGATCGGCCAATTCGGTTCTTCGTGAGTCTTGAGGCTGAAAAGAAAGAAAAATCCAAACATCGGTGCGGACATCCACCACAGGTAGCCGACGCCGGGATCGGTCTCGCGCCACGGCCGGTGGGCGACCATGGCCGAGACCCAGGCAATAAACCAAAAGCCCAAGAGGAGCAGAAACTGCAGCCCCACATACTCCGCCGGACCCAGCCATAAGATGCCTTGCCGATCTTCCAGGCCGGCCTGGCCGCTCACGTGCCGTAGGCTGACCCAATCGTAGCGGAGGTTCCAGAGCAAAATGGGGAGACACGCGGCCGCCGCCACACCCGTCATGATCCAGAAGCCGCGACTCAGCAGCAGCCGACGGTACATAGGGCTGGCGAGCAAAAATAGCCCGGCCGAAGGAATCCACAGGATCATCGTGTACTTGGCAAGAATTCCAAGGCCAATGACGCCGCCGAGAACGGGCCAGGCCCAGCGCGAACCACGCAGCATGGCCTGGTAGCCGAGCACCAAGGCCCAGCCCCAGCAACAGGTATACGGAGCATCGATGGTCATGAGACTCGATCCGGCCACGACGACGGGCAACGTCAACGCCAGGGCTACCACGGCGAAGGCCAGGCCTTCGCGGCGATAAACTTGCGCCGTCAGAATATAAAGGCTGACCAATAGCAGGCTGCCACACACCACCGCCGGCAAGCGCACGGCCACCATGTCGGTTGCGGTCATCTGCCGCGACCAGGCCCCGGCCAGCACCGACCCTGCCCGGATCAAATAGGCGACGAAGGGTCCCTTGCTGTAGTAACTCCAATCGAGGTGGCGCGACCAGTCCCAGTAGTGGGCCTCATCAGGAGCCAGATCGAGCGGGCAGTGGTAGGCCAGATATCCCAGGTGCAATCCGGCCGAAGCGAGGACCAATAGCCCCGCGCCGATCCGCCAGCCCCACTTCCCGCGGCCGAATCTGGTAGGAACCGGGTTTGTCACCATCATGCGATACTTCCTGCCGGGTCGTTCATCCATTCAGACGGTCTTGAGGACGGTCCTACCGGTCGGCGGACAATCGGTCAAGGCGATTCCCGACGCGCTGGCAGATCCGGGCGAATGAACAGGCTGGAGAATCCTTGGCGGCATCCGGGCTGCGGAAAAACGATTTCAGTTCGCCGTCATCCTTCGCCGATACAGGAAAGAGTGCGCCGGCGCTTCCCACCCGGCGCCAATTGGCGAGGACGATGAGGACAGCGTACCGGTCGCATCCACTCATGCTCTGCGCGCAGCCGACGCAAACCTCCAAAATGCGGCGTGCCCAGCTGCTGTTGGGATTGGTTCCCGCATTCCTTTTACTGGTGGTGGCGGCGCGCCCGATTCTCGGGCCATTTAGCGAGAATTTCCACGTCGTGATTCCCGGATGTGTCTATCGCAGTGGCCAATTGAGTCCGCAGTCGCTCCAAGAGCGTGCCGCCCAGGAGGGCATTCGTTCCGTCATCAACCTGCGTGGTTCCAACCCCGGGGAGTCCTGGTACGAAGGGGAATGTGCTGTGGCCCGGCAGCATGATTGGAGCTTCTATGATTTGCCGGTCGATTCGCAGTGTCCGAACGCCCATGAGTTAAGCGAGTTGCTGGATGTGCTCCAGCACTGTCCGAAGCCGGTGCTCATCCATTGCCAATCAGGGATCGACCGCAGCGGCATTGTCGCAGCCATCTGCATCTTGCTGCTGGATGATGGGGGCTCCATCGAGCAAGCACGCACTCACCTGGGATGGCGCTACGGACACATGCCGTGGCGCGGCAACATGAGTGTCCAGGAACAATTCTTGCGGAATTACGAAGATTGGCTGATCGAGCATGGCCAAAGCCATGACCGGAGCCAATTCCGCGCTTGGCTTCACCACATCGCCGAAGACGGACATTAATCGGGTAAGAAACATGATCTGGTTGGTTATGTCTGTTTAGCGGCGGTTTGCAGAACCGCAGGGTTGTGTGCCCCGCGCGGTTCTGCAAACCGCCGCTAAACAGACACCATGAACTGGACCGTGTCCTAGACGGTCGCCAAATCGCGAACGAATTTGGCCAAGGCTTCGTGAGTCAAAACGAAGGCGACCTGTTCCCGGCGTGCGCCGCCGGGATGGGCTCGGTAGCGGCGTGCGCTTGCGGCTTGGGTGCCTTGGAGCAAGACTTCGTAGTAAAACCGTTCGTCCCCACGCTGGGTCGGTTCCACGCTCCGCAACAAGGCTTCGCGCCGCTGGATATCGATTTCCAGAACGTGGAGTGTTTCCAGAAGCCCGGTCACCCGCTCCGCTACGCCCTTGGCCCAGCCTTCCAACGTCACAGCGGCCGGCGCGGCCGCGGTGCGCTGCAGATGAACTTCCCAGAGAGCCGAGCTGAGCTCGTCGTTGCGATCGGCGGTGAGAGTGACGGCCCAGCCGGAGCCTTCGTCAGGCACGACCAGGGTTTGACGGCTGCCGCGGGGCGGCTGCCATTCAGCGACCTTTCGAAGAACCGTTTCGTCGAGGATCATCAGCTTCTCCCAAGGTTCGAGTCGAGTGCTCAGAGCCGTCGAAGGACAGCAAGGTCGGCTTGCCATCGACGACCGTTTGTAGGTGGACCGGCCGGCTCCAGATAAATTGAATGTTGGCCAGGGTATCGGCGGCCTGGTCCAAACGCAAATCCACGCCGGAAAACTCGTGGCGGAGCAACAGCTCCCCACGATTATGGTAATTGCCGTCTACTACACAAATCCACGGCTTTCCGAAATTTGTCAAACTAAAAAGGAGCCGCTGTTTGATTTTTTCGAAATCGCGCGATTCGATCACGTACTGTCCCATTTGCTCCTGAAAGGCGTAGGAAAACATGCGGTGCTGCACGCAAAATTCTGGGGTCAGAAACGTGTCAATGAAGGTAATGTCGTTGTGAATGCGGCGGACCTCGAAGATTTTTTGCCGGCCCAGCCCTAACTGCTTGTCCCACTTCCGCCGCTTCTCCAGATCATCGCACTGATCGTATTCTTTGCCGAACTTCCCTGTGTTCCAACGATGCTCGATGTCACGCAACAGTTCGATGCCCAGCTTGTACGGATTGATCCGGGCGCTGTGCGTGGCCATGGTGCCGGAATGGTGGTCGGCGTAATCGATGACCTCCGATGGATGAAGGCCCTTTTGGGTCATGATCGTTGAATGCCAGTAGGAGGCCCAGCCCTCGTTCATGATCTTGGTCTGTGCCTGCGGTGCGAAGTAATACGCTTCATCACGGATAATCCCCAGGACGTCGCGCTGCCAGGGTTTCAGAGGCGCATGCTCAATCAGGAACAGCAGAATGTCTTTCTCCGGGAATTCGGGGAAGCTCCTTGCCGTCTGCTCCTTGAGCTTCTTCCGCTCCTCTTCTTCTTCCTTCAGCACCTGGCGCGGGTTGATGTAGTCATCCATGTAGTCCTTGCTCTTGAACCGCGTCGGTTTCAGCGTTTCGTCTTCTTCCTGCTCGGGATTGAAATCGTACCGGGATACGCCGTCGCGGCGGCGGATGGCGGCCGAATGAACGTCGATCAGGTCGTCGATGGACATGCAGCGATCGATGAACGCTTCCACTTCGTCTTCGCCGTATTTCTCGCAGTAGCGGCGAAGGCGGGAGCCGTGGTTGGCCATGTCGTCCATCATCTTTCGGCTCGTGTGCGCGAAATAGGCGTTGTTCTTGAAGAAATCGCAGTGGCCATAAACGTGCGCCATCACGAGCTTCTGGTCCACCGTATGGTTGCAACGCATCAGGTAGGCATAGCACGGATCGTTGTTGATCACCATCTCGTAGATCTTGGAAAGGCCGTAGTCATAGCCTTTCTTGAGCTGCTCAAATGCCATGCCGAACGACCAGTGCGGGTACCGCGTCGGAAAGCCGCCGTACGCAGCCACTTCGTTCAGATCCTCGGCGTCGAGCACCTCGAAAATGGTTTCGTAAAAATCCAATCCGTAGCCGCGCGCGTAGCCTTCGATTTCCTCCTGGAGGGCTCGCAAATCGGGAGGCAGGTTCGTGTTGTAGGGAGTGCCCATGTCACCGGCCTTTTCCCAAGAATTCCTTGATCGAGCCGAGGATCGCGTCCCGATCGGGTATCCGGCTCGCTACCAAGTTGTCGCGCTCGCCCAGCATCTCGTGGATATACTCATAAAACTCGCCACTGCCGTAGCGGCTTTCGACCTGTCCATAGCCGAACAAATTGACCTTGGGCAAGAGGCGTTCGTTGAGCAATTCGATGCAGTGGGGAATATCATCGCCCCAGTTGTCGCCATCGGAGAAATGAAACGCGTAAATATTCCACTGATCCGGCGGATACCGCTTGGTAATGAGTTGATCGGCCAATTCGTAGGCCGAGCTGATCTTCGTGCCGCCGCTCTCGCGCGTGTGGTAAAAGGTGTGTTCATCCACCAGCTGTGCGGCCGCATCGTGGATGATGTACTCGGTGGCGATGCCCTGGTAATGCTTCTTAATCCAGGTATCGATCCAGAACGATTCAATCCGCACGATTTCCTTTTGCTCATCCGTCATCGAGCCGGAGACATCCATCATGTAAATGATGACGGCAACGCTGTCCGGCTTGCGAACCTCTTTCCAGCTCCGATATTGTTTGTCTTCACGGATCGGCACAACCATTGGCCGCACCGGATCATAGAGCTGAGAGGCGATCTGCCGCTTCAGCGCCCGCTTGAACGTACGCTTGAAATGCCGCAACGATTCCGGCCCGGCCTGGCGGATGCCGGTGTAGCGATCCTTGGTGGTGACGATGTTCCGTTTGCCGCGCGGCTCGATGCGCGGTAGGGCCAATTCCTCGCCCAGAATGGCGGCCAACTCTTCCAGCGTCAATTCAACTTCCAGGATGTGTCCGCCGGGCTCGCTGCCCGCACCGGAATCACCGTCGCCGGGCTGCGGCGGACCGAGGGGGCTGCCCACGTCGCCTTCGCCCTGGCCGGCTCCGGCCGAGCCTTTGCTGCCGAAACGGAATTGCGGAATCTCGATCTGGGGCAAAGGAATGCTGACGAGGTCTTTCCCCTTCTGCCCGATCATCTCGCCCCGGCTGATGTACTTGCTCAGGTTGCTCTTCACCTTGCCGCGGACAAGTTTGCGGAAGCGCTGTTGATCGCGTTCGATCTTTTGCCCCACGATTCAACTCCGTTCCTCACTTCTTCGAATGGCCACGTGCAAAAATACTGGCCACAAAGCTCAGCACGTCGGTCGCACACACATCACAATATCCATAGTTGCGAATTAAGCGACTCTTGACCACGTCGATTTTTTCTTGCGTGGCCTTATCCACGACGCTCGAAACCAAGCTGGTCAGCTTGATGGTATCCTTCTGGTCTTCGAACAGCTTCATCTCCAGCGCTTTTTGCAGCCGCTCGTTCGTCTTGTAATCGAAGCGCTTGCCGTCGATGGCCAGGGCGCCGATGTAGTTCATGATCTCGCGGCGGAAGTCATCCTTGCGTCCCTCCGGGATGTCGATCTTTTCTTCCACCGAGCGCATGAGGCGTTCATCCGGTTCTTCGTAGTTTCCGGTGTAGCGGTTGCGAACTTTCTCGCGCTGGGTGTATGCCTTGACGTTGTCGATGTAGTTGGAACAAAGGCGGGTCAAGGCATCCTCATCTGCTGCGATGGCGCGCTGCACTTCGTTCTTGACCAGGTCTTCATGCTCTTCCTTCACCACGGCGAGCAGCTCCCGGAAATGCTGCAATTGCTCCTGGCTAGTGATCAGCGAGTGATGCCGGAGTCCGGCTTCCAGCTCGTGCAACACCATGAACGGATTGACGCAGCTCTCCTCCGGGTGAGCCACCAGAGCGTTGCTGATCTTGTCCTGGATGTACCGCGGGCTAATTCCGTGCATCCCTTCGTTGACCGCCTCACGCTTCAGCTCCACGACATTGTCCTCGGTAAAACCGGGGAGCGTCTTGCCGTTGTAAAGTTTGAGTTTTTGGAGGAGCGTGAGGTTGGCGTGCTTGGGCTGCACCAGTCGGGTCAGCACCGCCCACATGGCCGCGATTTCGATGGTGTGCGGTGCAATGTGTTTGCCGCGAACGCGCTCCGGATTGAAGTCCTTCTCGTAAATGCGAATCTCGTCCTTGAGCCGGGTCACGTAGGGGATGTCGATTTTAACCGTCCGGTCGCGTAGGGCTTCCATGAATTCATTGTTTTGCAGACGGCGGTACTCCGGCTCATTGGTGTGGCCGAGAATCACTTCGTCGATGTCTGTCTGGGCAAATTTCTTGGGCTTGATCTTGTGTTCCTGCGATGCGCCCAAGAGATCGTACAGAAACGCGACGTCGAGCTTGAGGACCTCGATGAACTCGACCAGGCCGCGATTGGCAATGTTGAGCTCGCCGTCGAAATTGAACGCCCGCGGATCGCTGTCGGTGCCATACTCGGCAATCTTGCGATAGTTGATGTCGCCCGTAAGTTCGGTGGAATCCTGGTTTTTTTCATCCTTGGGCTGGAACGTGCCGACGCCGATGCGGTCCTGCTCGGAGAGGATCAAGCGGTAGATCTTGATCTCGTCGAGCATCCGGTGCCAGTCGCCATCGCACTTGGCCAGGCGTTCGTTGAACATCTGCCGGCAGAAGGGACAGAGATCGCCCTGGATCGTGACCGGGATTTCACTGGCCGAGCGGTTCTCGTTAAGGCGGGCCAGAAGGACGGGGCGCAGGTCGTGGGGCACGAGGTGGAGCGGTTCTTCGTGCATGGGGCATTTATGCCAGGTCCCCGCCTCTCCCTTCCACGTGAACGAGAAGAGCATTCCTTCGTCCGCTTTCGAGTACTGTTCGAGTCCCTTCTTTAAAAGCCGGGCGATGGTACTCTTCGAGCTGCCGACGGGCCCGTGCAGCAGCAGCACCCGACGCTCGGTGCCATAGCCCTTGGCGGCAGACTTGAAGCAGTTCACCAAGTGCATGATCGGCCGATCCAATCCGAAGATGGCATCGCCGTGGCGGGCGGCGAAATCCGTAAAGAATCGGAAACGGGTGATCTTCTCCTTGTTTTCATAGACCTCTTCCGTGCCGTGGGAGAGGATCATGTCGTAGAGGCGTTGATACGCCGAGCGCGTCACCTCGGGATGTTCGCGCACGATGTCGAGGTACTCATCAAAGCTGCCCTCCCAGTGTTTTTTCCGGTAATCACTGAGATTTAGCTCCTGGCGAAGGGCGTTGAGAATCGCCTTACCGGTGGCCATCGCTTTCACCTCCATTGCGGCGGCGTGGCTTGGCCATGCCGCCGGGAATGCTCACGTTGTAAAATCCGGACAAAACGCGCCCAACGAGCAGGAGAGGAAAACCGCACTGCCGCAGGGAGCTACCCTCCCTTTCTCTTCTCGCGGCTCATCGGGATCGCTGCAAAGGTCCCGGTTCGGCGGTGCGTTCAAGCGAAGAAGATGTTAAGTGAAGTTCGTCAGGGAGATATCACGGCCGGACAACCGGGTCGGCACTGCGAAGGGCGTTGATCGCGCCCTTGGCCCCTTCTTGCTCTCTTGCAACCATCTGTTCAATTCTAGCTGGACCATGAGATCTCGTCAAACCGCCTAGCCGCGCCGTTTTGGCCAAGCTACGCCGTCCTAGCTACCTCTGCCTCGCCCCACAGGAGAGCATGTCTTGGTCCCTCGCTCCAACTGAAGATCCTGGCTGTGGTAAATGCGAAGCTCCGCCTCCTCCCTTAGCAGCATACGCTCTTGAGCCGGGGTCCTGTCAAGATCGGTTTCGCGCTTACACTCGCGGTTACCGTTCGGGCCAGTTGCGCCCGGACACTTAGTATTCTCGGTTGGGCGTGGCCGCTCCAGGTTGCTCTGGACCGCCTCACTGCTTTCGTGTACCAGACTTGCTGCCAATTGGGTCCACCGGAATTCCGATCGGGTCGCAATTTGAGGAGGCCGAGCTATGCGCAACGTCCTGTCACTATTTGCTGCTGTTGTCCTTTTGGTGGCCGGCGTCGGGTGGTACCGGGGCTGGTACCGTGTGCACAATACTCCCGCCCCTCCCGGCCACCATGCGGTCAATATTGATATCGACAAAGATAAGATCGGCAAAGATCTCCATGAGGGCGAAGAGGAACTTCAAAAAGTGCTCGACAGCACCCGGAAGGACACCAGCGACAAACGGACGGACAAAGCCCCTCTGAATACGAACACGCCGAACCCGAACCTGAAGGCTCCTGTGGACCCCAAAAGCCTTCGTCCCACCGGTGAGTGATCGGCCCCAATCTGTTGGCAAACAAGTCGGACGCGCAAGCGAGGGAGATCGTGGCCGTCGCTTGCGCGTCCGACTTGTTTTCGCTGAATTTCCGCAATTACAATTGCGGCAGCCGCTCCAAGAGAGCATGGACCGCGGCCAGGGCAAACGCCGGGTCGTTGATATGCAGATCGAGCTCAATCAGTTCCACCTGCGGCGCCATCCAGTTCCGCAAGCTCTGAAATAGGGCGGCATCCGCATCCGGCCACCAAAACGGCTGACCTTCTTGATCGATCGCCGACACACCGCGCAACGGCACGAGCACGGCCGTGGGTCCGCGGGCGGCACTTGCTTTTTCGGCGATCTCCTTGCCGAGCCGATCGTTCTCCTCCGGCGTGGTGCGCATGAGGGTAACGGTGGGATTGTGCTGGTAAAACCGCCGGCCACGAAATTGCTCGGGAACCGTCTCGAGCGGCCCAAAATTCACCATGTCCAATGCCCCCACGGAGATTACCTGCGGCACGCCGTGAAGCCCTGCCGCCGTCAAGCGGTCCCGCCCCGCACTCAAGATGCCGCCGACCTGTTCGTCGGCGAGTTCCGTCGTGGTAATGTCGAGCACACCGGCAACCAACCCGTCGGCGATGAACGATTCCATCGTCATGCCTCCGGTGCCCGTCGCATGGAATACGAGCACCTCGTAGTCGTCCTGTTCCAAATGGGCGCGGGCGGCCTCCACGCAGGGCGTGGTTACGCCGAACATCGTCGCAGCGATGAGCCGCTTCCCACCCTGTCCTCCTGGCTCCTGCCCCCTGCCCCCTGCCCCCTGGATCATCCCGATCATGGCATGGGCCGCGTTGCTCAGCACGGTCCGGCTAATGCGATTGAGCCCGCTGATGTCCACGACCGAATGCAACATGAGGATGTCACGGACGCCGACCCAATGTTTCACTTGCCCACTGGCCATGGTGCTGACCATAAGCTTCGGAATGCCGAACGGCAGGGCGCGCATGGACGCGGTGCCGATCGTCGTGCCTGCGGAGCCGCCCAGGGCAAGCACGCCGTCCACCTCTCCCTTGGCCTGCAAGTCGAGAATCAATTTGGCGACACCGATCGCGGCCGCATCGATGGCTCGGCCGCGATCGTTCGCGCGCTGCACCGCGGCAAGGCTCGTTCCCGCCGCTTGGTAAACTGCTTCGCGCGGGATATCCGGTGAAAACCGAGGCGGACGCAGCACACCGGCATCGATGACAAGCGTCGCGACGCCAGTGCGGTTCAGCAAATCACGGACGAATTGGAGTTCGGTTCCCTTGGTGTCCAGTGTGCCGATGAGAATGACCGGCATGCCCCCAGCCCTCCCCTGATTGTTTCGCGATGTAATGGCGTTATAATCGTATACCGTTCGAGAGCGTCCTCCAGCTGGATTCTCTTCTGCATCGAAGGCAACGCATGAGCCTCTTCACGCGCGAACAGTGTCTGGAGCGTCTGCGTGCCCAAGTCGCCGCCGGCAAGCCAATCATCGGCGGCGGTGCCGGCACGGGCATCAGTGCCAAATGCGCCGAAATGGGCGGCATTGACCTGATCATCATCTACAACTCCGGTCGGTTTCGGATGGCCGGTCGCGGCAGCCTCAGCGGCATGATGCCCTATGGCGACGCCAACCAAATTGTCATGGACATGGCCCGCGAAGTCTTGCCCATCGTGCAGCACACCCCCGTGCTGGCCGGCGTCTGTGGCACCGATCCGTTTCGGAGGATGAAGCATTTTTTGCGCGAGGTTCAGGCGATCGGATTCAGTGGCGTACAGAATTTTCCCACGGTCGGCTTAATCGACGGCACCTTTCGACAAGGGCTCGAAGAAACCGCGATGGGCTTCGACCTCGAAGTCGAGATGATCCGGGAGGCCCACGCGCTGGGACTCCTCACCTGTCCCTATGTCTTCACCGAAGGAGAGGCTCAAGCGATGGCGCGGGCCGGAGCGGATATCTTGATTCCGCACATGGGGCTCACGACCAAGGGAAGTATCGGCGCCAAGTCCGCGCTGACCTTGCCGCAAGCAGCCGAGCGCGTCCAGGCCTTGCACGATGCCGCCAAGGCCGTCCATCCGGATATCCTCGTGCTTTGTCACGGCGGGCCGATTTCCGAGCCGGAGGATGCCCAGTATATCCTGGAGCATACG
>Ga0070734_10002606_pt1 | contig 21156 bp, 24 predicted proteins | sample Coa_R1_8_FD_66444 | JGI IMG/M metagenome (GOLD analysis project Ga0070734, IMG submission 66444) | Surface soil microbial communities from Centralia Pennsylvania, which are recovering from an underground coalmine fire - Coalmine... | ecosystem: Environmental > Terrestrial > Soil > Unclassified ...
CCTCCATTGGTCCATGGAATCTCTGGAGCCGGTTGAACGGACTATCCGCGTTCCACAGAAACGCATCTGCCCTTTTTGGAAGATGATCCTTGAATGCGCACATTTGGTAGTGCGACGCGGGACACGTGTCGTCGAGCAGATGTTTCACCAACCCGTCCTGCAGCATTCGCGCATACGCGAAAACAGGCCCCGTCCGGCTAATGAAGAATTTTCCAGTCAGTGCGTAATTGGCGGCCAACACCAGAGCGATGGCAGCGATCAGGCTTGTACAAGGCAACGCCAGACTTGGTCTAAGCCATTCCAGCTGGCGGACACGGAACGCGATCATCTTCGACAAACATAAAAGCGCGACCAGCCCCGCGGCCAGGACCAGATGCGCGGGATGCGTTGCGATGGCGAAAACGCCAACGGCTGCAACGAGACCTGCGCGCAACGGACCAAGTGCGCCGGCGCGGAATCCAACGAGATAGAGGCTCAGCACGGCGAGCGCCGTCATGCAGTCCGGCTCGATCTGTCCGACGTACCAGTCGAGACCGGTTGCTGCTGCGAGCACCAGCCCGATGATCATGATTTGCCAGACGCGAACCTGTGGCGCTTCGGCGCGCGCGAATTCGACGACAACAAACGCCGTCAGGACCGCCTGGACGATCGCAATGTACCAGAGACTCTCGGCAGCGCCGGAATAGCGCAGAAAAAGGGAATAGACGGGAGCCCTCTCAGGCACGAACACGTGCCCCAAGCCCTCGAGCAGATAGGCGCCCGTATCGTAGAAGATCAGCGGAAAGCCATTCCACCAACCCACGACGAGCAGAATCGGACAAAGAAGGGCGACGCTCGCTGCTTCGCCGAAAACCGATGCAACACTCCAGGATGCTGCGCGGCTCAGGCCGCGCGACAACGGCAATTCAGCTAAAGCGATCGACCCGACGCGACTCAAGGACGGCATTTCTCCAATCGAGCAATGTACCATTCGGATCAGACGCGCCAACGCGACTTGATGCGCCGATAGCGCCGTTGACTTGAAGGCCTTCGGCCCTACACTCCGGCTGATCTCCGCGCTTTCCAAGGAACCGAATGGCGCAACGCCCAAACGCCGCAAAACGGCCTCGCCCCCTATCGCCCCATATGACGATCTATCGCTGGCCGATCACGATGGCGTCGTCGATCGCGCATCGAGCGACGGGAATTGCACTGGCCGCCGGAACCGCCGTTATCGCCTGGTGGCTGATTGCTGCATCCAGCGGCCCTGAATCGGGATCGTTCGAACTCTTCCAGTCGGTGATCCGCACACCGTTTGGGCAAGTCATTCTTTTCGGGTTCGCCTGGTCGCTCGCCTACCACTTCCTCGCCGGCCTACGCCACCTCGTGTGGGATTTCGGATACGGCTTCGATATCCGGACTGCGAGCGCCTTCAGCGGGCTCATTTTCCTCCTTTCCATCCTCATCGCGATCGCAGGTCTTGTGATTATCTATACCGGTCACGCAGGGTACTTGCGCCAATGACCGCTCTTGAAACACCTAGGCACCGCGTCGAGGGCCTCGGGTCAGCCCACTCCGGCGTCCAGCAGTTCTGGCATCTGCGCGTCACCGGAGCGGCGCTCGCGCTGCTCTCCTTGTGGTTCGCGTACGTGACGATTGGGCTTGCGACTGCAAACCAGATCTCGGTGCTGGCATTCTTTCAGCACCCTCTGAATGCGGTACTGATGGGCGCATTCATGCTGGTCTCCTGCTATCACATGACCTTGGGCTTACGCGAAGTGATCGAGGACTATGTCCACACAAACGGACTGAAGATCTTTTTTCTCCTGCTCGTACGCATTTTTGGATTCGCAGTCGCCATCACTGCAACGGTTGCACTCTTTCGCATTGCCACGCCTTAGGAATGACATGACCGCCTATCCCATTACAGATCATACTTTTGATGTTGTGATCGTCGGCGCTGGCGGAGCCGGTTTGCGCGCCACGCTCCAGTGCGCCGCAAGCGGGCTCAAGACGGCCTGCATCACCAAGGTTTTCCCGACGCGCAGCCACACGGTGGCAGCGCAGGGCGGCATCTCGGCTGCCCTGGGAAACATGGGCGAAGATGACTGGCGGTGGCACATGTACGACACCGTCAAGGGATCGGACTGGCTGGGCGATCAGGATGCGATCGAATACCTCTGCCGAAACGCGCCGGAAGCCGTGTACGAACTCGAGCATTTCGGCGTGCCATTCAGTCGGACCGAAGAGGGAAAAATCTACCAGCGCGCCTTCGGCGGCATGACCTCACATTTCGGCGAAGGGATTGCACAACGTACCTGTGCAGCGGCCGACCGGACAGGTCACGCCATACTCCACACGCTGTACGGCCAGTGCGTGAAGCATGAAGTCAATTTTTTCATCGAGTATTTCGCACTCGATCTGATCGAGCAGGATGGCGCCATACGCGGGGTCATGGCCTGGAACCTTGATGACGGCACCATTCACCGGTTCCGCGCAAATCGCGTGATCCTGGCAACCGGCGGCTACGGACGGATTTATCAGACCTGCACGGGCGCGCACACGCAAACCGGAGATGGCAACGCGATGGTCCTTCGCGCCGGATTTCCTCTGCAGGACATGGAATTCGTTCAATTCCATCCCACGGGAGTCTACGGCGCCGGAGTTCTCATCACCGAAGGTGTTCGCGGTGAAGGCGGTTACCTCACAAATTCCGAGGGCGAGCGTTTCATGGAGCGTTATGCGCCCCACGCGAAAGACCTCGCATCCCGTGATGTCGTCAGCCGCGCCATGACGATCGAGATCCGCGAGGGTCGGGGCGTTGGTTCGGAAAGGGACCACATCCATCTCCATCTTTCGCACCTTGATCCGAAGATCATTCACGAGCGCCTTCCCGGCATCACCGAGAGCGCGCGGATATTCGCGGGCGTCGATGTCACAAAGGAGCCGATCCCGGTACTTCCGACCGTGCACTACAACATGGGTGGCGTGCCCACGACCTATATGGGCGAAGCCATAACCCTGAAGAACGGCGACCCCGATTCTCACGTCCCCGGCCTCATGGCAATCGGAGAGGCCGCGTGCGTGTCCGTGCACGGCGCGAACCGGCTTGGATCGAATTCCCTCATAGATCTGGTGGTGTTCGGAAAAGCCGCCGGCGTGAAATGCGCAGAGGCGGTGAAACCCGGCGAAAAACAGCCAGAGCTGCCGAAAGACGCGGGTGATTCCGCTCTTTCCCGTTTCGACCGTTTCCGCAACGCCAAAGGTGCGACACCAACAGCGAAGCTCCGTCTCGCCATGCAGAAAGCGATGCAGGCCGATGCCTCTGTTTTCCGCACCGGAGACACGCTCAAGAAAGGACAGAAGGCTATCGACGAGATCTACGCAGGCATCGCCGACATCGGAGTAAGCGACCGCTCCATGATTTGGAACAGCGATCTCGTTGAGACTCTGGAGTTCAACAATCTCATTGCCCAGGCAATCGTCACGGTCGAATGCGCGGTCAACCGCCTGGAGAGCCGCGGAGCGCACGCACGCGAAGATTATCCCGCTCGCGATGACAAGAACTGGATGAAACACACCCTCGTCTGGTTCGACGAAAAGACCGGTTACGCACGGCTCGACTACAGGCCGGTGCACGCCTACACGCTTTCGAACGATGTCGCCTACATAGAGCCTAAGGCTCGCACCTACTGAACAGCGCCGAGAGCCGTAGCGACGTCCTTCGCTTTGGCGGCGCGGAACGCAATGCATCGCGAAATCCGCTCCTCCGCCATTGCCAGCGGACGCGCAATCCCCACCAAGGTATTCAGCTTGGGAGCAAAGAAGGCCGAAAGCTCGTCCCTTGATGCTGCATCGCATTGGTTCTCCAGAGAACCCGGCGCACGGCGCATTCCGCTGGCAGAGAGCCTCGCCAGGAGCGCCCGGTAATTGGTCTTGTACCAGTCCCAAAGGACAGCCGACGCGACAGGTTCCTGGCCGAAATACTGAAAAAGATATCGGATCTCCCCGGTCCGCATTTTCGGGGTCAGCGCGAGGTCCAGGAGAGATTTAAGGACAGCCGGATCATCGCTAACGGAAAAGGCATAGACGATATCCCGCCTGAACACTTCCTGGTTCGTGGCCGCGTAGGCTCCCAGCAGACGTGTTGCAAAGGCTTTGCCTCCGGAAAGAAGGCCTGCCCTCAATGCCTCTGGCCAGAGTTCGGCCGGAAGTTCGCCGCGCGATTGTGCGGCGAGCGCTTCTCCTGATGGCGCCAATGTTGCAATGGCGTCCTTGTCGTGCGCCTCGCTGATAAGCAATTGCGATATATGCTCGCGCGTCAGCGCGGCAACCGCACTCTCTGTTCTACGCGGGGTGTAGCCGAACTCCGTCATGCGACGGCTGAAGAGATGGCTGACAAAAGCGCGATACGATGCCAGGCCGGGCCCGGAAAGTCCCGACTGGATGCGCAAGTCTGCCAGGATCTGGCGGATGGTCGCAAGCACATCCCATCGTGCCGTCGGCGCCACATTGACGATGGCGCGCAGCAGCGCGTCTGCGGTCGCGCCACCGGAATGGAGCTCCGAGGAAAGACTATAGAGAAGGACGATCTGATTGGCGGGCGCCAGAGACGCGATCTCCTTGATCAGCGTGTCCCTCTCGGCGGGATCGAGTTCAAAACGGTAATAACCGGCTCCGCCATCGTTTGGCACGATTGCTGCAGGGCAAGTCGCCCCCAGATAGACGTCCTCGGATCTGCGATCCAGGAGTCTGCAATACCGGCCTCGTCCCTGGACACCGAGACACACAGGGATGCGCCATGCGTGGGCCGCGGCGGACGCTCCGATCGGCGTGTATGGCGCTTGCTCCAGGTGCGCTGCTACCGCGCCTTCGCAATGCAATCTTGTCCGGACTTCTGGAACGCCGGGCTGGTCGAGAAAGCTCGTGAAGGCTGCAGCCAGACGGGCCGGCGAAGTGGCACCGCTCAGATGTCCAAGCTGGTCCATGAGCGCCGCCATGCCAGCGACTGGATGTCCGTTCCAGTTGATGCGTCCGGTGTCGTCGATGTTGATCTGAATGTTTTCCGGCTTGGCGTTTGGCTGGGAACCTGCAACTGCCGCCATCGTCTCGACGAAATTCGCTGCTGTCGCGCTGCGTCCCGCAAAGCGGGTCAGATAGGCGTGGATTCCGCGCCGAAAAACATCATTGCCGACAAAGCTCTCGAACATCGCGAGGACTCCGGCGCCCTTGTCATAACTGATGGAGTCGAATGCGTTTTCGATATCTCCGTCGTCATGCACGGGCTGGCGAATGGCGCGCGCGCTCGGCAGCGTATCGATATCCATCACGTCAAGACTGTCGCGCAGTGTCTCCGTATCGAATTGCTCATCGGGAGCGACGGCCTGCGCGACCTTGTATTCCATCCAGCTTGCAAACGACTCGTTCAGCCAGGTGTCATCCCACCAAGCGGGAGTCACGAGGTCTCCGAACCATTGATGCGTGATTTCGTGAGCCTGGACCGCAAGAGATGAGCGCTTTTGTTCGAGAGATGCGTCCGGATCCAGAAGCAGGAGACGTTCCCGGAAGGTAATTGCTCCAGCGTTCTCCATCGCACCCGCGCCGAAATCGGGAACCGCAATGATGTCCAGCTTGGGAAAGGGAAACGCAATTCCGAAATAGTCTTCCAATACCGAGACGATTTTGGGTGTTAAGGACAGCGCATAGTGGATGCGCGCGCCCTCTCCTCGCGCGGCGATACCACGCAGGTGCAGAGGGCGCGAACGGACATTGTTCGGTGGAACATCTCCTCCATCGACAATCTCGAGGGGCCCCACGGCGAGGGCGACGAGGTAGGTAGGTAGCGGCTTACTCCATTGGAACATTGTCGTGCTCGCTCCGTTCCTGGTGCGAACGGAGACAATCGGCGTATTGCTCACCACGCGATCATCCTTCGGTGCCGTCACGCTGATCTGAAACGGCGTCTTGAATCCCGGTTCATCAAAACAGGGAAAGGCCCTCCTCGCGTCGGTGGGCTCGAATTGCGTGAACGCGTATGCGTCGCCCTTGTCGATGACCTTGTAGAGCCCCGAGAGCGATTTCCCGTACGGGGCTTCGTAATCGAGAACGAGGGTAGCTTTGCCGGCCGGAATCGGATCCACGAAAATGAGCCGGGCCACGCCGGTATCGCTCGCCTGCATGTAGTGCGCGGTTACGGAGTGACGCGCGCTGAGGCGGACGCTCGCGGCGAGAACATTGAGTCCGCTGCCGTCGATGAAGATGGCGCGCCTCTTTTGCCTGAAGACGACGTCAATTTCGGTGTGCCCCGAAAACCCAGGTCGCGTCGGATCGACCGTCAGCTGAATCCTGTAGCGGATGGGAACGACATTCCGGGGCAGCTGGCCCGCCGGGACCGCTTCGTTTGCGAGCGCCGTTAAATGCGGTCGGGCCGGCGGCCGGGAGGATGGCGAGCAGGCAAACTGTCCGAAAACCACGACCAGCAGAATCGCCAGCCGGAGTCCTGCCTGCTTACCGGACGGAATCCTCGATTTTTGAGGCGTGCCAGCCATGGAAAGGTCCGTTTCGGGCCGAAGCGAAGCCGTGGCACTATCAGGTGACAGAGTGGCCATCGATTCGACCCGAGGAGGATGGGGATGAAAACATCACTGAAGATTGCGGTTGCTGTGGCAATGGCTGCAAGTGCCAGCATCGCGACGGCGCGCGCCGACGACTACTATGGCGATGACTGCCGCGACAACAATCGAGCGGCAGGGACCGTGCTTGGCGCAATTGCCGGCGGCGTGATTGGTGGCGCGGTCAGTCACGGCAATGGCGGCGCGGTGGTGGGCGGCGTCATTCTTGGCGGCCTCGCCGGCAACGCGATTGCCGGCGACATCGACTGCGAAGACAGGCCTTATGCCTGGCGCACTTATCGAGAAGCCCTCGATGGTCCGCCTGGCGAACGCTACGATTGGGAGCACGACGGCCACCATGGTTACATCGTGGCTCACGAACAGTATTGGCGCGGCGAGCGCGTATGCCGGGATTTCACGGTGGTCACGTACCACCACGACGATGAGGACAGGCATGATGGCACAGCCTGCCGCTATCCCGACGGCGACTGGCATTTCATGTGATTTCGGGGAGCGCAGGGGCGTGGCGATACCGCCACGCCCGGCGCGCCCTACTTCCCCTTCCACAAAGGTGAACGCTTTTCCGCGAAGGCACGAGGTCCCTCACGCAAGTCCTCGCTCCTGAACATCGCTGCCACGGCAGGATAGGAATTCTGATTGTGCAGGGCAGCTTGTACTGAGGGTTCACCTAGTCCGCGATAGACAGCCTGTTTGGACGCGCGCACGGACATGGGCGACGCTTCCATGATCTGCTTTGCCCATCGGCGCGCCGCGGTCATCAGCTCGTTACGCGGAACGACCTCGTTCACGAACCCGAGCGTCCGGCCTTCTTCGGCACTCACTCGCCGGCCAGTGAGTATCATCCCGAGTGCTCGCTTTGGCCCGATCTCCCGCGGCAAACGGTGCAGACCTCCTGCGAGCGCCGCCAACCCCACTCTCGGTTCTGGCAGCGCGAATATCGCTTGCTCGGAGGCCACGATGATGTCGCACGCCAGCGCGATCTCGAACCCGCCCCCCATGGCAATTCCGTTGACCGCCGCGATGACTGGTTTATCGAGGTCGAAGCGGCTCGTGAGCCCTCCGAAACCGCCAGACGGCATCGCGGGCCGCGGGCCGCCGGCCGCAGTAACTTTGAGATCGTTGCCGGCACTGAATGCGCGATCGCCTTCGCCGGTGACAATCGCCACCCACTGCTCGGGATCGCGCGCAAACGAATCGAAGACTTCGTTCAGTTCGACATGCGCTGGCGCGTGAAGCGCGTTCATGACCTCCGGCCGGTTCAGGGTAACGATCGTCAGGCGCTCCTCGCGAGCCACTTTGCAGAACTGATACTGCGTCATGAATTCCTCCGCCCTTTCTACCAGGAGCATTGCGTGCCGGCTCCCGTTCCTGCAAGTGCGTCGGGGCAGGTCGTTTATGGAGTGGTAGTTCTGAGATGTGCCCTGAAGCGGCGATGATTATGGACGTATCCGGCCGAGGAGATCTTCAGCATTGCGAGTTCGGATTCGGAGAGCCGCCGCACCACGCGGGCAGGCGACCCCAGAATCATCGAGCCATCCGGAAATTCCTTGCCCTCTGTTACGAGAGCGTTCGCTCCCACGAGGCAGTTGCAGCCGATCCTGACTCCATTGAGGATGGTGGAGCCCATTCCGATCAACGAGCCATCACCAACTTGCGCCGAGTGCAAAATCACGCGGTGCCCGATCGTGACGTCGCTGCCGATCACCACCGGTTGGCTGGGATCCGTATGAATAACGGAAAGGTCTTGCACATTGGAATTCTCGCCAATGGTGATCCAGTCGTTGTCGCCACGCAAAACCGCGCCAAACCAGACGCTAGCGTTTTTGAGGAGACGCACACGGCCGATAAGCACGGCATCCGGCGCAACCCAGTGCTCCTCTGCCGCTGGAAGCTCCGGGCGGATCCCTTCAATTTCGTAAAGCGCCATCGAATTCGCCGGTTTGTGTGTTCGACCAGTGTGGCAGGACCCGCCCCATATGGCGAGCGCCGCGCGAGTCAGTTGTGAAAAGTTGCTTCGTGAAACCGTTGAGCCCAGAACGAAAAACCTTCCTGAAATGGCAATTCTGATATTCTGAACCTCGTCGAGTGATTCGTGTCACTTGGGGGCAGACAGCAAGTGCGTCAGTGCACTGGGTCTAAAAGCCGGCAAAAAACAGCGGGCGCACTCGCGCCGATTTTCTCGAACATCTCCGCCAGTAGGGAGTCTCCATGGCCAAGCGTTCGGCGCGCTACAAGGCGCGCGAGCAGTATGATGAGCGCGAGAATGTGCACACCCTCTTTCCTCGAAGCTTCAGTCCGCATGATGTCGACGCGCGGGACCGTGACAGAAAATATGTAAAAAACGTCCGGGCGATGAGCCCGAAACAACAGCAACTCCTCGATGCCATTGAAGAGCGTGCAGTCGTACTGGCACTGGGCCCTGCAGGTACAGGAAAGACATACCTGGCGATTGCAAAAGCGGTCGAGGCGCTGGACGCCGGCCGCGCGGGACGCATCGTTCTCTCCCGCCCCGCTGTCGAGGCAGGTGAGAGTCTCGGGTTCCTTCCCGGTGACCTGCAGGAGAAACTAGCCCCCTATCTCCGACCGCTCTACGACGCGCTTACGGAGCGGCTCGGTACGAAGAGGCTCAAGTCCCTGCTGGCTGAAGGTGCGATCGAAATCGCGCCGGTCGCCTATATGCGAGGGCGTACGCTGAATGATTGCATTATTGTGATCGATGAAGCGCAGAACTGCACATACGGGCAGCTGAAAATGCTGCTCACCAGGCTCGGTTGGCGTTCGACAATGATTCTCACGGGCGACCCGGATCAGACCGACCTGCTGCGGGGACTATCGGGCCTCGCAGAAATTGCCGAGCGCCTGGAGCGTGTTCCGGAGATCTCGGTTGTCAGATTCGGCGAGAGCGATATCGTTCGGCATCCGCTCGTCGCCGGAATGTTGACTGTCCTTTGAACGTCACCATTTCATCGTTACAGCCAGGTCCAACAAGAAAAGGCCGAGAACGAAACTCCAATATCCGGTCAGCAGCGTCAGAAGCCAGAATAGGACCGTCGAACAGTTGCGCTGGCGCTTTGCGATGGCGGCCTTCCCGAGAATGACATTGGGACCGGCAACCACCATGACCAGAAGGTGCGACGTGCGCTTGAGCGCTCCCTCCGCCTTGCCGAATGCAAGCAAGTAAAGATTTGCAGCAATCCCCGACGCCGTGAAGCCGACGGCGATCGCGTAGGCCGCCACCAATAAATCGTGAACCATACCGGCACCCTCCCCTGGGTTCCTCCCCTCCCATGCACGGGCCGTGCCCCTGCGAGCGTTAGGGCTGTGCCAAATTTGGTCACCGGCGCACTTCCCGCGCCGGGGCCTTGTGTTAGAACCCGGCCGGGACTGGGCAACTCTGCGCCATGGCGCGATACGAAGATACTGCCGAAGAGGGAATTCGCGAACGCTCGGGCTGGCTAATCCCGCTCGGTGTTTTCCTCGTAACCTTCGCGCTGGCCGCCCTGTTCTTGCTCTTTTACCTCGCGCCCTCGCCACCGTCTTTTTTTCACGAGCCCGTCAGCTTCACAGCGCGTGGCGACATTGTTGTCCTCAAGGTTCACAGCCGCGCGTTTTATGTCCCTGCTAATTATCTCAAATACCGCAGCGATCGGCAGGGAGGCGATCGTCGGGACATCAAACTGGTGGCACTGCTGCCCGATATGCAGGGCTATTCGGATTGGGACGATTCCACGTTCAAGAGCAACGCTGCCGACGCTGCTACTGTCGAAATGCTGATTCACGACGACTCGGTCCGACTTTCCGAAGGGGATTGGTTCCGGCGCATTTATGGCCCCTACATCAAGAATGCCAACGGATCTTCCGCCCCCTACGGGCTGACCCGGTATGAATTTCGCAATGACTCCGGCTATCGGGCCGTCGACTTGTACGTCGGCAAGGCAGCAACCGGGATCGTGACTTTTCAATGCGAGCGGTTCAGCCTGCGCGTCCCAAGCCCGAACTGCCATCGCGAAATGGTTATCGCGCGTGGGGTTGCGCTCAGCTACCGCTTCAAGCGTGCGCACCTCGCGCGGTGGCGCTCGATTGCCGATGGTGTATCGAACCTGATCAAATCCTTCGAAGCGAAGCCATCCAAATAGCAAACCACGGCCTCTGCCCCCTCGAAGCAGCAACGCAAGCATTGGCTGGGTGCGGCGAACCAGATTCTCGAATGGCTGTTTGTATCGAGGTGTCCGGTATCCCGGTTATCGGAACGCCTCAACCAGCTCGGGAGGCAGGCGCCTCCGGAAGGTCCATTTCGAGAATGGCCATGTTGAAGGCGTATGAAATCTCGCCGTCTTCCTCGTCGCGAAAAATTACACCGATGAACTCGCCATTGATGTGGACCTCTACGGAATCGTCCTGCTTTGGCCGCTCAACGATCGTAATCGTATCAAGGCGAAAGAGATTTCGGAGATATTTCTCCAGCCGCCACAATTCGCTGCGGGTCAACGGTTCTACTCCATGAGAAACCTTCACGTTGCATGCACCGAAGCGCCGGTCAAGCACGCGATGCACGTCATAGATCGCCGAGCCCTCCTCAAATGAGCAGCATCGCGCCTGCAGGGTATTATGCCGCCAGTTCAGCGCCTGCACCGCGCTTTGACAGTCTTTCCGGAACTGCTGCGTGCGACTTCTGTATTGTCGGCGGCGGCTACACCGGCTTGTCAGCGGCCCTGCACCTCGCCGGAGCCGGCCAACGCCCCTGGCTGCTCGAAGCAAACACGATCGGATTTCAGGCTTCGGGCCGGAACGGCGGGCAAATCCACTCAGGGCACCGGAAGAGCCAGACCGCACTGGAACGCTGGTTGGGACGTTTGCATGCACGCGATCTCTGGTCGCTTTCTGAGGAAGCCACGCTCCTCGTGCGAGACCTCATCGCTCGTCACGACATCGATTGCGATTTTGCGCCCTTGGGAATCATTTCGGCCGCGCACGACAAATCGGCCGCGAGGCAACTCAGGGATGACGCAGAGCATCTCGATCGGGAGTACGGACATCGACTAACCGTGCTCGACGCGAACGAAATCGCCAGCCGGGTTGGAACCGATAAATATGTGGGCGGCACCTATGATGGCTCGGGCGGACATCTCCATCCGCTGAAATTCGCTCGCGGACTGGCCGCCGCGGCAAGCCGCGCAGGCGCGGTGCTATATGAGAATTCGCGTGTCGTCCGGGTTGTGCAGACTTCGCCTTCAAGGACTCGGATCAATACCGCGGAAGCCCAACTGACAGCGCGCCATGTGATATTGGCGTGCGATGCTTTTTCCGGGGACGTCATCCCGGCTCTCAGGTCCTACATCGGCCATGTCGAGAGCTTCATCGTTGCGACGGAGCCGCTACGAGAACGAGCGGCGGCCATTCTCCCTTGTAACGCTGCGGTGGCGGATACGCGACATGTACTCGACTACTTCAGGAAGAGCCCGGATGGCAGGCTCCTGTTTGGTGGTCGCGAAAGTTATTTCTGGCCGCCTAAAGACATTGCACGATTTGTGCGCCCTCGTATGGGTCGCGTCTTTCCAGCGCTCGCCGACAAGGAAATCGAATTCGCTTGGCAGGGAACGGTCGGCATTACCGTCACGCGCATGCCGCACTTCGGCCGGCTAGGCGAATATATGTTGTTCGCGCATGGCTATTCCGGCCATGGCGTCGCCTTATCGGTGCTTGCAGGCAAACTGCTCGCGGAGGCTTGCCTCGGACGGAGCGAAGGCTTCGACGTTTTCGCGCGCGTACCGGCAAAACCGTTTCCCGGAGGCTCATTCTTGCGCCGGCCGCTCATTGCAGGAGCCCTGGCATGGTACAAGATCGCTGACGCATTCTGAGTCTTTGAAAACACCGGAGGGCAGCCTCTCCAGCACTTGCAGACGGGTGACCGTCAGTTATCTGGGCAGTAACGGCAAATTGTCCGAACCAGCGCGCCCGAAACGCTAAGATCGCTCTGTATCAGGGGGAATGTCGTGAAAAGGGTTACGCTCACAGCAGCAATTGCTTTTTTGGCACTGGCCAACCCGGCATGGCCCAAAGGCGCCACGGACATCGCCCAAGCGGTCACCGATCGCTCCAGGCCGAATGACGACACGAAGTGGGATGCAGTTCGCAAGCCGGCCGGCGTACTCGCTTTCGTCAAGGTTCGACCCGGCGAGATCGTCGGCGAATACCTCCCCGGCGGCGGTTATTACACGCGGCTTCTAAGCGACATGGTTGGTCCTAGCGGGAAGGTTTTTGCCCTCGAAACGACCACCTGGGGCCAGCAGAACATCGATGCGACCAAAAGTGCGATCAGAGCGCTCGGCAACGTGTCGCTCGATCTCGCACCCCTCGGCACGTTTCATTTGCCGGTGAAGGTGGATCTGTTCTGGACAACCGACAATTACCATGACCTGCATATCCCGAAGTATGCCCACATCGACATGGCGAAATTCAACAGGCTCGTTTACGACTCGCTTAAGCCTGGCGGCGAATACTTCATCCTCGATCACGCGGCAAAAGCCGGGACGGGTGCTTCACTATCTCCGAAACTGCACCGCATCGACGAGAAGACCGTCATCGATGAAGTAACGTCTGCCGGATTCAAGCTGGTCGCCGAGAGCAATCTGCTGCGCAATTCGAAGGACGATCACAGCAAGGTCGTGTTCGACCCATCGATCCGATTCAAGACGGACCAATTCATGCTGCTGTTTCGCCGCCCCTGAATGGCCGTCATTTTTTGGGGCCGTAGAATACGATCCAGATCGCGAAGTCCTCACTGAATCGTTCGAACCCATGAGGCTCGTGCGCCGCTGCAAAGCAGAGATCGCCGGTGCCAACGGGGCTGACCTTATCGCCAACGGCAAAAAAGCCATGCCCGGCAGCGATGAAATAGAGCTCATCGCGATCGTGCGTGTGCCTGGATCCGCTTGCCGGCCGTGGCGTAAACCGGACCTCCAGATCCGAATCGACCAGCACTTCGGCCGAACGTCCCGGCTTCCAGGGAAGATTTCTGGCACGCGCCAGGGAAACCGGCGGCGGCGATGTCTCCATGGTGGCCCTCGGATCCCGCGTCTGCAGGATCAGATCGAGAAGTCGCCTTCCTCGATCACCTGGTTCATGTCCTGGGACGGATTTTTCGAGCCGGCACAGTTGACGAGCTTCGCGGGAATCCCGACGGCGGTGCAGCCCGACGGCACCGACTTCAAGACGACCGAACCCGCTCCGACGCGGGAATATTCCCCGATCTCGATATTTCCGAGAATCTTGGCACCCATCGAGAGGAGCACGCCGCGGCGGATTTTCGGGTGCCGGTCTCCTGTATCCTTGCCCGTGCCGCCGAGCGTCACGCCATGAAGCATCGAAACATCGTCTTCGACGACGGCAGTTTCTCCGATCACGACGCCGGTCGCGTGGTCGATCATGATGCCCCGCCCCAACTTGGCCGCCGGGTGAATATCGACGTCAAAAAGTTCGGAGACACGACTCTGGAAGAAGAGTGCCATCGGCTCGCGCCCTTCGTTCCAGAGCCAATGCGCAATCCGGTAGCATTCGAGCGCGTGGAAACCCTTGAAGAAGAGAAACGCCTCGACATGCGAATGGCACGCGGGATCCCGCTCGAAGGTGGCACTCAGGTCCGCCCGGACGGCCTCGCCGATGCGGGCGTCGGCCGCAATCGCTTCCTCGAAGATCTCCCTTGCCATCATCGGGCTCAAGTCCTCTGAGCCGATCTTTTTGGCCAGATGATAGGAAAGTGCATCCTCCAGCCGGTCATGCTTGAGGATCGTCGCATGCAGGAAGCTCGCCAGCGCGGGCTCGCGCTCTGCCCAGTTTTCCGCCTGCTCGCGAAGTGCGGACCAAATCGGGTCGCAGGTTGCGACCTTTTCCATGCTGACGGCCATTGACCTCTCCTCAGGCGGCAAATGTATAGAACGCAATGGCTTTTCCAAAATTTGCCGCGGCAAGCCTGTTCATAGATAAGGCGCCACAATTCTGCCGCAACCCCCGGGACGCGACGTGACGACGACACTCAATGACCGGTCCTCCGGGCCCATGGCCTTGCTCATGACCCGGAGATCCGGTTCGGCAAAGGCCATGAGGGCGCCGGGTCCTGACGGCCATCAGCTTGACCAGATCCTGAAGGCCGCCATGCGGGTCCCGGACCACGGAAAGCTCTTTCCATGGCGGTTCATCATCGTGGAAGGGAGCGGCCGGGGCCGCTTGGGCAATCTCCTCGCCGATTGCCTTGCCGAAACGGAATCTGCCCTGACGCCCGAGCGGGCGGAAATGGAGCGCAATCGCTTCATGCGAGCGCCAGTCATCGTCGCGGTCGTGAGCCGTGTGCGCGATAGCATTCCCATTCCTGCCTGGGAGCAGATCCTCTCTGCGGGCGCTGTCTGTCAAACCATGCTCATCGCTGCACACGCCATGGGTTTTGTCGCGAACTGGATCACCGAATGGCCGGCTTACCATCCCCTCGTTCAGGAGCGGATGGGCCTAAAGCCCGGCGAGCGGATCGCCGGGTTCATTTACATCGGGACCTCTGCGATCGAGCTTGAGGAACGCGTGCGACCCGATTTCGATCTGCTCGTTTCCCGGTTCTGACTGGCGCTGCGGGAGCCATTGACGGGTTCGGAAGTTAGCAAATGAGAGCCAACCCGTCAGGAACACGGCAATGATTTCCATAGAGGACTGCATTGCGCTCTGCGGGCTCGATCGCGAGAAAATCAAGGCCATCGCCGAGCACGAACACATCCCTGAGATCGCAGCTGCCGCACTCGCGAGCTACCTTCTCAATCACGAGGGTGGAGAATTCGAGATCAGGCAGATCATCGTCGATGATTTGAAAGCGGCGCTCGCCGAGGGAGACAGAGCCCGCGCCTCAGAACTCCTGATGGCCCTGCGCGAGTTCATGCAGGAACGGTCGATCCATTGAGACTTAAGGAATTCCGATCAACTTGTGCGTCTGCAGACTGAGGCGCCACTTCGGGTTTGCAAGACAGTATTGCGTCGCGGAGCGAATGTTCTCTTCCAGCTCCGGCCCATCCATTGGCTGAAGAAAAAAATGGGCAAAGTCGAGCAGCGCAAAGCGCTCGGGTTCCGCGCCGCCTTGCGGAAACACCAGCTTGAGCTCATCGCCCCCCGTCACCTTCAACTCGGCGCCCGCTTTTGGACTGACGCAGATCCAATCGATACCTTCTGGCGCATCGAGCGTCCCGTTCGTCTCGATACCGATTTCGAATCCCTTCGCATGCAATGCGGCGATAAGCTCCGGATCGAGTTGAAGCAGAGGTTCGCCGCCGGTGCAGACGACATAAGGCTGGCCCTCCCGACGCTGCGGCCATGATCGTGCCACCGCATCCGCGAGCTGGCCTGGTGAGCCAAATTTTCCTCCCCCCGGACCGTTGGTACCGACGAAATCGGTGTCGCAGAACTTGCAGATTGCGGTCTCACGATCTCGTTCAAGACCACTCCAGAGATTGCATCCGGCGAAGCGCAGGAACACCGCGGCGCGTCCGCTCCGCGCGCCCTCTCCCTGCAGGGTGTAATAGATTTCCTTGACCTGATAGCTCATGCGGCCGTGAACTTCGCAAAGCCTTTTGCCCGCAATGCGCATGCCGGGCAGCTATCGCAGCCATAGCCCCACGCATGTCGGTGAGTGCGGTCGCCCCGATAGCAGGTGACCGTTTCCTCGACAATCAACGCGATGAATGGCTCACCGCCAAGTTGACGCGCGAGTGACCACGTTTGTGCCTTGTCGAGCCACATCAGCGGCGTGTGGATGCGAAGGTCTGCGGCAAGTCCGAGCGAAAGGGCGCGCGCCGTTGCTTGCAGCGCCTCGTCCCGGCAATCCGGATAACCCGAGTAGTCGGTTTCGCACATTCCCCCGACAAGATCCCGGATGCCACGGCGGTACCCCAGAGCCGCAGCCGCCGTCAGGAAAAAGAGGTTGCGTCCCGGCACGAAGGTGTTGGGCAGTGAATTCTGCCCCATAGAAAATGCCATGGACTCCGTGAGCGCGCTGCCGCCAATCGCCTTTAACGTATCGATCGGCAACACATGGTCAGCACCCAGCCGTTTGTCCCAGGACTCCGAGAGCCGGCGCACGCGTTCGAGAATTCTTGGCCTGGCTTCGAGTTCGGCGGCGTGGCGCTGTCCATAATCGAAGCCGACGGTTTCAACGGGTCCGAATTGCTCGAGAGCCCACGCCAGACAGGTCGTAGAATCCTGTCCGCCTGAGAAAAGGACAAGTGCAGGAGGCGGCATGTACCTCTTTAGCGCGCTTTGCGGTTTTCGGCATCTTCGGCAGAGGCCGGAGCTGAGCCTTTCTTGCCTTTAGTCCGTGCCTGGGCGAGCTTTGGCGGCTCTCAGGAAGGACTTTGCGTGAGCAAGACAGCCATCACCGGTACAGGCCTTTTCACCCCGCCCTTCTCAATCTCGAACGAAGAGCTTGTTGCGTCCTTCAACGAATATGCCCGGCGCTACAACGCCTCCCACGCGTCTGCGATCGCGTCCGGAACGGTGACATCGCTACAGGAGAGCTCGGTCGACTTCATCGTGAAGGCATCGGGAATCCGAAACCGGTACGTCGTTGACAAGGAAGGTATACTCGATCCGGATATTATGTGTCCTCGCGTTCCGGAGCGGCCGAACGACCAGATTTCGTTGTTGGCCGAAATCGCCGTCAGCGCGGCGCGCGATGCGCTTGCAAAAGCAGAAAGGAAACCACGCGATATCGATGGCGTGCTCGTCGGTGCGTCAAACCTGCAACGCGCCTATCCGGCCATCGCCATCGAAGTGCAGAATGCTCTCGCAATCGAAGGCTTTGCCTTCGACATGAATGTCGCCTGCTCGTCCGCGACGTTTGCCATGCAAGCCGCTGCCGACATGGTGAACGCAGGGCACGCTCGGGCAATTCTCGTTTGTAATCCGGAGATCTGTTCCGGGCATCTCAATTTTCGGGATCGGGACAGCCATTTCATTTTTGGCGATGTCGCTACCGCTTTCGTGATTGAAAAATCAGATGCCGCTCTGGGAGCGAATTCCTGGGAGATCGTCTCGACAAAATTGAAAACCCGGTTTTCCAACAACATCAGGAACAATTTCGGATTCCTGAACCGCGCCGCACCTGAAGGGATCGGCTTGGCGGACAAGCTCTTCGTTCAGGAGGGGCGCAAGGTTTTCAAGGAAGTTGTTCCGATGGTCTCCGAGATGATCCTGGAACACCTCGCCGAAGCAGGTCTTGCGGCGGCGGACCTTCGTCGCATCTGGCTGCATCAGGCCAACAGCAATATGAACGATCTCATTGCGCGAAAGGTCTTTGGCCGCGCGCCGACAGAGAGCGAAGCTCCGAATATCCTGAGCGAATATGCCAACACGAGCTCGGCGGGCTCGATAATTGCGTTTCACAAATTCAGCAGCGATCTGCCCTCTTCCAGTGTGGGCCTCTTGTGTTCTTTCGGCGCGGGCTATTCCGCCGGAAGCGTGATATTGAAAAAGCTCTGATCGTTTCCTCCGTCAGACATCCCGAAAATGATTTCACACATTCACTGGCTGTACATAGCCTCAGGTGCGCTGGTGGGCTTTTTCGTCGGACTCACCGGCGTCGGAGGCGGATCGCTGATGACGCCGATCCTGATCTTGCTGTTCAATTTTCAGCCGGTAACGGCTGTGGGCACCGATCAGCTCTTTGCGGCGATGACGAAGACCGTGGGAAGTCTCGTGCACGGCTACAACCGGACAGTGGATTGGAGGATCGTGGGGCGGCTTGCTCTGGGCAGCGTCCCAGCGGCCATTCTCACTCTCGTTGGCCTCTGGTTTCTCAAGATTAACAGCGGCGCAGCGAACGCGCTCGTCACCAAGGTTCTAAGCGTCGCTCTCCTGTTCACAGCCCTCTCGCTGATCATTCGGCCGTTGCTCGTCCGCCTCTACCAGAACCGGGTGGGCGAGCTCAGCCGGTCGCGAACCATCAGGCTTACGATCGCAACCGGGCTCGTGGTGGGCGTGCTTGTCTCTCTCACATCTGTCGGCGCAGGAGCGCTGGGTGTAACGGCCCTGATCCTGCTTTATCCCCGGATTCAAACCAGCCGCATCGTCGGTTCCGACGTGGCCCACGCCGTTCCGCTCACGCTGGTCGCGGGTTTGGGACACTGGCTCCAAGGCTCCGTCGACCTCAAGCTCCTTGGTTCGCTCTTGTTCGGCTCGATTCCGGGAATTCTGATCGGAAGCTACCTGGTGCCGAAAATGCCGGAAACGGCGCTCCGGCTGTTGCTGGCCGCGATCCTGATCTTTGTGTCGGCGCGTTTCCTGCTTCAGTGAACCAGGAAACAGGGAATCGCTGCCTGCGCCACCACTCGTCGCGTAGTCCCGGTGACGAACAACTCACGCATCCGGTTATGGCCATAGCCGCCGGCAACCAGCATTCCACCACCATTTTCGGCGGCTGATTTCAGCAGCGCATCGGCGACCGAGAGATCGCCAGCCTCCAGCATCCGGGCGTCCGCCGCGATGCCATGGCAAGCCAGATAGCGAATGAGCTCGTCTGTCGGGCTCGGGATGCTGTTACCGCGCTTAACAGTCAGAACTTCGACAGCCGCAGCCTTTTTGAGGAATGGCAACGCTGCGCTGATCGCGTGCGCGGAGGCGACGCTTCCATTCCATGCGAGCGATATGCGTGAGCCCAATCCCGCTGGCATCGACTCCGGTAACAACAACACCGGTCGACCGGTTTCGAGCAGCGTCGCGTCAAATGCCTCGCCAAGCCCGGGCCGGTCATCCTCCTTTACCGGGCCGAAGACGACCAGGTCTGAGAGCCTCGCAGCCACCGTCACTTGCTCCGCAAAATTGCCCTCGACTTCCCGAAATCTGAAGCGCTCTTCCGGTGTCGACCCGCCCTCCTTTTTCACCTTTTCGAGGTTCTCGCGCGCTGCGCGCGACGCCTTGCTCGCAGCATCCTTTGAGACGTCCATGATCTCCTGAACGACCGAGGACGACATGCCCTCGCCGTAGAAAGGCATTGCTTCCACTGGATCAGGACGGACAAACAAAACCTCGAGGCGTGCCTCGAAAAGATTCGCCGCTGCCAGCGCACCTCTGAGAACGGAAAGGTCGCGCCCGGCACCTGTAACCGGCACCAGAATTTTACCTATACTCAAGCTCGCCTCCTCCCTCTCACCGGTTCAACCGCTTTGAAATCATCATCGGGCAAGGGCATGTAGCCAATGGGAAAATCTTCCATTCCGGAGCGTGCTTGGCAACGGATGTTGAGCGGCCGCCGGCTCGACCTTCTCGATCCCTCCCCGTTGGACATTGAGATTGCTGACATTGCCCACGGTCTCGCCCGCGTCGCGCGTTGGAACGGTCAGACGAAGGGCAGCCACGCCTTTTCTGTGGCTCAACACAGCCTCCTGGTGGAGCGACTGCTGACCGAACACAATCCGAAGCTCGCACGAGAGTCCCGGCTGATGGCGTTGCTTCACGACGCGCCGGAATACGTCGTCGGCGACCTCATCAGCCCCTTCAAGGCCGCTGTCGGCATCGACTACAAGGACTTCGAACGCCGCCTGCTTTCCGCGATCCACCTCCGGTTCGGATTACCAGCACAGACACCCGCCATCCTGCTGCAAATGATCAAGAAGGCCGACCAGCGCGCGGCCTACTTCGAAGCGACGCAACTCGCAGGTTTCGAGCCGTCGGAGGCGAAACGTTATTTTGGCTCGCCGGGCGCAGGCCGGACGCCCAGACTCGTCCCTCTGCCACCCGGTGATGCACAGGCCGAGTTTCTCAATCAGTTCCGGCGACTCGCGGCATGAATGAATTTTTCAATGGTGTGCTGACATGCCGATGATTGTGGTTACCCCACTCTCGCGCGTCGCCGAGTGCATCGAGCTCCACGCCCCATCTCACCTTGTGACGCTCCTTGGTCGTGAGTTCATGATCGAGACGCCGGAGGGGATTTCGCCCCATCGGCATCTGAAAGTGGAAGTCGATGATGTCGCTGACGCGAGCAGCAGCACGTGTGCGCCATGCGAAGCGCACGTCCGCTCGCTGATCGCCTTTGGTCGCGAATGGAACCCTTCCGCGCCAATGCTGGTGCATTGCTGGGCGGGAATAAGCCGGTCCATGGCTGCAGCCTATGCAGTCCTTTGTGATCGCATGGGGCCGGGACGGGAGCGCGAGATCGCGGAGCGGATGCGATCTCTCGCACCTCATGCGAACCCCAACCGCCTCCTGGTGCGCCTCGCCGATGATCTCCTGGGACGATCGGGAAGGATGGTCGATGCCATCGAGGCGATTGGCAATGGAGAGCTCGCCATTGAAGGACGGCCGGTACGCTTTTCCCTTGCGCCGGAGAAGCCATGAGCAACGCCGCAGAGCCGCTGGTCGTCAGCATCGGCCTTTCCGCGGCCATAGTCTCCGTTGCGGATGAGGAACCGTGCGTCCTCGCGGTCCGCGCGACGAGCGAACGCGACGACGCCCTCCCCTTCGGCCCCTTCGACCCTCTCCATCACCGGACACTCGAAAGCGGATTGAGGACCTGGGT
>Ga0070734_10002608_pt1 | contig 21146 bp, 22 predicted proteins | sample Coa_R1_8_FD_66444 | JGI IMG/M metagenome (GOLD analysis project Ga0070734, IMG submission 66444) | Surface soil microbial communities from Centralia Pennsylvania, which are recovering from an underground coalmine fire - Coalmine... | ecosystem: Environmental > Terrestrial > Soil > Unclassified ...
CGGCTACGCTCAGCATGACAGACACCTATTTTATGGTCCGCCGTCATGGTCAGTTCATGCGGTCGGAGATCACGGTTGCGATGTACTCCAGCAATGATCGATGTTCAGTTCGCATTCCAGTAGCTCCTGCAGATCGGACGAGGCGACGGGGAGATTAGAACACAGGAGAGGGAATTTTCCGAAACGGCGTCAAGAGTGTTGGCCTGAGAAACGGTGCGAGTTTGGCGGATTGCGGCTGTCATTCCGAGCCGAAGCGAGGAATCCCTACCCGCAGCGTTGTTCTCGGGTAGGGATGCTTCGACTGCGCCGGAGTTTCGCTTCGCTACACTCCGGCTACGCTCAGCATGACAGAGCACATTTATTTTATGGTCCGCCGTCATGTCAGTTCATGCGGTCGGAGATCACGGCTCCGATGTACTCCAGCAAATGATCGATGTTCAGTTCGCATTCCAACAAATCCTGCATATCGGATGAACTGAAGCCGGTGCGGGCCGCGACCTCTTGAAGGAGGCTGCCGTAGTCGGCTGGTTGTGTGCGGTCAAATAACATTGCGATGCTCCTCACGAATGTTTTGTTATGAATTGGTCGCGCTTGGCCCGTGACAAACGCTCAGCCGAACTGAACGGCTGAGACAGTTCGTCAACAGCGAATCATGCGGAGGAGTATCGGACGGAAATTGGGATCGCGATTGTCAGCGAGTTTTTCAGGCTCGCGGAATGCGCTTGATAGTTGGCTGGGATCCGGCAGCTGGAAGGCCGCAGCAACTGCGACTGTCGTGGGGGCCGAGGTGCCTCGGGCATGGACGACTAACGGCGCGGTGCCCTGATGGAACGCAGTGTCCGGCAGGTCGACGTCGGGCAAGACAACGATCAGCAGCATGATGAAAACCAGGCAGCTGAGGATGACTAACGTCGACCGGTTAATGTGCCACTGCGACATAGATCGTTCTCTTTTTACAGAGTTTGATGCGGAAGTCAACCCCTCGATCGTGCCATGTGAAGAAAAATGCGAGCTTGCCGTTTTAAGCGGGAACGGCTGCGAAGGCCCGTTTCCTGCGGGAACTCCGCTGTACAAACGCGTCGCCTTCGTATACAAACTGTCGAAGCGAACGGCGATGCGGGATTCTGGGGCCTAAACCTTGTATCTCAAGCCAAGAACACTGGATCAGGCTGTCTCCGTGTTGGCCACGACCGGAGGACAGATTCTGGCCGGCGGAACGGATTTTTATCCGGCGCTGGGCGAGCGGTTGCCGCAAGGCAATGTCGTCGATATCACGGCGCTCGATGAGCTTCGGGGAATCTCGATTGAGAGTAACCATTTTCGGATCGGCGGCCTGACGACCTGGACGGAAGTGATCCGCACTCCCCTGCCGCGTTGCTTTGATGCGCTCAAGGCGGCTGCGCGCGAAATCGGCTCTGTGCAGATTCAGAATCGGGGTACGGTTGCAGGGAACTTGTGTAACGCGTCTCCGGCGGCGGATGGAGTGCCGCCGCTCTTGGCGCTGGATGCGGAAGTCGAGTTGGCATCCGGGGTAGGTAGAAGGCGAGTCCCCCTCGCTCTGTTTATTACCGGAAATCGAAGAACGCTGCGTGGGCCGAATGAAATTCTGACTGCTGTGCTGGTTCCGCGGCGGTTGGAAGATGCCGCGTCTGCGTTTCTGAAATTGGGCGCCCGGCGATATCTGGTGATCTCGATTTCTATGGTTGCGGCAGTCGTCCAAGCTGCCGATGGACGGGTGTCGGAAGCTCATGTCGCCGTTGGGTCGTGCTCAGCTTCGGCAAAGCGGCTGGGAGAGTTGGAAAAAGACTTGGTTGGAGTGTCTGCCAAGGCCGGAATTGGTGTGGTGGTCAGGGCGGAGCATCTGTTGTCCCTATCACCGATCGATGATGTTCGGGCTACGGCCGACTACCGGCGCGACGCTTCGCTCACGCTGGTGCGGCGTGCCCTCGAAGCATGCGTGGGGAGGCCCTGAGTGGCGGTCATCGCAACAGATACAACCATGATTGCGTTCTCAGTCAATGGCCGCGACGTCGAAGTCGGCGCTGACGGAGCGCGTCGGCTGTCGCGTGTTCTGCGCGAGGATCTTGGCCTCACTGGAACCAAGGTTGGTTGCGACGCCGGCGATTGTGGAGCGTGCACGGTTCTGCTGAATGGCGAGCCAGTTTGTTCTTGCCTGGTCGCTGCGGGGCAGGCCGCGGGATGCGAAGTGGTCACGGTTGAGGGGTTAGCCAAGCGATCTCCTGTGCTCGGGCGTCTGCAGCAATCGTTTCTGGCGCACGGGGCCGCACAGTGCGGGGCTTGCACGCCGGGGATGCTCGTTTCGGCCACTGCGCTGCTGGAGAAGCATTCATCTCCCAGCGAGAACGAAGTGATGGATGCGATTGGCGGAGTGCTGTGCCGCTGCACGGGGTATCGGAAAATCATCAGCGCGATCCGCGAAGCTGGTGCAGGAGACGGATCGTGCGGAGTCAAGACTGCAGACGCTGGTGCGGCGGTTGGTGCGCGGCTCGTTCGCCTCGATGGGCAAAGAAAAGTGGAAGGCAGCGACATTTTTGGCGCGGATGAAATTCCTAAGGACGATTTGGGAGTGCGGGTTGTGCGGTCGCCGCATCATCGGGCACGTTTTCAGTTCGGCGATTTGGACACTTTTGCGGGGAAGCATCCCGGTATTGTGTTGGTGCTGACCGCGAAAGATGTACCCGGCGTCGACTGCTACGGAGTCATTCCCCGCTGCGCCGATCAGCCGGTATTTGCGCATCACGAAGCCCGGCATCGCGGAGAGGCAGTTGCAGCGATTGTCGGAGAGCCGTGTGTTCTGGAGAAATTGGACGTCGGTGAGTTTCCGGTGCAATGGGAGGAATTGCCGGCGATTAAGACGGTGGACGAAGCGCTTGCTGATGGCGCGGTCAGGATCCATGGACATCGTGAAGAAAATGTCCTTGTACGCGGACGCGTTGTTCGAGGAGATGTGGAGCAGGCACTGGAGCAGGCTGAGCACGTCGTCGAAGGAGAGTTCGAGACCGGATTCGTTGAGCATGCTTATATCGAACCGGAGGCGGGATTCGCGCGAAGGGTTGGCAGCACGATCGAGGTTCAGGCGTGCACGCAATCTCCGTACATGGACCGGCATGATATCGCCAAGATTCTGGGCATCGCTCAGGAGAAGGTTCGGATCATCCCCACGGCCGTCGGTGGAGGATTCGGATCGAAGCTCGACCTCTCGGTCCAGCCATTCATCGCGCTCGCGGCGTGGAAACTGGATCGGCCGGTGCGCATGGTCTACTCGCGCACTGAGTCGATTGTGTCGACGACCAAGCGGCATCCCGCGCGGATGCGGTTGCGTGCGGGCGTGACGCGTGACGGACGATTGACGGCTCTCGACTTCAGCGCTGATTTCAATACCGGTGCGTACTCTTCCTGGGGGCCGACGGTGGCCGGACGCGTGCCAGTGCATGCGTCTGGGCCGTACGTGGTGCCGAACTATCGGGCGCTGACTCGGGCAGTCCATGCGAACATCGTTCCGGCTGGGGCATTTCGGGGATTCGGCGTGCCGCAGGCGGCAATTGCGCAGGAACAGATCTACGACGAACTTGCTGATCGCGTTGGGATGGATCGTCTTGAGTTCCGCATTCTGAACGCTCTTCGCAACGACACGCCGACTGTCACAGGGCAAGTGCTTGGCGAAGGGGTCGGTATCCGTGCGTGCTTCGAGGCGTTGCGGCCGAGGTGGAATTCGGCTCGTGCCAACGCATCAGAGTTCAACGCCGCGGCCGAAAGGCCTCTCCGACGCGGAGTTGGAGTTGCGGGCATGTGGTATGGCTGCGGAAATACTTCGCTGCCGAATCCATCGACGGTGCGCATCGGATTGAAGCGCGATGGCCGGATCGCATTGCATCAGGGCGCGGTGGATATCGGTCAAGGTTCGAACACCATCGTGACGCAGATTTGTGCGGACGCCGTCGGCGCGCCCATCGCGCATTTCGACCTCGTGTCAGGGGATACAGCTGTCAGCCCAGACTGCGGGAAGACTTCGGCTTCGCGACAGACATTCGTGACTGGCAAAGCGGCGCACATGGCGGGAACAAAATTGCGTGAGGCGATTCTGAACCTGGCGGGCGCATGCAAATGCGGAGAGATTGAGTTTGGAGAGGATGGCATTTCGGTTCACGAGAACGGGAAGAGTCAGGCACTCGATCTGAGCGTACTGCCACTTGATGAATACGGATACGTCATCACGTGCCAGGAGACGTTCGATCCTCCGGTCTCGCCGCTTGACGACGACGGCCAAGGGAAGCCTTATGCGGTTTATGGCTTCGGTGCGCATATGGCGGAGATTGAGGTCGATGTGGAACTGGGAACCGTCAGGGTGTTGAAGGTGACAGCAGCTCATGATGTCGGGAGGGCAATCAATCCAACGCTGATCGAGGGACAGATTGAAGGCGGGGTCGCGCAAGGGCTCGGCATGGCGCTGATGGAAGAATTCTTTCCCGGCAAGGGAGAGAATCTGCATGATTACCTGATTCCATCGGCCGGAGACGTGCCGGAGATCGAATCGATTCTGATCGAAGAGCCATCGTCGATTGGAGCGTTTGGCGCCAAGGGAATTGGAGAGCAGGCGGTAATTCCAACTGCGCCGGCAATTCTGAATGCGATCTACGACGCGGTGGGAGTGCGCATCCGCAAGGTTCCTGCGACGCCTGACCGCGTGCGCGCAGCAATTCTCGAGAAAGCCTGCGGAGGTGCGCGTGACTGACGACGCCATCCGCTGCGACGCTTGTCCCGTGCTGTGTTACATCAAGCCCGGACGCACGGGATCGTGCGACCGCTACGGCAATCATGATGGCAAGTTGGTGCGCCTCGATCCGCATGTTGTGCTCAACCGCGCGGTCGAGCGCGGCGATTCGGTGGTGCCGTTTCTGGAGCGCAGTGGCGACTGGAATGGATCCCTGGTCAGCCACGGCGAGACGTTTGTGACGGCGATTGGGGCGGGAACGACATATCCCGACTACAAGCCGGCGCCGTTCATCATCTCGTCGCAAGTGGAAGGTGTCGACATGGTCACGGTAGTGACCGAGGGCATTTTCAGTTACTGCGGCGTCAAGGTGAAGATCGACACGGATCGGCATTTAGGTGCTGAGTGCGCTACCGTGCGTGCGCAGGGCGAGGCCGTTGGTCATGTGACCACGAGCGAGTACGGTTCGCAGATGTTGTCGCTGGGTGGGGTACGTCACCTGACCGGAGGTAGCAGGCAGGAAGGAACTGCGACCTGCGATGCACTGCTGAAATTGTGCAACGGCAAAGCGGTCGAGTTGGAAATCGACGACGGAGCAAAGGTGGTTGTCGAGGCTGGAGAGCCTCCGGTTGTTGATGGTGTACGAGAAGAGCGCATGCGCGTTGGGTGCGGGTCGGCAACCATCGGAATGTTTGCGAAGCAATGGTTTGGCAAGGTCGATGAGGTTGTGGTGGTCGACGATCATATCACCGGTGTGCTGTCGGAGCATCAGGCAGGAAAACTGCTGGGCATTCCTGAGACCGGTATCAAACTGAAGGGAAGAAGGTCGACGCCCGGGAGATATTTTCAAGTCGCGGAGCCGGGCACGTCGTGGGGTGGAACGGACATCGACGATCCGCTCTCGATCCTGGGAAAGTTTAATGCGAAGAAGGCATGGCCGGGGCTGCGTTTGCTGATGGTCAGCACGACCGGCGAGCACTATGGATATTTTGAATTGAACGAAGACCTTCGGCCGAAAGAGAAAGAGTTGCCGGCAGCTTTACGCCAGTCGGTGGCGCGAATCAAGGAGAACTGCGAGCCGGCACTGTGTACTGTTCTTTTCATGGGCGGCGCGGGTGGATCGCTGCGGGCTGGAGTGACCGAGAATCCGGTGAAGCTTACGCATTCGGTGCGTGACGCTCTCACGCGCGTTACATGCGGCGGAGCGCCGGTTTACGTGTGGCCCGGCGGCGGAATCACCTTCATGGTAGACGTCACACGCATGCCGAAAAATGCGTTCGGGTATGTTCCCACACCAGCACTGGTGGCGCCGATTGAGTTCACGCTGAGGCTGGCGGATTATGGTGCTCTGGGTGGATATGTCGACCAGGTGCGGCCGCTGAGTTCGATCTCCGCGGAGAAAGATGGAAAGAGAACTGTCGTAGCGCGGAAGGACAATCCGTGGCCGCTTGAGGCGGGAGCGAAATCGAGATGAAGCCACGAGCTCAGATGCGAATGTTGCCGGATGGGCGTCGGCTACATCTGCAGGACGGGCCCATCGATCTGGTGGTGGAGGCATTTGGTGCGGCGGGCGAAGTGGATCTGGCGTACCGGGCCGCTTGTGCCCGATTCGTGACCGTACTCGACGAGTTGTGCGGCGAATTGAAGTTTCTGCGGCGACAGTGTTGCCGCGACGCCGAATGGCCTTGCGGATCCGTTGCACGCCGTATGGTGGCCGCCGTCATGCCATATGCTTCCGAGTGCTTCATCACGCCGATGGCTGCTGTTGCGGGCGCCGTGGCAGAAGAGATTCTGGCTGGCATGGTTCGCGCTGCCAAACTCTCGCGCGCCTACGTCAATGATGGTGGAGATATCGCCCTGCATCTTACGGCTGGCGAAAAGTTCATCGTGGGGATGGTGGAGCGGCCCGATCGTTCATCGCTGTTTGGAAGCCTTACAGTCACCGCGGACAATCCTGTGCGAGGCATTGCGACCAGCGGATGGCGTGGGCGCAGCTTCTCACTCGGGATTGCGGATGCGGTAACTGTGCTCGCGGATCGTGCTGCTGCGGCCGATGCCGCGGCAACGATCATTGCCAATGCGGTCGATCTGCCGGGGCATTCTGCCATTGTGCGCGTACCGGCGTGCGAGCTTGCTCCTGACAGCGATCTTGGCGCGCGATTGGTCACGCAAGGAGTCGGGACGCTAACTCAGGCTGAGGTGAGCCGGGCCCTGGCTGCGGGCGTGCAAGCTGCGGAGCGATTGCGCCGCATGGGTTTGATTCGTGCGGCGGCGCTTAATCTTTGTGGTGAAACACGATTGGTGGGAGCGGATAGCATCGCGCAATTGAGTTCTGACGTGCGTGAAAGGAGCCTGGTGCATGCCTGAGGTGGTTGTAAGAAAGAAGATCACCTGCGTGGAGGAGATCTTTCACGAAGGCGGTCCGGTCGCCGAAAAACCTCTGCGGCGTGCCGCTGCGCTGGCGATTATTCGAAACCCGTTTGCGGGTTCATACGTCGCGAAAATTGAAGGATTCATGGACGATCTGAAGCCCCTGGGGCTGGAGATGGCGCGATCGCTCGTCTCAGCGCTTGGAGGAAATGCAAAAATTGTGGAAGGCTACGGCAAAGGCGTAATCGTGGGTTCCGCCGGGGAACTTGAACACGGAGCGCTATGGCACGTCCCGGGCGGATATGGAATGCGCGAAGTTCTTGGTGGGGCGAAGGCCATTGTTGCCTCGACGAAGAAAGTTGGTGCGCCGGGGACGAGGCTGGATATCCCGATCACGCATATCAATGCTTCCTACGTGCGCAGTCATTTCGATGCAATGGAAGTCGGCGTGAACGATGCTCCGCGGGCCGACGAGATTTTGCTGGCGCTCGTGATGACGACTGGGCCACGCGTCCACGCTCGCGTCGGCGGGCTGAAAGCGTCAGAGGTCAAGGGAGAAGATGGGCTGCGATAGCGGCTGAAAAAAGAGCGAGAGATGAAAGCGAAGATCCGGAAGATTGCTACGTTTGTAGAAGAGACACAGCGCGAGATGGATCGCGAGATCGCCCCGCCCACGCGCAAAGCTGCGGCGGTCGCGGTGATTGAGAATCCTTGCGCGGGAAAATATGTCGAAGACCTTACCGAGTTGATGGCGATCGGGGAAGAACTCGGCGAGTTGCTGACGGCGCGGGCCGTCGCGGCACTTGGAATTGCCGGTCCCTCAGCCGAAAGTTATGGCAAAGCAGCGGCAGTCGGCGAGAACGGTGAATTGGAACACGCGGCTGCGATCCTCCATCCCAAGCTTGGCACTCCCGTGCGGCGCGTCCTCGGCAAAGGCGCTGCGTTGATTCCATCGTCGAAGAAGCGCGGCGGACTGGGAGTGGTGCTCGACATTCCGCTTGGACACAAAGATGCCGCATTCGTCAGGAGTCACTTCGATGGCATGGAAGTTCGACTGAACGATGCGCCGCGTGCGAATGAAATCATGGTCGCCGTTGCAGTGACGGATAGCGGGCGTCCGCTGGCGCGCGTTGGAGGTCTGACAAAAGATCAGATCAAGGGCGAAGACGGCTTGCGCTGAAAAATCATTTGCTTGTCGGCGCACGCATTAGAAAAGAGATGTTTCCCACTTTGTAGAGCACTTTCCCCGGTGAATCCGGCGTGGGTTTCACTTTCCCGGCGCGCACCGCACCAAAGGCGTCCACCAACTCTGCAAGGACTGCAGGCTTCGCGACCGGAATATTGTGAGCCCCTAAAACAATCTTCACTTGCGGAGCGAGTGCAGCCAGGCGGCGGATCGAGCGGGCATAAGCGTCGAGATCTGTCTCCGGACGAAAGAGCCAGATCGGCGCGGGATAGTACGTGTCTCCCGTGAAGAGAAGACCGTTGGCGCGGTCGAAGAGGGAGATCGCATCCGGAGTATGCCCGGGTGTGGCGATGACCTCGATAACTCGACCGCCGAGATCGATGCGCTCGCCGTCGTGAATATATTTCGTAATCTTCCACGGACGAGTCTGGTACGCCTTTGCGTCAAATCCTGGCGGCAGTGTGCCGCAGATCTGGTCGGGCGCGATCTCGGCTTGCGCGTCTTCTCGTGAGCCGCGTGCGTTCTGACGGCTGAAGTCAGTGTCTATGCTGTAGATCGTGCGGAACTCCCAATTGCCTCCTACGTGATCATCATGGGTATGCGAGTTCAAGACGACGATCGGCAAACTCGTGAGTTCGCCCACCACTTTCTTGACGTCGCTGATGCCCATCCCTGTGTCGAAGAGAATTGCTTGCTTTGTGCCGAGGATGAGATAGCCGATGGTTTCTTCGGCCTGGTGCGGTTCGTAGATGGCGAACACATTCGGAGTGGGCTTGTAGACTTCGAACCAGGGATCGCTGGTGGGCACGCGCTCGAGAGATTTGTACTCCGGCCGCGGTAAGGCGCGACACCAGCTGGGGTCGGTCACCTGCGCGAACAAAGATGGCAGGACTGCCATGAAAATGGCAAGGATCAAACTGCGTTTACGCATGGACTACCTCCGGAACGCGCGTCGCTGGCGGGGTATTGCGGCTGCGCTGGATGCTGATTGCGCCGTCGGTGACGACCATGCCGACTCCGGGTAAGTCTCCTTTTTGAATGCTGTCGAGCAGATTCTCGCCCCAGGATTGTTGGGCTGTGTCGAGGAATACGAAACTTGCTTCACAGGCCGGCGCGATCAGACCGCAGTTCAGGCTGCGCATCTTCGCCGTATTGCCGGTAGCCAGGCAGATTGCCTGCTCCGCGGGAATGTCCCCGAGTGAAGACAGCATCGAAATCATGCGCAGAATGCCAAGAGGCTGCACGCCCGAGCCTGCGGGCGAATCGGTCCCGAGAATCACGCGATGAAGTTGCTTCAATTCTTTCGCGGTGCGTAGCGCGAGTAATCCGGCGCGCTCATTGCCGTTGTGGACGATCTCCAGCGCACGCGGAGAGCGTTCGCACAATTCGACGATTTGATCGTCGGGCAGTGCGGTGTGCCCTCCGTTAACGTGGCCGATGACATCGGCGTCGGTCTCGAGCACCATATCTTTGTCGATCAGGCTTGAGCCCGGGATCGAAGGGCCGCCTGTGTGAATCGTGCTCTGGATGCCGTATTTGCGCGCCCATGCGACCATGCGCCGTCCGGTGGTTCCGTCTTTCACGCTGCCCAGGCCAACTTCTCCGAGGAACTTCACGCCGGCAGCGGCTAGCTCTTTGAAGTCGTCCTCGACCATGCCTTGCTCCAAGACCGGAGCGCCCGCGTAGATCTTTACTCCACCGGGACGAAACGCATGAAAGGCCCGCTGGGCGAAAATCGCCATGGCTTTCAGTCCGATGATGTCTTTGGGGCGTCCGGGCGTGTGTACTTCGCCGGCAGAGACCATCGTGGTAACGCCTCCGTGCAGGCAGCTGTCGATCCATCCGAGTTGATTCTGGCGTGGCGTCCAGTCGCCGCAGACCGGATGCACGTGGCTGTCGATCAGTCCCGGAGCGAGCGCGGTGCCCTTTGCGTCGATCGTGGTGGTGGCACCGCTGACATCGATGTCTTTCTGTTTTCCGACGGCTTGAATTTTGCCGTCGATTGCGACGACAGTGTCAGCGTCAAGGATCGGACGATCGAGGTCGCCGCTAAGAAGCAATCCGATGTTGCGGATGACCAATTTACTCGAAGCGGCGGGTGCCGTTGTGTCCTGGCTCATGAAAACCTTCCCAGCTTTCCGATAAGCCAGAAATCATACGCGACGCGTTTTCGCGCGTGAAGGGGCGTTGTGGCGGACGCTTGGAGGTCAGCCGTGTTGTCAGGACCGAAATAATAATGTTAGGCTCGGCCTTTTCAGAAAGGGAGATCAATGGTTTCGCGCGACTTTATATTTTGGGAAGTCGATGTGCAGAGAGATTTCATGCTTCCGGAAGGAAATTTGTATGTCCCCGGAGCGGAGAAATTGTTGCCGAACATTCGCCGGCTGACAGACGCAGCGCGCCAAGGGAAAGTCTTCCTGGTTTCACACGGATGCTTCCACACGACGGATGATCCCGAGTTCAAAATCTTTCCGCCCCATTGTGTGAAGGGAACGCCCGGATCAGAACTTGTTCCCGAGGCGCTCGCGGACAAAGTGATTCGCGTGGAAAACACAGATTCCGCGAAGCTCCCTGAAGATCTTTCGCAGTACCAGCAAATTCTGCTGGAGAAACAGACACTGAACATATTCGAAAGCCGCCACGCCGATAGGCTTGTGCAACGCCTGGGCAGCCAGGCCGAGTTTATTGTCTTCGGCGTGGTTACGGAATATTGCGTGAGTTTTGCCGCGAAGGGCTTGCTCGAGCGAGGACGGCGGGTTGCCGTTGTGAACGATGCGATTGAAACGCTCAAGCGGGAAGATGGGGAATCGACCGTCGGCGAACTGCACCGGCTTGGCGCGCGACTCGTAACAACAGATCAGGCTCTCAACGCGCTCGGCTGAGAGCCTGAAGTACCACTCCGTTTACAGCGAGACGCCTTAGCGACGCTCGTCGTGATCGTGGTCATGGTCGCCATGATTATGGCGCCAGGTCCAATACTCTTTCTGCTCTTCCGGCGGCAGACTGCGAAAATCCCGGGCCCGGTCGTGGTGCGTCTCGTCGGCCCAGCGGTGGTAATAGACGATCTCGTCATTATTCCAAACGTGGTAGTCAGTGTAGTAAGGGTCGTAGACGCGAACATAATGATGTTCGCAGGCGATGCCAGCCAATGATGTAGCCAATCCAGCCGCCAGCAGCAGAGATCTGAGTGATAGCGAACCACGGCTCATTCGTTTGTTCTCCTTCACAGTGAAAAAACACCTTGGGCGCAGATTAGTTGCCGTCGGGACGGAGTGGTTGCGGCAAACTTCGGTAAAGGTATGTCAAAATCGTCAAGCATTCCTAGAAGCCGGGCGTTCCGAGAGCTGTAACGTTTTCTTGCGATATGCATTTCTTTTTCTTTCGAACCTTTTCAACTGGTCGTAAGGTGTAATAGACTACTGTGTCTTTATCAGGAGGCAGTCCGGTGGGGAACCCATTACGCATGCTGCTTGATTTGCCGGAGAAAGAACGATCCGAGCGGGGACTCGAGCACACGCCTCGCGAAATCTGGCAGCAGCCCGATACGTGGAAGACCACCTACCAGATTTGTTCCAGCCAGCGGAAAGAATTGCATGACGCCGTCCGGCGAGCGGGAATTGGGCGCGGCAGCACGGCGTCTCCGACGGTTTATTTGGTCGGTGCGGGCACATCGGATTACACCGGACGGGCGCTGGCGCCGCTACTGCGAAGTTGCTGGGGTGCTGACGTGTGGGCGCTCCCAAGCACAACGCTACTGACTGAACTGGAAGCCTTTCACTATCCCGGGCGCCAGTATTTCTGGATTTCCTTTTCTCGATCGGGGCAGAGTCCGGAAGGAGTCGCACTGCTCGAGCGGGCCCTGGAACGGCATCCGTCGATTCATCATCTTTTGATCACGTGTAATTCGCAAGGCGAGATGGCGAAGCTTTGCGCGCGCTATCCCGATCGCGCCGTGACTCTCGTGCTCGATGATGCTGTGAACGACCGCGGCCTGGCCATGACCAGTTCCTTCAGCAATATGCTGCTGGCCGGCCAGTGCGTTGCCAATCTCGATGCTCTGGAGGAGTTCGGAGGAATCGTTTCGAAACTCAGCGAGTGCGGCACGCAGTTTCTCCCTGAGGCAGCAGAGGCGGCTGCCGAAGTTACTACTCTCGGATGTCCGCGAGCCTGTTTTGTGGGATCGGGTGTGCTAAGGGGCGTGGCCGATGAGTGTTCGTTAAAAGTGGTTGAACTCAGCGCGGGCAAGGTTACGACGCTTTCCGAAACCCCGCTCGGCCTGCGTCACGGTCCCATGTCGAGCGTAGATGGGCAGTGTTTGTTCGTGGCATTTCTCTCGAGTGAACCGCGCCGTCGTGGATACGAACTCGATCTACTGCGCGAAATTGACCGCAAGCGTCTGGGGCGCGCTCGAATAGTCGTAACCGCCGGCGATGGCATTGACGTGAAAGATCTGGCCGATTGTCGTTTGTCCCTATGTTGCGGCGCAGATTTTCCGGATTACTATCGTCCGGTGCTCGATGTCATGTTCGGACAGCTGCTCGGACTGTTCGCGTCGATGCGCTGCGGTCTGAAGCCGGACCAACCCAGCCCAAACGGAGCGATCACGCGCGTGGTGCAGCCGATCAAGTTGTACTCCTGAGAAGTATGTGGCTTGCGTGCTTTGATGGCCTCGACTCCAACCCGAGAGTGCCACGAAATCTCGCAACACAAACGAAGAGCTTGCATCAAACCGCAGCGAATCGTGGATTCGGGAAAGAATGCGCGCCCTGCAGCACGGTGGTTGCATAAGCCTCACATGCGTGTTCCACTTGCGGGCAGAAGCATGCCGAAGCGATCATCGGGCACATCATCCCAAAAACAGAGCGCACAAACCCCTCATTCTCTTAATTGGACCCGAAACGTGGAATGAACGATTGTTACCGTTCGTACTCATTCAAGGACCGCAGTAGTGGGCTTGCCGCGTCGGGATATGCTCGCGCACGACATCGATATCGTGCAGACCTTTGCGTCGCTCAGCGATCAGGAGAAAAACCACCTGCGGCAAGAGTCCAACTAGTCGCGCGAGGCTAGAGAAGAAACTGGTGGGGGCATCTGGATGGGCCGACCATGGATACAGGTATTTGTGGCCTAGTGGACCGTCTTGGTGTAAGCCTTAGCGAAGAGCCGGGAGAATTCCCCTCTTAGTAGTGAGATCGAATGGGTAGGGATCCTTCGACTGCGCATTTGCCTTCGCTACGCTCGGGCAAATGCTTCGCTCAGGATGACAAGTTTTGGAATGACGAGATGCCGGGACGAAATTCGAGAGGTCCTTGCGAATGAAGCCGAGTATACGCGCAGATGGAGTTAGTGCTTCCCAGAGCGAACTTGCTGCTGTTTTGATCGAGACTTACGCTGTCAACGACGCGATGAACCAGATTCTGCTGGCGCATCTTGACCCGCGGGCCTGGCGTGCGGAGCCGCTGGGGAAGAAGGGAAGCGGGCGGACGATCGCCGCGATCTTTGTGCATCTGCACAACTGCCGGCTGGTGTGGATCAGGAACTCGGCGCCGCATTTGAAATGTCCGGCGCCGCTGGATCCGGCACGGTGCACGATGAAGCAGGCGGCCGCAGCCCATAAGAAAAGCGGGGAGCAGTGCCTGCGCATGCTTACGGATGCGTTATCTGGCGGGCCGAAGCGACGGGTGACGAAGTTTAACCGGGGCAGTTGGGCTCCGGTGTGGCCGGCCGGGGGGGCGATGTTCGCGTACATGTTCTCGCATGAGGCGCATCATCGCGGGCAGATACTGATGCTGGCGCATCAGTTGGGTTACCGCATTCCGCCGAATATCTGGGGAAGGATCTGGCGGTGGAATCGGTTGTGGAAAGAGGCGGGGTTCGAGACGAGACCGCGGTAACCCGGCAGTTGCTCATGTTCTCATTCATTCGTTCACGATGGTTCAGAGAACGCCTCTATAGGACGACAGAGCCGGTTTGGAGTGTAGGGATCCTTCGACTGCGCATTTGCCTTCGCTTTGCTCAGGCAAATGCTCCGCTCAGGATGACATTCGCCGGAGTTTGTTGTGGGGCGCGCTCGGCTTCGCCTTTGCGGGACAGCCGAAGGCGGCTGTCCCGACATGAGTCTGTTAGATTTCCAGGATTACCGGCATGATCAGCGGGCGTTTTTGGGACTGCTTATTGATGTAGCGCTTCAGGTCGGCGCGGATTTTTTCTTTGATGACGCCGTAGTCGCCTTTTTCTTCTTCACTCGAGAACGCGAGCGTGTCTTCGACGATGCGCTTGGCGCCTTCCATGAATCCGTCTTCGCCGATGTTGAAGCCGCGGGTCACTATTTCAGGCGTGGTCTCGACTTTTCCTGACAGCTTATTGATCGCGATAATCGGCAGCACGATGCCGTCTTCGCTCAGGTGGCGGCGGTCTTTGATGATCAGGTCTTCGACAACGTCGGTGCGGTTGCCGGAATCGATACAGACGCGGCCGACGTTGACCTTGCCGGTTTTGCGGGCGCCGAGTTCGTCGAATTCGAGAATGTCTCCGCTCTCGATCAGCATGACTTTGCCGACCGATCCGCGCATGGCGGCGGCCATTTCGGCGTGCAGCTTGAGTTGGCGGTATTCGCCGTGAACTGGGACGAAATAGCGCGGCTTGACCAGGTTGATGATGAGTTTGAGTTCTTCCTGGCTGGCGTGACCGGAGACGTGGACCGGCGGGCTTGTGCCGTCTTCATAAATGACGTGGGCCTCGCGGCGGAAGAGGTGGTCGATCATCCGGTAAATCGTCTTTTCGTTGCCGGGGATGATGCGGCTGGAGAGAACGACGGTGTCTCCCTTTTCGATTTTCGCGTGCTTATGGTTGTCGACGGCGGCGCGGCTGAGCGCGGACATCGGCTCGCCCTGCGTCCCGCTGATGAGCACGCAGACTTTTTCCGGAGGAAAGTTCTTCATCTCGCCGGGATTGATGACCAGCCCTTCGGGAACCTCGATGTAGCCGAGATCTTCGGCGATCTCGGCCGAATTGTTCATGGAGCGGCCGATGAAGGCGACTTTGCGTCCGTGCTGGTGCGCGAGTTCGACCGCGAGATTGATGCGGTGAATCGAGCTCGAGAAGCAGGAGATAAAGAGGCGGCGCTTGGTATGCGCAAAGACTTCGTCGAACTTGCGCCGGACGGCACGTTCGCTGGGCGTGTATCCCTTGCGCTCGACGTTGGTGGAATCCTGAAACAGCGCGAGCACGCCTTCCTTGCCGTACTCGGCGAAGGTGTGCAGATCGAAAAGCTTGTTGTCGGTTGGCGTGGGATCGACTTTGAAGTCGCCAGTATGAATGACGACGCCCAGGGGGCAGTGAATGGCGAGCGCTACGCAGTCGACCAGGCTGTGCGTGACCCGAATCGGATGGATTGTGAACGCGCCCAGCTTGATGCGCTCATTGGCGCGCATTTCGCGCAGATCGGCGTCGTCGAGCAGGCCGTGCTCGTCGAGCTTGTCTTCGACGTAGGCGAGCGTGAACTCCGTGCCGTAGACCGGGACGTTGAGTTCAGAGAGGATCCAAGGCAGGGCGCCGATGTGGTCTTCGTGGCCGTGCGTGAGGATGATGCCGCGGACGCGTTGGCGGTTCTCGATTAGATAAGAAATATCGGGGACAACGATGTCGACGCCGAGAAGTTCGGCCTCGGGGAACATAAGGCCGGCGTCGATGACGATGATGTCGTCACCCCAGCGGAGGGCCATGCAGTTCATTCCGAACTCGCCAAGCCCGCCGAGAGGAATGACGTGAAGCTTTCCAGTTGGCATTGGGGTGTAAAGAGAATGCTAGCACAGTGGGGATCAGTGGTCAGTGGCTAGTGGTCAGTGGCCAGTGAGAGTGGTCCGTGCAGGGAGTATCAGTTCCCGCCGAAGCCGTGTTACTGACCACTGGCTACTGACCTCTGGCCACTGCATCTGCAGTTTTTCCCGAATAGCTTTCTCCAGTCGGCTGCGATAAGGTGAAGGGAATGGCGGAAGAGCGGAAGACCTGGCTGCGGCGGCGGGTGGAATCGGCACTGGCGAAGGGCTTTACCCGTGCCTATGAGACGGTGCGCGTGGATCCAGACAAATTTCTGCTGCAACTCCGCATCGCGTATCGCGTGCCCATCAGCGGATATCACGGCGTGTATTCGTTGGATGTCCGGGAACTGGATATTGTGTCGGAATCGGTCATTCGCAGTGGGATGAAAATTGCCGCGCTGGAAGGTGCCGGATTGGGATTGGGCGGGCTGATCACGATTGTGCCGGACTTGGGGATTTTGTCGGCGATCACGATGCGGACCATCCAGAAGCTGAGCCTGCTGTACGGATTCGAATACAACACCGACGATGAGATTGCCGAATTGTGGATTGCTGCGGCTAGCGCGGCCGGTGTCGATTTAAGCCGCGAACTCATCGAAAAGGAAGTCATCAACCGATTTGTGCCGCGGGTGATTCAACGGATTGCCGCGCGCGCCAGCACGGAAGTCGTGGAGAAGTGGGCGGGGCGCGTGATCCCGCTTGCCAGTTCGGCGATTGGAGCGGGACTGAATTACTGGTTCGTGCGCGCATGGGGAGAGCGGGCGCGAAACCATTTCCGCGAGCGGCATCTGAAGATACGGGCGCGTGAAGTACTGACTGCCGGGAATCAGCCCTTGATAAACGGATAAACCCTTCACCACAGAGATACAGAGGCACGGAGAAAAACTGTTCTTTTGAATTTCTCCGTGCCTCTGTGTCTCTGTGGTTAAATCGATTTATGTCTATTTTTTCCTGTTCAGCCATTTTGTTCGATCTGGATGGAGTGCTCTGCGACTCGACGCGCGCCGTCGACCGCGAGTGGCGGGAGTGGGCAGCGCGCAAGGGCGTGGACGGCGATGCCATCATGGCGATTGCCCATGGAGTGCGGACAGTTGAGGTAATCCGGCGAGTGGCGCCGCATCTGGATGCCGAAGCCGAGGCTGCGGCGATTGAGAATCATGAGGCGCAAGACCACCGGGGAGTGGTAGTCATGCCCGGCGCGGTTGATCTGGTGAAGTCGATTCCGGATGGCCGCTGGGGCGTCGTGACTTCCGGTACGAGACCGCTGGCGACGAATCGATTGCAATATTGCGGACTGCCCGTGCCCGAGGTTCTGGTGACATCGGATGATGTGACGAACGGAAAGCCGCATCCCGAGCCGTATTTGAAGGGCGCGGAGAAGCTGGGGTTGCTTCCGGCAGAGTGTCTCGTAATTGAAGATGCGCCTGCGGGGATTCAGTCGGCACGTGCCGGTGGGATGAAGGTGATTGGGTTGGCGAGCACGTATGGGGCGGAGAAGTTGGTGCAAGCGGATGCGGTGGTGAAGGAATTGGGCCGCATCCAAGTGTCGTTGAATGGAACTGGAAGCTTTGTCGTGATGATCCCGTAAGGATCGTTTTGCGCCTACAAGAAATCGTCGAGGACGATCGGCGCGAACCCGCTGACTCTTCGAAACACTGGGTCATTCGTAATGAGCGCGGTTGCCTCCGTTTGAATCGCAACGGCGGCTTGAAGTGCGTCCGGCGTGCGAAGGCCATACGCCGCGCGAAGTCGGGCTGCTACGTCGGCTACCTGAAGGTCGACCGATATCCATTCAAGGTTGGGGTAAGTGGAGAAGAGTCCGTAGAAGTCGTCGACAAGTTTCTCATCGCGATTACGGTAAGGAACGACCAGGATCTCGGTCATTGTAAGGGCGGCGGTAACGGCACGGGAGGTTGGATCGTCGAGCCAGGAGAAAACAGCATCTGTCAGCGCTACGTACTTCGGGTGGGCTTCTATCTGGTAGATGAAAATACTGCTGTCCATCGCGATCCGACGATGTTGGCTGAGTATGGTGTTGAGACGGTTTAGTCCCAACTTTCACGTTCCTTGCGAAGGTAGTCTTTGGGATAGAGTCCCCGCGCCATGCCGCGAATAGCCGCCCGATAAGACTTTGGCTTTCTCAAGAGAAGCACATTGGTTCCTCGAACGACCAAGAGCAGTTTATCGCCGGGTTTGAGGTCGAGCGCTTCTCGAGCTTCGCGGGGGATGACGATCTGGTTTTTGGAGGATATGGTGGCTTCAGCCATGCTTTACATTTTAGCAGAAAGTAAAGCGCAAGCAAAGCAGAGCAGAGCGCCGAGCCACTAATCGGAAGTCTGAAGCGTGTGGTATCTGCTGTTCTTCCAAAAGTACAGCACAGACGACTTCTCGATCCATTCAGCTTCAAGCCCATCTAGACCTAGCTGTACGGATTGAGTGGTATCGAAGCCGGAATACTTTCCCGGAGGTACTTTCGAAATGACGAGTCCAGAGTCAGCCCCCGGTTGTCCCTCTGCGTGGTCCAGTACCCTTACGGAGTAACGGTCGGTGGTCGTGGACCTGCTTACGACGACAATCTTGTAGCCCGTCTTAGGGCCCGATTTAGCTATCAAGAGGAGCCCGTAGGCGGTTTGGTCGGACGCCTCAAAGTGTCCGATAGCGATTCCTGGACATTCTTTGGGATGTTCCTCCGCCCATACCTTTTGATCATAATCGACGAGATCCGATGTTAGCTTCAACCGCCAACCGGGAAACGTTTTGCTGACGAACGATTTCGCTTCCGATGGAAGGGCATCCGCTTCGCATATGTTTTGAGTGTGCGCAGCTAGATGAGTTCCGAACGTGACGACGATGAAGATCACGAGTGGACTAGGATTACGCATACCACACGATCCTAGATGGCACGTTATCGGCAGTCCACGTTACTTCAGCGCAATGTCATGTGCGCAGCAACTTGGGCCGAATCGTTACCGAAGCCAGTCTTCCAGTTCGATTCCCCGGTCCGTCTTTTCATCGCGGTACTTTACGATCACCGGGGTGTAGAGCGAGAGATTCCAATCCGCGGCTGGGCCTTTTTTTACTGCACGCGAACCTGGAACGACTACCGCGTTCTCTGGGACTTCTAACGGCGTATCTGCCGTCGCGCGGTAGACTTCTCCTTTCACGAGGTCATAAAGCGGTGTGGAGCGTGTCAGGATCGTTCCTGCTCCCAGGACCGCTTTCTCTCGCACTAGCGTTCCCTCGAAGATTCCGCAGTTGCCTCCGACCAGCACGTCATCTTCGATGATCACCGGGGCGGCGTTGACTGGCTCGAGAACGCCTCCGACTTGGACGGCGGCGCTCAGGTGGACGCGCTTGCCGATCTGGGCGCAGGAGCCGACCAGGGCGTGCGAGTCGACCATCGTGCCTTCGTCGACATAGGCGCCGACGTTGATGAACATGGGCGGCATGCAGATGACCGACGGGGCCACATACGCACCAACGCGCACGGACGATCCGCCTGGAACTACTCGCACGCGATCCGACAGCGCGAATTGGCGGGCAGGGAAGGTGTCTTTGTCCACGAAGGACAGGCCTGCGGTCATGTCGGCGAGCGCGCCGAGACGGAATCCGAGCAGGATGCCTTGCTTCACCCAGGTGTTGACGGTCCATTGGCCGTCTTTTTTCTCGGCGGCACGAATTTTGCCTTGTGTGAGCTGGTCACGGAATTCGAGGAAAGTTTTGCGGGCGTCGGGATCGCGCTCGACTTCGCCTTGCGCGGCGAGGCGCTCGATGGAGGATTTCAGGTTCGACATGAATTGTTGATTGTCGATTGGTGGTTGCGGATTTGTCAAAAGCGGGTGGAGGGTTGATTGATGCATTCCGGATTCGCCTTAGGCTGTTTGACGAAGACAAGTTTGCGGCGAGGTAAGAGGGATCCGTCAGCGCGAAGTCATTCTTGCTCCTCGATGGCGACGCTCGGATGGAGCGGCGGAATGCGGACAAACTTATGTGCATCGAGTACGAATAGAAGCCTGTCCGCATCGCCGCAAACTTCCCTATGGACAGGAGCGCCTGTTTTCATGGAAGGATGATAAGTCTTCAAGGTTTCGCGATAAAAAGTTCTCTCAGCGACAGGCCATCGATCGTCCTTATTCTCCCGGATGAGATACGTCGTTGGCCTGAGGAACTAATTGGCGATAGATGTAGTCGGGGACATCGCCAGTCCAGTATCCCGAGGCTTTCGCGTATCCGACGATTCCTAAGAACAAGACTGCGATAGCGACTGCCATTGCCCAGGCAGGAAGCTTGCCATCACGCGGCGCGGGCGTCCACTTCGGCAGTGACATATGCAGAGCGCCTTCTGCCGGACAGACTGCGACGCATTCCAAGCAGCCCGTGCATTCCGCTGATTTGATGCTTACCAACTTGTCGACTGGGAGATTCGAAGGACACACTTTCGCGCATTTTGCGCAGTCGATGCAGGCATCTTCGGAGCGGCGGATGCGAAGGGGACTGAAGAAGGAAACGATGCCGAGCAGTGCTCCGTAGGGGCAGAGATAACGGCACCAGAAGTTCTGGATCAGGACCGATGCGATCACCAATATTGCGAGCACGACTACCGCAGTCTCCCCGAGATAGCGGAAGAAGTTGAGCATGCGCACATCGGCGATCACGCCGTATGGACTGTGCATGAACTCTTCAATTGCGGCGGCTGACATATTTCCAACGGCCCATACAAAGAATCCGAGCAGCAGATACTTCAAACCACGAAGTGGAATGTCGAGCCACCGTGGCAGACGAAGGTTGCGGCGGAAGATTTGGCGTCCGGAGCGCCAAAGATATTCGGACAGAGTGCCGACCGGACAGAGCCAGCTACAGAATGCCTTGCGAAGCAGGAACGCAATTGCGAGAAACGAGATGAAGAGGAAGAGCGCGGCGGGATGCGTGGCTGGCAGTTTGCCCGCGGTCAGCCAGTATTTTAAGTTCATCAGGCCGGCGATGGGGAGCCAGCCTTCGACGCCGGCGGGGCGCGTCGTGGTTCGATTGTGAAGTCCGG
>Ga0070734_10002609_pt1 | contig 21144 bp, 21 predicted proteins | sample Coa_R1_8_FD_66444 | JGI IMG/M metagenome (GOLD analysis project Ga0070734, IMG submission 66444) | Surface soil microbial communities from Centralia Pennsylvania, which are recovering from an underground coalmine fire - Coalmine... | ecosystem: Environmental > Terrestrial > Soil > Unclassified ...
CCGTCGAGAGCAAATCGCCTTGCGAGGTTCGCGTAGGTAGCCCCGTCGAAGGACCCACACGTTGAATATCCCAAATGACGCCCGGAAGTTCAGCGTAGTACGACAAGCCCGCAAACTCAGCCATAAGGGAAATACCCGGCCCGGATGTCGCCGTCATGGCGCGAGCGCCCGCCCAACCTGCTCCCATGACCATACCAATCGCAGCAAGTTCATCTTCCGCCTGAACAATCGCAAAGGTCGCCTTGCCGTCTTTGTTCACCCGAAACCGCTTCATGTATTCGATGAGATTTTCCGGCAAAGACGAAGATGGCGTGATGGGATACCAGCTTGCAAAAGTTACCCCTGCAAACATGCATCCGAGCGCAGCCGCGGCGTTGCCATCAATAATGATCTTCCCTGCCGTCTTGTTCATGCGCTCGATTTTGTAGGTGTCTGCCTTGGTCAGCGAAGATTTCGCATATTCATGTCCAGCCTGCACGGCGGCGAGATTCAAATTCGCAGCTTTGACTTTCTTCGAAAACTGTTTTCGCAGGGCCTTTTCGACTTCCGTCATGTCCATGTCGAGCAACTGGGCCACGACACCGACATAAATCATGTTCTTAACCAGCTTACGCAACTTTGCCTCGGGACAAACCGGAGCTACCAGCTTGTCGTAAGGTACTGCGTAGAAAGTAAGATCAGAGCGTAGTTCGCTGAGTTTAAGCGGCTCGTCGTAGAGCACACATGCTCCGGGAGCCAGCGACATTACATCTTCCTTCGCAGTCTCCGGATTCATGGCGATCAGGAAATCAATTTCCTTTTTGCGGGCGATATAACCGTCTTTATTGGCGCGGATGGTGTACCAAGTCGGCAGGCCTGCGATATTCGAGGGAAAGAGATTCTTCCCGGAAACCGGTACGCCCATCTGAAAGATGGTGCGCAGCAATACAGTATTGGAGCTTTGCGAGCCGGAGCCATTCACGGTTGCAACCTGAATGCTCATGTCATTAACGATGGACTTGCCATCGCGGCTGAGGTCTTGATGCGGGGTTACGTCGGTACTGGCCATTTCTGGAGCTTAAACGTCCTTCCTAATTGAGACGGTGCAGATGCCTAATGTGGTAATTATGCCAACAGTTAACTTCTTATTATACGGCAGCAGACATCACGCGTGCGTTGATGCCATTAGAATCTCGGTTCATCCTCACTCAATATTTCTCCAGATTTGCAAGGTTTGTCACCCCGGCCGTTCTGAGAGTGCGTACTGCCGCGTGACACCAAAGTACGCACCCACTTTAAGGCATTTGTTTGAGAAAGACCCAAGCGTTCTACAATGAAATGGGATGCATCTTGTCCGCCTAATATCCGCCTTCTGCTTGCTGGCAGCCATGCTGACGGCGGAATATGCCTTTTGCGATAATCAACCGCAGGCGCTCACTCCTTGTGCACCCGGTGGCTCGGAAACCGCGACCTGCACCCCATCAAAAAAAGATCTCAAGCAAGCGCAACAGGCTTACAAGCGCGGCGTACATCTTTTGCAGAATGAAAAGGAAGAAGAAGCGTTGCTGTCATTTACCCAGGCGATGCAGCTTTCTCCCCGGAACATCGAATATGCGACAGCTGTCGCCATCACGCAACAGCATCTGGTTTACCGCGATATTCAAAAAGGCAACCAAGCGCTCCTGCAAAATCAAACCTTGCAAGCAGAAGTTGCCTTCCACGATGCGCTGCATCTGGATCCGCAAAATGAATTTGCCCGCCAGCGCATGAGCGATCTACTCGGTGACGCTGCGCCTCGAACCCAAGGCCCGGCAGAAATCGTTGCTGAAAGCGATGAGATCGTCGTAATTCCCGATCCCACGCATCAAAGTTTTCATTTCAAAGGCGATAGCCGCGCGCTCTTCGAGCAGATTGCCAAAGCGTACGGAGTCTCCGCTCAGTTGGATGAGAGCGTTCAGTCCCGGCACGTCTGGTTCGATATTGACGACGTTGATTTTTTCACCGCGATGAAAGCGGCGGGGAACATCACCAAAACTTTCTGGAGCCCGCTGGGCAACAAGCAAGTTCTGGTCGCTGCCGACAACGTCGAGAACCATCGCCAGTTCGACCGCATGGCGATGCGGACTTTCTACTTCCCCGGCTATCTTGAGGTCGGCGACCTCAACGACCTTACAAATTCCTTGCGGACAGTATTCGATATCCGCTTCGCCTCGCAGGAAATCCCAGCGGGCACCATCATCATCCGCGCCCCGCAAAACGTCGTCAAAGCGGCTACGGAATACATCGAGCAGCTTGATAATTCCCGTCCGCAGGTCATGCTGGATATTGAGGTCTATCAAATTTCCCATTCGTTGATTCGGGAAATTGGTATGCACATTCCGAACAACTTCAATCTCTACAACATCCCCGCGGCAGCCCTGGCTGGACTGACCGGCCAAAGCCTCCAGAGCCTCATCAATCAACTGCAAACGGGCGGATTGAACGCAGCTAACGCCGGCGGTCTGCAAGCTCTATTGGCGCAATTGCAAAGTGGTCAAGGTATTTTCAGTCAGCCTCTGGCCACCTTCGGTGGTGGTCTGACTTTTTCGGGAATCAGCCTCGATCACCTCACGGCGGCGTTATCCCTGAATCAAAGTTCTGTCCGCGATATTCAGCATGCCACTTTGCGGGCCGGCAACAATACCGACGCTGTATTTAAAATCGGCGAGCGCTTCCCTATTCTCACCGCAAGTTTTTCGACTGCCGTCACCAGCCCGCAGATTTCTCAGTTGCTTGGCGCATCGGCGGGAACGGGAGCTTCCTCCACGCCGGGTCTGGGCACATTCCCCTCTTTCAACTATGAGGATATTGGCCTCAACCTTAAAGCCAAGCCTTATGTGTTTTCTGATTCCAGTCTGGCCTTGTCGCTGGAACTCTCCCTGCGGACTATCGGCACTCAATCGGTAAATGGCGTTCCCGTGATTTCAAATCGCGAATACAAAGGGAGCATTGTTTTGGACGATGGCGAGCCAGCTGTGGTTGCTGGCGCTGTAAGTCATACCGAACAGATGAGCATGAACGGCATTCCCGGACTCGGCGCTGTGCCTTTGCTCAACAAAGCAATGGTAGATAACAACAAAACCACCGAAGACGACGAGCTGCTCATCGTCATCACGCCGCACGTTCTCAATAGTCCCGCACGCAAACCAACGCCAGTCATTTGGATGGCGCAGTAACACTACTTCGCAGCGGCTTTATCCTTCGCGGCAAAATCAATCAAGCTTTGCAGGACTTCATCCGGCAAAGAGTTAAAGCTGCTGATCTTGCGGCCGTTGATAAAAAAAGTTGGGGTGGAGTTGATGTCCAGCGCCTGGGCCAAATCCACCGAAGCCTGCACTCTTGAGCCTGTCTCGGCCAAGTTCGAGCACGCCGCGATATCTTGTCCTTTCACGCCAGAAGTGGTCGCGATCGCGGTCAGCTTTTCATCCGCGTTGGCGGCCGTAATATCGGCCTGCGAGTCGTAAACCGACTGAATAAACTTCCAGAACGCGTCATTGTTCGTGCGTCCGACGCAATCGGCGTAGGCCGAGGCCTTGACCGCCCAATCGTGCATCGGCAAAGGGAAATTTTGATAGACCAAGCGAACGTTCTTCGCGCCGGAAAGCAGCTTCTCAACTTTGGGCTGTGCTTCTTTGCAGTGCGGGCATTGCAAATCGCTGAATTCCACGACCGTCACCGGCGCATCCGCCGGGCCGCGTGATGGCCCTCTTGCCGACTTTTTTAATTTCTCGTTATCGGCGTCGAAGGGCCGCGCTCCAAAAGGAATCAACTCGCCGGTCAGGGCATGTTTGCCGTCGGGAGTGATGTAAAGCTTGTTCGCTGCCTGCCCCTGTGAACTGCCCAAGACCACTGTAACTTCGGCCAATCCCTCGGCCGCGGAAGGCTTGATGTCGGCGACTTTATAAGTCAGCGTCGAGTCATAGCCAAACATCTGTTGCAGAAAAGCCTTGACGGTTTCTTCGCTAGGAAGATTGGCGTTGTCGGAAGCAGCCGGTGCTGACGCTTGTGCCTTCGGTTTTGCCGGAGTCGCAGCTTTTTTCGTTTGGGCCGCGCAAGAAACAACGATGAGCAGAATCGCAAGACAACTAAACCAGCGTTGCATGAGTTCCCTTTCCAACTTCAATTTGAATCTGAATTTATTCGTTCCGTGCGGCAATGGGAAAACGGCGTCCGTAGCCGAAAGCTTTAGCGGAAATTTTGAGCCCCGGAGCGGCCTGCTGGCGCTTGTATTCGCTGCGGTCCACCATGCGAATCACGCGCCGAACCAACGGGAGTTCGAAGCCACGCTCACGTGCTATCTGCTCCGCCGGATGCAACTCTTCCACATAATCTTCAAGAATAGCATCGAGCACTTCGTAAGGCGGGAGCGAGTCGCTATCCTTCTGATCGGGCCGTAACTCCGCCGAGGGCGGCTTCTCTAAAGTTGATGCAGGAATCACCATCCGCCGCGAATTTACATAATGACTGAGGCGATAGACCATGGTCTTGGGAACATCGGAAATTACCGCCAAGCCGCCAGCCATGTCGCCATAGAGCGTGCAATAGCCCACGGCCATTTCACTTTTATTGCCTGTGCTGAGCACGATGCCGCCAAATTTATTCGACAGCGCCATGAGCAACATGCCACGGGCACGGGATTGCAAATTTTCTTCGGTCGCATCTTCGGGGCAGCCATGAAACACCGATTTCAATACATAGCGGTACGCAATAAAAATTTCTGTAATCGGCAACATTTCAAAGCGGATCTTCAGATTCTGTGCCAGCGCGCGCGCATCTTCAATGGATCCGGGCGAGGAATACGGCCCAGGCATGGCGACGCCTATCACGTTTTCCGAGCCCAGCGCATCCACGGCAATCGCGGCCGTAAGCGCCGAATCAATCCCGCCGCTCAATCCGATAATGACCTGCTTGAAGCCGCATTTGCGCACGTAATCCCGCGTACCGAGAACCAACGCTTCATAGACGCTGGCTTCCTCGCTGTGTACCGGGCCAATTTCTTGTGCGTGAATCTCACCCGTCAGCGTCTGTGAATCGAAATAGACGATGTCTTCTTCGAACGACTTTCCTCGGGCGATGATCTTGCCTTCGGCGTCGAGCACAAGACTTGATCCATCAAAGACCAAGCTGTCGTTCCCGCCCACTTGATTGACCATCGCTACCGGTACTTTATGTCTCTGCGCGATCGCCGCCAGCATGTCTTGGCGTAGTTGGCGCTTGCCGTACCAAAACGGGGAGGCGGAAATATTCAAAAGAAAATTGCCGCCGGCCTGAATCAGCGATTCCACGGGATCAACGGTATAAAGCCGCTTGTCCCAAAAATTCTTGTCGTTCCAGCAGTCTTCGCAGATTGTCAGCGCGATTTGCTTTCCGCAAAAAGAGAAAAGCTCCTGCCTTTTGGCTGGAGCGAAGTTGCGGGCTTCATCGAAAACGTCATAAGTCGGCAACAGCATCTTCGATTGAATGAAGGCTATCCTGCCGTTTTGCAGCAGAGCCGCGGAGTTCATCACCGATTTCCCCGTATCGGCATGGGCTGGCGTGACCAACCCACAGATGACCGAAATGCCTTTGGTTTCTGCGGCAATCTGCTCAGCTGCTTCCTGGTTCTTGCGAACAAACGCCGGGCGCTCGACTAGATCGCGTGCCGGATATCCGCAGATGGAAAGCTCAGGAAAAAGAATCAGCCCAGCCCCGGCTTCCTGTGCTTTTTTGGAAAAATGAATGATTTTAGCTGCGTTGCCGCTGAAATCCCCCACCGTGGGGTTAATTTGTCCTAAGGCGATTTTCACGTTGTCTGCATATTAGTGTAATCGGGAGAAGCAGTTAGCGGCAAAGGGCGCATGATCTGGCACCAATCATGCCACGTGCATTTTCACCCTGAGCGCTGCGAGGTACTCCTCTGGGTTGGCGTGAAACCCGCCCCGATGACGGGAAACTTCAGTGTACAATCCTTGCAAATTTAAGGAGGCCCATGAACTATTTAAGTCTTGCCCTGGCGACGCTGGGTGGCATGGTCGCGTATTTTGCCTATGGTTTCCTGCTGATGTGGCTCGTGCCAGCCCTTATTGATGAAGCCCATAAATATCCGGATGTATTCCGATCCAAAGAAAAAATCATGGCTGTCATGCCCATTGGGATGGCCGCCATGTTGGTAGCAATCCTGGTGGTCGCGATAATTTTCGCAATGACACTGATAATGACACCGACACACCAAGGCGGATCGGGCGTTGCCGCAGGCGTACGCCTGGGCATTCTGATTGGAATTTTCGTGGTCTGCGGATTTGTGCTGCACAACTACGTGAACCTGAACATCGGACTGAAGCTCACCCTGATGCAGGCCGTAGCCTACTTTGTCCAGTGGCTTATCGTTGGCGCAGTTATCGGCCTTATTTACAAACCTGTCGCGATGCCGTAATGTGCCGAAGTTCCGCCTACTGGCGCGTCGTCTTGAACCTGAAGACTTCTGCCCTGACTTACCGAGCGCTAGTCTTTTGCCGCCGTTGCTCGCTGGCCTTGAGCATTTCGCTCATGTCCCCAGCTGGCCGAATCTCGAAAATGCTGCCGTACTTCAGCGCGGGATGCTGCGCCATCAGTTGTTGCGCATGATTCATGTCGCGCGCCTCAAGGACGAGAATGCCGCCAAGCTGTTCCTTGGTCTCGGCAAAAGGGCCGTCTGTGGTTGCGACCTTGCCGTTCTTCCAACGCAGGGTCAAGGCGGTCTCTTGCGGCTGAAGGGCCTCACCGCCAGCCCAATTGCCGTTGGCGCGAAGATGGTCGTCGTAGGCAAAGCAGGCGTCGAACATCGCATCACGCTCGCTCTCGGCCATGGCCGCGTTTTTTGCGGGCTCATAATATCCCAGGCAGATGTATTTCATGATTCTTCCCTCTCGTTTTTTTGCAGGAACAGCCGGTAAAGCTGTCCCCAATTTTTCTGTCACTGTTTTACGTAGCGAAGCGCAACGAATCCTGATTTAAACGTCTTTGTCTCAACCAGTTTTAATCTCAATTTCTCGGGCAGGCTGACGCCGTCGAACAACCTTCGGCCTTTTCCCGCAATGACTGGCATGACGACAATGCGATATTCATCCACCAGGCCAAGCTCGACGAGTTGTGAAGGAATATCCACGCCGCCGGCCAAAATAGGCTTGCCTGATTCTTTTTTTAACTTGAGGATCTCTTCGCGAAGGTCAGTGCTGACCACCCTCGCATTTTTATCGTCTTTCTTGACTTCGGCATCGCCTAGCGACCGTGAAAATACAACTTTGCTTCTAGAGACAAATGTTGTGGCAAAGTCGCGGTCCGCTTTCGTCTCCGATGGGTCTTTGGCGACGTTAGCCCAATAAGGAACCATCAATTGATAGGTTTTCCGCCCGTAGACGAGCGGGTCAACCTCTCGCAGAAGCTCCGTATAGTGTTCGTGTAGTTCATCATCGACAAATCCCTTGGTGTGGTCGCAGCAGCCATCCAGCGTTAGGTTGATGGCGTAGATTAGATTTCTCATTTGAGCTCCTTTTAGATTTTGTTGGCCTTTTACATGCTCGGCGCCGGCGTTCCATCGGACCATTTGTCCGCTCCGATGAGAAAAACGGACAGCGGCGGAAAAGATTTGAGTTGTGGATAGGCGTCGGCGGACAAGTACCAGTAATTCACTCCCATCACCGGAGAATTTGGCACGTCCACACTCGAGGCTGCGTCATTCCCGACTGATTCGTAGAACATGACGTGGGGCATATTGTGGCCGCCGCTGTCGGTAAGATACGACGACTTCGACATCATGTAAGAGAAAGCTGCAGGCTCCAGGGCGGGCAATTCTTTTTTGTCTATGGCGGATTTGATTGCGGCGATGACTTCTGGCTTGGAATGGCCGGCCAAAAGTAGCTCGGTGCGTTTGTAGGCATACGGCAGGACGGAGCGGGCGGCGGCCGGGCTGGAGCAATCTGCGGCGCGAATTTTTGGATTCCAAAATTCAGGGTGATCGAACATGCCCAACCAGCTGCGTCCCACCCAGCAGATCCAGCCATTCTTGCCTTCTACCGCAGTCTCGTAGCCGTGACGGGTTAGGACGACAACGGATGCGTCGTGTGAGATGGCATCTGGAGCGGCGCTGCGGGCCAGGGTGATTTCGGCGTCGCGATCCATCAGATATTGCTCGACCGGGGCCATCTTTGAATATGTTTGTTGTTCTTGTGCGGCTGCGGGCAACACAGTCGCCGCGATCAGCGCACTAACGAAGACAAATGCGCTTAGGAAAATGCTGCGTATTTGATTTCGAGTCATTGTCATTGCCTTCCTCTGTGCTTTTCGTTTTCAACAAACACTTAGTTGGCTTTCATTTTGTGAACTTCTGTTGCTAAAGATTCTGTCCCGTCCGCCCACTTTTGGGTTGGAATGACGAACTGCGTCAGGTGCTCCGTGGGATCAGCAATTGCAACGATCGGCGAACCCGGTAGATTGGCTCCCCAAATCGCGGGGTCGATGTCTGAAAAAAAGAACATGAGATGGGCAGGCCAATGGGGCGCGACGTCGCCGCCGTATCCCTGCTTTCCCATCATGTAGCACATCGCCCCCGGCTCCATCAGCGGCAACTCTTTTTTCGCGAGGGCGGCGGGGATGGCTTCGGTCATCTGAGCTTGCGTACGCCCCTCCAATCCCCACTCAGTTTCTTTGATGACGCGCACGAGGTAAGAACGCGCGGCTGGCGCATTAAAACACATCGGAACCCGCACCTTCGGATTCCAAAAGTCTGCGTCCGCGGCGGATGTCCACCCGCGTGCCACGATACACACGAAGCCGTTTTTCCCTTTGACCGCCGTTTCGAAACCATGGCGTCCAAGAACCATGACATCCGCATCGCGCGAAATAGACTCCGGCGCCGCGCTGCGCGCCAACGCGATTTCCGCATCCCGGTCCGCTATCAGGTATTGCTCGATTGGGGCCATCTTCGCGTACGGTGTGGCGGCAGCCTGTGCAATCGCTTGGTTTGCCGTAACGAGGCACGCCGTTCCCAGCACGAGAAGCAGTGAAAAGCTTTTGATTGCGATTATTTTCTTATACATTGTTTCTCCGTAGAATGGGCCGATTGCCCCGCCTTCACTACATAGTCGAACGGCGGGACGGAATTCGACAGAGCGAACGAGATTTTTTTCTTCCGCATCCTACACCTTGTCATCCCGAAGCCTCACATTTCCTCAGTGGTTTTCCGCCGGTAGACGTTTGCACTGTGGCGTTGATGTCGGTCAACTTTCTACGGGTGAGATGGTGGGATAATCGTTGCACTGCCAGGAACACGGGGTGCCGAAATGTCGTCGACAAATGTTGATCTCGATGCACTTGCTTCTCAGTTCATCGACGCGTGTTACGCGGATGCGATTGAGTGCAAGCGGCTCGGTTACGATCCGCACGAGTTCCTCCGCATGCTCTCGGAGCACGGGCCACGCGAAACGGCTCGCAGGCTCGTGCCTGATGGCTCTCTGAATCGTCTTCCCTACGGTTTTACTAGGTTATGGGAGCTAGGCAGACTTGATCTGACCCTCGAAGCCTTTATCCACGATAATCCGCAGTTTCACCCGCTGTTCGATCGGGACACCATCGCCAATTGCGAAGCGCGGCTTGCGGCGGCGGAGTATGTATGAAAAAGGCAATTTAGGGTTTCCATTTTGGCTGAGCGCAAAGATCATAGCGCCACACTTTTGGATTCTTTCATGGCGCGACAGCGCTTGCACCGACTGGATTTGTTACGCAGGAAATAGTGATTTTCGGATATTCAGGCGCACCGGGTATGTACCCACATTCGGTCAGCAGCTGTTCTAGCTTCTTGCGTGCGCCATTGGGGTCTTGATTCGGTCCGATTGTGATTTCTTCGAGGAAAATCCGCTTTCCCTCTTCTCGTACCAGAGTAGGCAGGTACCGAATCTCTTCACCTGTGGCTGATAATCGTTTCTGGAGCTTGCTCGCGTCACGCAGCAGAACTACACGTCGATATTCCTGCTCTACGGCCCATTCGTATTTTTTGGCTTGAATTGAAGCGTGAGCCGCAATTCTGTGGAGAGCATTCAGCGCCAACTCAAGATTCTTCTGAGAAGGCACAGCCCGGCCTTGGGAGAGTATGTTGCATATGTCGCGAAAAGACTTAACGATCATGTCACGCCAAGACTCCTCGTCGTAGTCAACCTTCACGATTGCTGCCACGTAATCTGTCGGTGCCGGTTCGTCCACAACGCGAATACCCAGCGAAAGACCTTTGCCGCGGTCTCCGTATCGCTTCCATTGCTCGGCGTCATCACGGGACGCCGAAAAACAAACCAGACATACTGTTAGGAGACTCCCCACCTTCATGTCTAGGCTATTGAAACCTTGGATGAACAATTCCAGGGCCTTACACGCTAACGCGTTCTTTTGACCCCGGCGCACCTCCTTCGCAATCTCGAGGATCACTGCGTCCGCTGATTTCAACTCGGCTTCGTCGTTCGTGCATTGGTGAGCTGTCGCCCAAAATCTCTGACTACGAAGTATTCCAGATGCTCCACTCCAGGACGTGTAGTGATAGACCGTTGGAGGAGCACTTTTGTCGTAGCCGTCGCTCACTACGCGGTCGTACATCTTGTCGACTGCCAGCCCCCCGTTAAACAAGGCTGACTTATTGACGAAATATTGGCTTCTACCACGCCTTCGGGACATACAGAAATTTTACTCTTAAAGTCCGGGCGCCCATGCGTCGCGAAACCGACATACCCCGTCGCGTTTCCCCTACTGCCTCATCTCCTCAACCACGGCGTCGCCGAACTTCTTTTGGATCTCCTTTTGGGTCTCGGGATCGAAGTCGCTTAAGTCAAACAGCCGGCGCACTTCGACCATTTCGATATCCTTTCCGGGGATGCGTGAGGCCCATTCGAGCGCCTCTTCGCGCGACTTCACCTGGATGATCCAAAAGCCGCCGACCACTTCCTTCGCTTCGGCAAACGGGCCGTCGGTCACTGTTGACTTTCCGTTTTTGAAGGTGACGCGCGCGCTCATGGTCGCGGGCGGGGTGAGCCCGTCGAGCGCGAGCAGCACGCCGGCTTTGCCTAGCTCCTCGTTGTACTTGCTCATGGCCTCCATGTCTTTGAAGTTGGGTACTGTGCCAGCCTTTGCAGTTCCGTAGTCTTTCGGATACATGATCATCATGAAACGCATGGTGTTCTCCTTAGGTTTATGAGTAACGAGTAATGAGTAACGAATATTGACTGTTATTTCGTTGCTTTCTCTGGAGCCGGGAAGAAAAGTAGCTCGCGCACTTCGCCCGCCACATCGCAGGCGATAGCAGCCTTCTTCGCCCAAGCGAGCGCCTCGTCGATATTGGCGCATTCCAGTATCCAGAAACCGCCGATGTGCTCCTTGGCCTCGGAGTAGGGTCCGTCGGTGACGAGGACCTTGCCGTCGGGTTGCTTTCGCAGCTTCTTTGCATTGCCGGCCGGGGAAATGCTGCAGGCGAACTTCCTCACGCCGGCAGCAATCATTTCGCGGTTGAGCGCGTGGATCTCCTCCATCATCGCCGGGGTTACGGTGGACGGATCGAAGTTGTCGGGGATGTAATTACAAACCAGATATTGGGGCATGATTTCTCTTTTCTCCTGTAACGGTCTTTTGATAGCTCTTTTAGTTTCTATCTGTTGGGCGGGCCGATTGCCCTGCCTTCATCGTATAGTCGAACGACATCCGCGAATTCGACAAGTGAGCCAAATATTTTTTCTCCTTCCGGATACCCCACCACTACTTTGGTATCGGTCAATACGTTCGTCCAATAGATTCGCCGTTGTCTCTCTGGCTTAATGGTGCTGTCACTGGAGGAAACTATGAGCGCTGTAACGAAATCGGACTCGCCCACAAGTAGCGTACAAATTAACCAAAAGACCTACGAGATGCCCCCGAAAGAGGGCATCAGCATCGCGCATTTTCTCACCGTAGCCGATCTCGAGCGATCGGCCCGCTACTACGAAAAGGTCTTCGGCGCTCGGATTCTGAGCATGGGTGACGGCAACGCACCTCCATACCTTCAGCTGGCGAATATCTGGATGATTCTGAATGTTGGCGGCGGGCCCACCCCGGATAAGCCGACGGTAACGCTCAGCGTCCCCGACCCAAATCACATCAACAGCTTTATGAATTTCCGGGTTGCGGATATTCAAGCATGCTACGAATTATGGAAAAGTCGTGGCGCTGAGTTCCTCACGCCGCCAATACCCAAATACGGCGAGATTCGCTGCTACATCCGCGATCCTGACGGTTACATCATTGAAGTGGGACAGAGCACCGATCAGATCTACGGCTAACCCTCGGAAACAGATTTGATTTCGAAAAAGGAGAACAATATGACAACCAAAGGAAAAATACTAGTACTGGTATCGAGCGGTCGCGGCTTGCCCTTGAAAGATGGCAAGATTTACAAAGGCGCCGGCTACTATCTCAACGAGTTGACCGTTCCTGTTCGCGCTCTGATGAAGGAGGGCTACGAAATTACCTTCGCCAACCCTAGAGGCAACACGCCCCAGGTGGATGTGCATTCAGAGGTCGCTGATTTCTTCGGTGGGGACGCGGCCAAGCTTGAGGACTATATGCTGTTCCGCGACGGCCTGACTGGACTTCGAGATCCAATGCGCATCGCGGATGTCATTGCATCCGGTTTGGATCAATATGACGCCGTTTTCGTCCCCGGCGGCCATGGCCCGATGATCGATCTTCTCGACGATCCCAATGCTGGCATCGTGATGCGACACTTTCACGAAACATCCAAGCCCACGGCAGTGCTCTGCCACGGCCCCATTTCACTTCTCTCGGCTCTTCCGAATTCAGTCGAATATGTCGCGGCGCTCAGCGCGGGCGACATTGCGGGAGCGCGGGCAAAGGCTAAGGGCTGGATCTACGCCGGATATAAGATGACCATCTTTTCGACCGCCGAAGAGCAACAGCGTGAGCCGATTGAGATTGATGGCAAGGTCCTCTTCTATCCGGACTTCGCCTTAGCTACGGCGGGCGGGAATGTCAGTGTGCTCGCTCCCTGGAAGAGCTATGTCATTCAAGATCGCGAGCTGATCTCAGGGCAGAACCCGTTCTCTGATCTAGAGCTTCTGAACCTTCTTCTTCCGGCGCTCGATGCAAAGAAGAAGTCGCTTTCAGCGGCATAAGAATCGGAGGTTGGACAGAGCGCCGATCAGATCAACAGTTAACGGTGGTGCATGGAGAAGTGGACGTGAAAGCAGCCAGGATCCATAGCTTTGGGCCGCCCGAGGTCGTGGTGGTCGAGGATGTGCCCACGCCGTCGCCGGGCCCGAACGAAGTTCTGGTGCGCGTGATGGCCGCGGGCGTCGCTCCTTGGGATGCGATCATCCGCGAGGGCAAGAGCAAGGTTAGTCCGCAACCCCCACTCACCCTCGGTTCGGACTTCTCGGGTGTCATCGGCAAGGTCGGCCCGGGCGTAACGGGCTTCACGCCCGGCGACGAAGTCTATGGCGTCACCAATCCGCAGTTCTGCGGCGCCCAGGCCGAGTTCGCCGTGGCCACGTCCGGGATGATCGCCCGCAAACCGCAATCCCTGAATCACCTGGAAGCAGCATCGGCTCCCGTCATTGCGGTAACCGCCTGGCAAATGCTGTTTCAGTATGCAGAAGCGATACGAGGACAAACCGTAATGGTCGTTGGCGCCGCGGGGAACGTCGGGGCCTACGCCGTACGAATGGCCCTGGACGCCGGAATTAACGTCGTTGCCATAGCCCGCCCCGACGACGAGGACCTGCTTCGATCTTTGGGCGTGAAATCCATCATCGATTCGAGCAAATCCTCATTCGAGCGGGACCTCCCGCAGGTGGATGCTATCCTCGACACGGTCGGAGGGAGCACGCTTCAGCGTTGCGTCGCTGCGTTGAGGCTCGGAGGCAAACTGGTCACTTCAGTCTCGACGCAACCCCTCCCGGCAGGGGCCATTTTCTTCTATGCAGAGGTGACCACAGCGCGCCTACAGACACTTACAACATTATTTGACGCAGGCAGAATCACGGCGCGCGTGGGCTCAATCCTGCCGCTTTCGGAGGCCCGTCAGGCACAACGCATGCTCGCGGGCGCACCCCATAAGCCCGGCAAGATCGTGCTGCAGGTCGGGTCCTCGTAGCGATACCATCTCCCAATTGTTCGAGGCCGCCTCCCTTCTTTGATGCGTGCCACTCTGCAAGGTTAAATCAGAGTCTGCATTTCGGAAGCAATTGAGGCAAGAAACCTGGCGCGCCCGACTCTCCCTCGACCACCAAGCGCTACTAACAGGATTTCGACCGGTTGCAGAAAACCGCGACGACCGGCAAGGAGCTATTCGATCAGATGACGAAGCTGTACACGAATTGGGTCGCCAAGCAGTCTTGGCTGATGGTCGGATTCCCGGGGGCATAAGCAACATCGACCGCTGATGGAGTGTCTCCTCGCACGGATCTGGCCTCGTTGAAAAGGTCGCGTAAGACCGCGAGGGTGCCCCATCCAAGCTCCGCTTGGGTGGGCATTTTGACATCCTCTATTTAGGAAGATGATTGCTGCCAATCATCGCGTCCCTGTTCGACGGAGACCTTTGAGTCTTTATTATTTCAACTGCCGAATCCGCTTTTTGAGGAATTGCTTTTCTGGTTCCTGTTGGGTTAGCGCCAAAGCCTTTTCGTACGAAGCGCGAGCTTCAGCTGTTCTGCCGAGCCTACGATACATATCCGCGCGGACGGAATGCGCCAGGTAATAATTGGCCAATTCGCCTTGTTTTCCAGAAGAAGGTTCCAAGACCGCGTCGATCTCCGCCAGACCGGCCTCAGGCCCCTCGCTCATGGCAACAGCCACTGCACGATTTAGCTCCACAACCGGCGAAGGCTGAATTTCGAGCAAGCGGTCGTAAAGCGCAACGATCTGCCGCCAATCGGTCGCAGCCGACGATTCCGCCTCGGCATGAACGGCCGCAATCGCAGCCTGAAGCGTGTAAGAGCCGAAGCGGCGGGACTTCAGGGCCTTCTCCAGCAACGCGACTCCCTCTGCGATCTGCTCTTTGTTCCAGAGCGAGCGGTCTTGATTTTCCAGCAAAATCAGTTCGCCGGTAGCAGACGTTCTTGCTGCACGCCGGGATTCCTGGAGCAACATCAGGGCAAGCAGCCCCATCACTTCCGGCTCTGGCCGCAGTTCGTTTAGCAACCGGCCCAGTCGAATCGCTTCTCCGGTCAGTTCTGCCCGCGTGACCTCCGCTCCCGCCGCGGCCGAATAACCCTCGTTAAAGACGAGATAGATGACTTGAAGCACCGCGCCCAGCCGCGCCGGCAATTCCTGAGGGGTTGGCACCTCGTACGGAATCGGCGTCTCCCGAATCTTTGTCTTGGCGCGCACAATCCGCTGCGCCAGTGTCGCCGGCGAAACCAGAAATGCCCGGGCAATTTCTTCGGTTGTCAGGCCGCAAACTTCGCGCAGGGTGAGCGCTATCTGCGCTTCCGGCGGCAGAGCGGGATGGCAGCAGGTAAAAATCAGGCGCAATCGGTCGTCTTCAAGAAAATCTTCCTCATTCGATACTTCCGGTGAACTCGATTGCGCTTCGATATGCCGCGCGAGTTCGTCCTGAGACGCATCGAATCTCGCCCGTCGGCGCAGAGTATCAATGGCTTTGAATCGAGCCGTCGAGATCAACCATGGCCGCGGGTTATCGGGTACTCCGCTGCTCGGCCACGTGCTCAGCGCAGCCGCAAAGGCTTCGTGCATCGCCTCCTCGGCGAGATCAAAATCACCGAGCAAGCGAATCAGAGTTGCCAGGATTCGCCCCGAATCCACGCGATAAAGGGAGTCAAGCTCTTCTCGTATCCGGTCGCGCATCTGGTCTGGTGTCTGCTCGGTGGTGTCCTCGGATAGGGCATGCTCGGACATGAGATGCTCGGACATGGAGATGACCTTAGCAAACCGGCTGCCCTGAATCAATTTGCCGCGAGGGATAGAAACGTAGTAGGTCGAGACATGAGCTTGCGTGACAAGGCCGCAGATGACCAAAATGCCCTTGGTTTCGGCGGCAATCTGCTCGGCTGCCTCCTGATTCTCGGTGCACGATTGCCCGTCGCTGGACTAGATCGCGTGCTGGATATCCGCAGATGGAAAGCTCAGGAAGAAGAATCAGCCCAGCCCCAGCCTCTTGTGCTTTTTTGAAAAAATGAATGATTTTAGCTGCGTCGCCGCTGAAATCCCCCACCGTGGGGTTGATTTGGCCAAGAGCGATTTTCACGTTGTCTGCATATCAGTGTAATCGGGAGAAGCACCTAGGAGTAAAGTGAGGGCAACCTACTCGGAATCACTATGGTCTCCGGCAACTAACTGAAGCCACTCTTCAAAATCTTCGGAAGAGCCATCGTTCTTTGCGAGATTGCATGCAAGATGCGTGATTTGAAGGTTGTCCTCGCCGTAAGAAGGGTTTTTGCTATCGATTCGATCGGGCGAGCATTGCAGCAGTTTTTTTGTCGTATCTAGCGGAATCAACTGACCACATAAGGCGCAAAGATTATTTTGATCTCGTAGCTTCGCGTCGAGAACGAGAATAAGATTCGTGCCTGCAGGAAGTGTTCGCGCTGGTAGCTCTCGGCTTACGACACGACCGTTCGCAATTCGTCCCTTTATGAGATCGTGCATTCTTGTTAGAGCGGCATTCAATGGACCATTTGCGATGATTTCGCGTTGACGATCTTCCTTTGCAGATACTTTTTGTACGACGATCCTATTGGGGAGATCTACCCACTCAATTTCGAGAGAGAGCAACGCCTCCCTCTCCGATCCGAGAACCTCTACAACTCCACCCCAGTTCCGATGTATGCCGAGCGCCTCATAAGCCACAGGAGTGACGTCGCGCGCCAAAAGAAGATTCCTACAGCGCCACGCTTCACGAACTGCGAAAGAGAACGGCCACAACTTGCCGTGCTCCGTAAGCTGCTCTTGCCAACTTTCCCAAGGTACAAGCCTGTCGGTTGGAATCGGCTCCCTTGGCTCGGCAACAAGCACGGATAGCAGCCTTTTACGGAATTGTGCTTCCTTTGTCCTCGTAGGATTGCTGGTGCCCACATAAACAATAAAATCGCTCGCGGGGTTATACTCGCGGCGGAGAAAATCCCCAACCGACCGTTTTGAGAAGCTCAAGGCAGGCCAATAAGGAGATATGGGTCCCCATTCTGATTTGAGGAAGAAGCGGCTATGTTCTGAGGTCACCTCCCTCACCGTGCGTGCGTTCTTTCGAAGTGAAAAGGTTATGCGTTTCTCGTCACTTTGATTATTTGCGCTTAAGCGATCGCTATTTGAGCGCAAGACTTCGGACCAAGGGAAAGCTTTACTTTTTCTAACCTCTGATAGCCACCAAGTTGCATCAATATCAGGGTTTTTCCCATATAACTTAAAGAAGCCTTTTCCCGGTCGTTTTTCAGTTTTATCGATAATAAAGCCTGTAATGGCAGGAAAACCATTTTCGAGAGTCCATTCCGCAAGCGATCCTAAGCCCTGACGGTCAAGACTTTCGCCCCAAGTTCCTCCAATCATTTCAAGTCCAAGGGCCTCATGCGCTCCCAAGTAGGTAGGAAACGTATTCAGGTCATTTAGATCAACGTTCGGTGCAACCCGAATCAGGTATTCCAGAACACGCATACCTTCCGTTGTTAGCACTGTGGGCATCTATCTACTTGAACATTTCTCGTTTTACAGGTCAAACACTTCTAATAAGTGGCATGCGCTATAGTTTAAAAGTCATGGTCAAAATGCCCAGCGGATCCAAACACACGGCCATCGCCATTATGGCGGCGGGAAAAGGCACGCGCCTGAAATCGAAGCTGCCCAAAGTTTTGCATGAAGTCGGCGGCAAGCCCCTACTGGCTCATGTCATCGCCGCTGCGGCGCAAGTCGTTCCCGCAAAAGATATTTACGTCATCATCGGCCATGAAGGGGAGAAAGTCAGCAATGCCGTTGCTTCGGCTGGAGTGCAATTTGTTGTGCAAGAACCGCAGCGCGGCACCGGCCACGCGCTCATGGTGGCCCATAAATCATTGGAAGGCTATGAACAAATCATTGTGCTCTCCGGCGACGCGCCGTTAATCACCACGGCAACCATTCTCAAGCTTCAGGGATTTCATCGCGAGCATAAAGCGGCAATGACTATCCTTACCGCCGAAGTTGAAAATCCCTTCGGCTATGGTCGCATCATCAGAAAATCCGTCAAGAGTCCAGAAGTGAAAGCGATTGTTGAGCAAAAGGCTCTAAATAAACAACAAACAAAGATTAAAGAGATTAACTCTGGCATCTACGCCTTTGACGGCAAAGTACTTTACGCGAACATTGATGGTTTGAGCGCAGACAATGCTCATCGCGAATATTACCTAACCGACATGGCCGCACTGTTGGGCAAATCGAAAAAACGCGTCGTGGCCGTCAAAGCGGATGATCCCCACGAAATCCTGGGCAGCAACACCCGCGCGGAACTCGTTGAACTCGACCGCTTTATGCGCATGGCGACTTGCCAGCGTCTGATGAATGATGGCGTCACGATTTTCTATCCCGAGACCTGCGTGATTGATAACGACGTGCAAATTGACTCGGACACCGTGATCGAGCCGTTCGTTCAGATATTGGGTAAAACGAAGATCGGTGAAGATTGCCGCATCCGCTCTTATTCGATCATTCGCAATTCACACATAGGCGATCGCGTGATGGTTCGCTACGGCAGCATTCTGGACGAAGCCACGGTTGCGGACGGTGCCCTGATTGGCCCTTATTCGCATCTGCGCCCCGGAAGCGAAATTGGCGAGAACGCCCACGTCGGCAACTTCGTAGAAACGAAGAAGATAAAGCTGGGCAAAGGCTCGAAAGCCAATCATCTTACGTACTTGGGCGACGCCGAAATCGGCTCCGGCGTTAACATCGGCGCAGGCACCATCACCTGCAACTACGACGGCGTGAACAAACACAAAACCATCATTGGGGATGGCGTGTTCGTAGGCAGCGATTCGACACTGGTCGCGCCGGTAAAGATTGAAAAAGGCGCATATGTTGCCGCCGCATCCTGCATCACGGACGATGTCCCCGAGGATGCTCTTGCTCTGGGCCGCTCCCGCCAAATCACCAAACCCGGCTGGGTAAAAGAAAAACGCGAAAAGAAAGGCTAGCTTTTCTTCCAACATGGGCTTTTCTGTATTTTCAGTCACTTACGGATATTGTGATGTACATACACATGGGTACACAACTTTCCCACTTTGGGAAACGTCCATACGAGCGTTTAGGAGGCCCAGGACGAATCAAAATTTAAAGATGGCCCTCCAGGTCGTCTTGAGGGCAGATCGTTCAACCTGGGGCATCCTGACGCGAAATTCGAGGCTTCCAGAGAGCGGCTGGAATGCGGATTTTGATGCAAATAAAAAGCCGCTGACGGATTATCAACGGCTTACACGGAAACTCAACAACTTACGGATTATTCGACAGCTTACTTTGACACTGCGGCGAACAACTGCGAGTGCATAAGGTTCTGGAACTCTTTGTCGTCAGCCTTAAAGTGCATTTGCAGGTTCGATCCGTCGGAGTTGACCGTCATGTTCTCCAGCGCAATTTTTTCAGTCGGCGTAGCCGTCATTTTCTTGTAAAGCACACCGGCTTTAACCAACGATGAGAGGGTTGCCGCGGTGACAGAATCAGAAGCCACGACATCCATATCAAATTTCACGCCGCTGTCAAAGTTCATAGCGTAGCGCGAGCCCAGCACGTGCTTCTTTACGGTATCGAAGTCGGCCAGCTTGCCGGCATCGCCCAGAGCAGAAATTAGCATGTTCTGAGTTCCCTGCTGGTCGAGGACGCTCCACACCGTGCCCGCTTCTACCGAGCCGATCATGTCAGTCACTTCGGAATTGGCATCCATGGTGGTGGTGTACCCGTCGCGGGCGTTTAACGCCGCCTGCAACGCGCTGTTGTCGCCGAACAGCAGCGTGCTGTCATCGAGGAACGTCATGTTCATGCCGCCCGACATGGGATAAATACTGGAATCGTGATACTTGATCGGCTTTACTTTTTGTACCGTCATCTTCTTGAGCACGGCCTTTGCTGAAAACGAACCCGAGGCCACGCCGATCATCTTCAGCCCCTGTTTCGCCGTGCGAAATGAGGCGAAAGTCAACGACTCGAGGTCTTTATCGGGATTGATGCCCACTCCGCGCAGTGCGCTTTCGAGTTCCTTTAGATTGTCCGGCAGTACCTGGGCCTTGAGGGCCATGGCCGTATCGGAGTTCTTGAGCGTGCGATAGTCCACTGAAATAATCTGCTGAACGTCAGAAGGAATTACGGTGCGCGCGGCGGAAACCATGGGCGAAGCCATCAGCGTCGTGGCGGTCATGGTAAAAGCCAGGGTCAAAGTCAGAAGCATTGCCAAAAATTTATTCATCACTGCCTCATCATCCAAAAATTGCGCAAAAGATTGATATTGATTCGATGCGCTACTTCGTCTTTATGCTGTCAGGAACAAGACAATTCTATGTCAAACACGTGTAAAGATGTTGAAACCAAAGTGCTAATAGGAACCCGTCCGGTAAGCATAAGTTGCGGAGGGTCCTGTGACGCCACTCAGTGCCGCAATTTTAGGATGCGGGCCAAACGCGCGATTTCGCGCGCGGCCCGCCCAGATTCTTCACTTCGCAAAAAGCGCTCGCTCAGAATGACAATGGAACGCCACAGCCTAAGAACGCAGGGTCGCGGCGATCTTGCGGGTTTCGGACGCAAAGGATTCGTCCTTGATTCCTTCCAGATTGATTTCGACATTCGCGAGCGCGCCTTGAATCGCCGCCTGAGCCAATGCGATAGCAGTGGTCAGATCGGATTTCATGTTGGGGTTGGTGATGGGGCCGAGCTTTTTGGCAAGATCCATCACGTCTTTGGATTCCTGAGCAACGCTGAGCGGAACGATGGTCGCCTGCTTCAGCGCAGCTTCGATGATGGCATCGCCATCGGCCGCGGTTTTCGCTTCTTTGTATGCCTTCATAACGGCGTTGTAGGATTCGGCATCTTCATCAATCGCCGCCTTCAATCCTTCGCGCAACGGCGTGAGGCGGGCAATTGCCGCGCTGAGATCTGCTTCATATTGCAAATAAG
>Ga0070734_10002610_pt1 | contig 21138 bp, 27 predicted proteins | sample Coa_R1_8_FD_66444 | JGI IMG/M metagenome (GOLD analysis project Ga0070734, IMG submission 66444) | Surface soil microbial communities from Centralia Pennsylvania, which are recovering from an underground coalmine fire - Coalmine... | ecosystem: Environmental > Terrestrial > Soil > Unclassified ...
CTGCGTGATCGGATGCTGCATCTCCTCCAGATCATTCTTCACCATGTTCAATGCGTACACGCATTCTTCGAAATTGCGCGAAAGCGTGGCGAACATGGGCGCGACCTTGGCGTATTCGAAATGCTCAAACTTGGAGACGATGTAGTAGCTCTCTTTTCCCGCCTTGATCCACTCAATGAAGTTTTCCAGCCTCTGCCGCCGCAAGCGGAGGTGGTTGATGCTCTCCGGAAACATTCCCGCGAAGAACAGCGTGAAGTCCCCAATGTGCTTCCGCACCTGCCGCTCGCGATCGAACGACGGTGCCGGACCGTAAACCGGATCCGATTCCAGCATCATCTCGCCCACGTCTGACAGCGGACGATTCGCCGCGTCGCGAATCTTGTAAAGCTGCTCGGCCTCGCAGAATTCCGCCAGCAGGTGCGACACGTACGCCACAATCTGCGGGTCGCGTATGCCGATCTCGTGCGCGTAATGCCGTCCGACAAGTTCTTCAAAAAGGTTTCGTAACGGATGCGATTCCGGGATCATCGATGTGTCAGCCCCCTGAACCCCGCATGCTGCGCGGCGTTCCCACTGCTTGCGAATGTAAATAACGCACTTCAGTTCTCGACGCAAGTGACTTTTGTTTATCGCGTCGATTTGTTTTCCGATTAGTTGGACGATCCAGAGGGACTTTGAGTTGCAGCAAGCACCTGCTGGCACTTTCGATCAGCGGCTGCTAATTTTGAGGCTGAACATGCGCTTGCGGCATCCGAGTGAGGTGACTCGCGTATTCGCGGCACTACTTCCAGGAGGAACGGGATGGATCGTCAGAATATTTCCACTGGAACTGCGTGGGAACCTGTAGTCGGCTACTCGCGCGCTGTCAGAGTCGGCCAGTACGTTCACGTTTCTGGCACGACCGCGACGGGGCCGGATGGAAAGATCGTCGGTGTTAACGATGTATATGCGCAGGCGATCCAGACCCTGAAAAACATCGAAGCCGCACTGGCGAAAGCAGGCGCGAGCCTGAAAGATGTCGTTCGCACGCGCATGTACGTCATCAACATCGCCGACTGGGAGAAGATCGGCCGCGCCCACGGCGAGTTCTTCCGCGACATTCGTCCGGCAACTTCTATGGTGCAGGTCAGCGCCCTCATCTCCCCCGAGATGCTCGTCGAGATCGAAGCCGACGCGGTGATCTAACGCGTTCTTCACCACATAGACGCGGAGAAACCTGCTTTACACCGTGTTTGTTGCTGCCGCTTCACCGGATCGAACTGGGCTTCGGGTTGAATAATTCCGATTTCCCTTGACAACCTTTCGCCGCTGAGAATAAATGCCTCAATCCAGTTCATGAGAAGTCGCTTCGGGATCGTCGAGGTCCAGCGAGGCGTGCTCAAGGAGAATTTATGAGCGTGCTGGAATTATGTGACCGGGAAATAGCGGCGGTTGGTCTGGACGCCAGCGTTGCCGATGCGATTCACAAAATGCTCGATCACCACGTCGGAGCGGTCGCGGTGGTCGATAGCGAATACTGCGTGGCCGGCATCTTCACCGAACGCGACGTACTGCGCAAACTAGCCCTCAGCCGCCTCGATCCTCACACCACCCTCGTCCGCGAACTCATGACCACGCCCGTAGAAATGGCTACCAGGGCAACAGGCGCCGGGGAAGCCCTGACCACCATGCTCGAGCATCATTTTCGCCACCTGCCTGTGGCCGACGATCGCGGCAAACTGCTCGGCATTCTCTCCATCCGCAACCTGCTGGAGTGGCGCGTCGACGATCTCAGCCGTGAACTGGAATCCCTCGAGCAATACGTCTCCAACGACGGCCCCGGTGGCTAGGATCTGGCCGGCGCCCCTGACCGCATGATCGCCTAGCAAGGCAGGTTCTGAGGCGTGCGTATTGAGTCTTGGGAACACCCTTCCAGCCGCACCGCTCCTTTTACGAGGAATCTGGTCGGGAAGCGCACATCACTGCCGCATGCTCCACTCCGAAGCATCCCAGAGCAGTGAAGGCCCGCCGTTCAGCCGTAACTCTGAGACTGACAAAGGCGCGGGGCTTCAGCCCCTGAGGGTACGAAAGCCGGGCGAGAGCAAATGACTGGTTCCACACCAGCAAAGACGATCGCAACCGTACGCATCGCCACCTCTGTCTTCTTCCTTCTTTTCGGGGAATACAAACTTGCCACCCCAGCCTTCGCGCACGGCGGATTTCAAACTTATCTTCAGGAATACATCACCAAAGACGCGGTGAGCTTCTATCGTCCCGTTCTCGCGGTCCTGATCCAACCCCATGCCGTATTCTTCGGTTACTTTGTCGGCGTTCTCGAAATGTTCGTCGGTGTCTGCCTGCTGCTCGGTTTATGGGTTCGATTCGCTTCCGTTGTGGGTATCTTTTTCCTGCTGAATCTTACTCTGGCCTCTTGGTGGGACGCTGGTCATGGAGTCCCCCTATGGCGCTACTTCGGCGCTCGCCTCGACACTCTGCCATTACTCTTGCTGCTTGTAACCTTCTTCGCCGCCAATGCGGGCCACGGATGGGGCCTGGATGGATGGCGGAGGTGAGAGCGACTGGAAACTCAAGCCGGAGGCCGAAAGAATGGTTGGACACAGTCTCTCATGGGGCAGCCCTGACTGTGTGACGAGCTATCTCTTAACAGACGCTTCCATCACCTGCTTCGTGACCCAATCGGTCCAATAAGAAGACGCCCCGCTCGCCAGCAGCGTCCCCTTTCCCTCCACCGCATCCACAAAATTCTCCACCATTGGATAGTGCAGATTCGCGTGCGCCGGCAGATGCTCCTGTCCACCCGGATAAATCAATTCCGGCCCGTTCAGCGGACTCAGATCCATCTCGCCCTCGGTGCCACGGATGCGGCATTCGTCGCGCTCGATCTTCGAATGCCAGCGCACGTCCACAATTCCGCGCACGCAACTTGCATATTCGATCATCAGGCTCGCATTGTCCTCGACCGCATAGTGATGCACGGCATTCGAAAGTTGTCCCGTAACCCGCTGTGGCTGCCCAAACAGAAAATTCAGCACGTCGATGCGGTGCGATGCGATATCAAACAGTGGCCCACCTCCCGCCTTGGCAGGATCGACCAGCCAATTCCTGCTCCCAGTACCATCGAACCACATGTGATTGGTTAATTCGGCGAGAACCGGCCTCCCGATTACGCCCGCTGCCAGCAGTTCCTTCGCGCGCTGCACTTTCGGATAGCACCGCCGATAATAGGCCACACCGAAAATCTTCCCACTCTCTTCCGCCGCCCGAAGCATCGTCCACGCTTCGGTCTCATTCATTGCCATCGGCTTCTCGCAAATCACATGCTTGCCCGCTCGCAGCGCATGGATCGTCTGCGTCGCATGCAGAAAAACCGGTACCGCAACGTAAACCGCATGAGCGTCGGGATCGGCCAGCGCCTCATCCAGACTCGTCCATACGCGCACGCCGTACGGCTGCGCTTTGGCCGGATCGCGCGTGACGATCCCATATAAACGGCTGCGGCTCTCGGCCTGGATCGCGGGAATCACCCGCCGCCTCGCAATGTCGCCAACTCCAATGACAATCCAGTTCAGCATGATTCGAAGATCCGGAACCTGTCATCCGGAGCGGCGTCTTGGGTCGCGAAGGGCCTTTGTACCTGGCTGGGGACTTGCCGCCTCCGAATTCCAAGCCTGCCAACTTCGTTCAAAAATCAAAGGCCGGAACGCGTCCGGCCTTCGCAGTCAAATTCGACTATTAACTACTTCTTGGGCGCGATCGCGTCCTTCGCGGCCTTCGCGAGATAAAACTTCGCAGTCGTCTTTGCCTTGATCTGGATCGGTTCGCCGGTCTGCGGATTGCGACCCACGCGCGCTTTGCGGTGAACTTTCTTCAACCGGCCCAGTCCGGGCACGACGAAGATCCCGTTCTTCTTGGTTTCTTTAATTGCGGTGTCGGCCAGGGTCTCGAGAAACAGAGCCGAGGTCTTGTTGTTGAGCTCAGTCTTCTCCGCGAGAAACCGGATCAGCTGAGTTTTGGTCATACCTGCTGCCATAACTTCCTCCTAAAGGAAAATCGTTTAATACCAGTCGGGCGTTATGCTACACCGGAAGCCTGTGGAAAACACCTCATTTTATGCGGGTTTTACGATTTTAATGTGCGAAACAGGCCATTTTTACAGGCTTTTTCGACATTCGATGGCCCCGAACGGGCTCAGGACGCGTACCAACGTGGTTACCAGGAATTTCGATTGCCGGTTTTTCATTGCCGATTGTCCGGATTGCTGGTGGTTGACAGCCCCGCCGCTGAGCAATCCAGTTCCAAGCACGCATCCCAGGATCTCGAGCGCCAGAAGAACAAAAACGCTTACCTCAAAAAGGGTGGTCCATTGACCAGCCGCCACCATCAAAACATTGTTCGGAGCTGTCTGCACGAAGTGCTCGTACACGTCAGCTCCCATAGCGGCTAGAAAGAAAACCAACGAGACCCACCCCGCCACTTTATCGCTGAGCTTCCAAATTGCAAGCGCCAAAGCCAGGTGCCCTAATGAGATCAAACTTACGCCCAACCATGCGACATGATTGTTTGGGGCAGGAAGAATATTCGCCGTGAGGAACAGATGCCACACAGCATCGACCCAGTGCGCAAGAACTACCAGCAGAATGATAATGCGTGATTTTGTCATAACTGGAATCTCCCCCGAGCGCCCAGCGCTTTGTCGTTGCGACAGTCAATCCATGAGAATGGCTGATAATGACATAATACTCACGAGGACCTGTTTTGGCCTGCGCCATCTGTGACATCCGCAAGGAGAAGCGTTTCTGCCCCGCCGTGCATGGGCGGATTTGCCCGCAATGCTGTGGCGAGCAGCGGGAGGTCACGCTCGACTGTCCGAGCGACTGCCCCTACCTGATCCAGGCGCGAGAGCACGAAAAGCCGCGTCCAGCGGACCAACTCGACGCGTCGGCACTGCTTCTGCAAGTGGAAGTGCCCGACCAGTTCATGTACGAGCGCGAGCACCTGCTCATGGGACTGACGTTTGCCCTCGCCAAAGCCGCCCGCGCCGATCGCAACCTCAACGATCGCGATCTGATCGCGGGCCTCTCCGCTCTGGCCCACCGATACGAGCGGCTGGTCAACTCTGGCCTGCACTACGACCCGCCCCTCACCAGCGACTCCCAGCGCCGCGTCGCCACGGAAGTCGAAACCATGCTCAAGGAATACCGCGAGGCCGAGCAGAAACACATGGGATATTCCACCGTGCGCGAATCCGATGTCCTGAGGGCATTAGTCTTCCTGGTACGACTCGCGCATGGGCGCACCTCCGGCCGACCCAAATCCCGAGCTTTCGTCGACTTCCTCTTTGCGCAATTCCCCGAGAAGGAATCTTCCGTCCTCACCCCGCAAGAAGCCGGCAGCCGCATCATTCTGCCTTAGCAATATCGCCCACAGATTTTCCGCACCGATTGCCCCACGGGCAACTCCCGCAGCAGCTCCGCAATATTCTTCTTCAATCTCGGATGCACAACCTCGGGCGCGATTTCCGCCAGCGGTTCCAGCACAAATCGCCGCTTCTGCATCGCAGGATGAGGAACTGTCAACTCCGGCGAGTCGATAATTTCCTCTCCAAACAACAGAATGTCCAAGTCAATGATCCGTGGCCCTTTTCTCTGCTCCCGCCCACGATCGCGCCCCATTTCCCGCTCGATCGCCAAAAGCGACTTCAGAAGATCTTCCGGCCCAGCGCTCGTTTCCAGCGCCGCGGCGCAGTTCAAAAACCACGGCTGGTCCGTAAACTCCACCGGCTCGGTCTCATACCACGAAGACACTGCCACCAGGCGCCCGAGCTTCCCTAATCGTGCAATCGCGTCACGCAGATGTTCTGCGCGATCTCCAACATTAGAACCAAGCGAGAGGTAAGCAACTTGAGTCAATCGGGAACCACTATCTGCGCATGTTTCATTTCACAACAAAACCGAAAAAGAGCCGCTTGTCTTTCCCTGAGAATCCGTGTAAACCCGTGGCCCATTTTCGAATTGGGAGATTTCCTCCGCAAATGCGGCATCCACCCCAACCCGAGGGACCATGACCTTTGTGACTTTCGTACGCTCCCGCCCGCTCCTAGAATCGAGTGTATGACTTTGGACTCGCTCCTGCTGAGCCAGGATCCGGAACTGGTGCGCATCATCCGCCCCACGCTCGAGAAGCTCTCGATCGACGTCGAGGTCTGTCACGAAGCGCGCAAGGCTGCCGACATCCTGATCTCCGAAAAATTCGACGCCGTCATCGTCGACTGTGACGACCTGCGCGGCGGCCTCGAAGTGCTCCAGGGGCTCCGCGCCACTCCCAGCAACAAGAATTCCGTGACCTTCGCCATCCTCAACGGGAAAAAGACCACCACTCACGACGCGTTCGGCATGGGCGCAAACTTCGTCCTGCAGAAGCCTATCAGTGCCCTGAATGCCTCGCGGTGCTTCCACGCCGCCCTGAATTTCATGGTTCGCGAGCGGCGCCGCTACTTCCGGCACCCGCTGAAAATGCAAGTCAAAATTTTGCTCGCTGACAAATCGGTGAACGCAACCAGCACCAACCTCAGCGAAAGTGGCATCGCGCTCGTTCTGCGCGAGGCTCTGCCGAAAGGCGCGGTACCGCGCCTGCAGTTCTCCCTGCCCGACTCGAACGTCAAGTTTGACTTGGAAGCTGAGGTCGTCTGGGCCGACATGAAGGGGCGCGCCGGCCTCCGCTTTCACAATGTTCCACCCAGCACCCAGCAACAGCTGGAAAAGTGGCTCGATGAGCGGCTCGAAGAAGAGATGCCCGGATCCAAAGACCGCATTGCCGCCGCCGAAAACGGCACTGTCCACTAATCCCCAGCTCGATCCTGTTCAACTCGCCCCAAATAGCCAACTGAAACCCTTCGGTCGAGTCTCGAAAGGTACCTGCCTCGGGACTTTCTCGCTTTGCCATACGCGTGAGAATCTGAGAAACGACCGCCGAGGGATTCCTATGCTGAGTCACGATCTCCGCATCGCCAAAGTCCAGAGAACTCTTCGCTGGTTTGAACAGGACGTTCCTCTGCTCAACATGCGCGTGAAGGATCTCTCGCTGGAGAGTCAGGAATCCGCCCGCAAATTCATCGCCGCCGTTTTGGAACAGACCCGCGCGGAACTCGAACGTCTGCAGCGTGAGCGCCCAGCAGAAACTCTCGAGGCAGACGAAGCCCCCTGCGAACCCGCCGACTGACGATTCCGTAGCCCCAGATTGTGTAGCGCAGCCTGTGTAGCCCCGGACGCATTCGTCCGGGGTGCGCGCAAAGCGCGCATGAGAAATTTATCCGACTGGCGTGGACACGAACTGGACTACGCTTCGCTCGCGGCCGGACGAACCCCTTCGCCTGTACACAACCACCTACGGAGCAGACCCCGCCGCAGCTTGCGAGGTATAACTCGACACCCGTTCCCCTTCTACTTCCGAAACCGTGACTTCTTCCCACAATGACTTGTCTCGCAGGATGCGGGAAACCAGCGCCGTATGCATGGCATGTCCGGCGCGGTCCGCGACGACATTGCCTAGAATCTGCTTCCCCAGCAGCGCCAAATCTCCAACCAGGTCCAGCACCTTGTGCCGCACGAATTCGTCGCTGAAGCGCAGCGGCCCATTCTCAATTCCATCCCGTGTCAGCACGATGCAGTTTTCGCGCGAGGCGCCGCGAATTAGCCCCATGTTGCGCATCGCCTCCTCGTCTGCGCGCGATCCGAAGGTTCGCGCCGGTGCGATATGCCGCAAGTAGCTTCCATTCGAGAGCTGGACCTGGAAAGTGGATTTGCCGATAAGCGGGTGGGGAAAATTGATGGAGTAGGAAACAGAATAAGAATCCGCCGGGTACACCGCGATGAACTTATTTCCTTCGCGCATTTCCAGCTCGCGGCGAATTTTCAGGTACTTACGCGGCCGCCGCTGCTTACGGATTCCCGCCTTCTGCATCATCTCGACAAACGGCTGCGCACTGCCATCCAGGATCGGCAATTCCAGGTTGTCGAGCTCGATGATCGCGTTATCGATTCCGAGCCCGATCATCGCCGACAGTAAATGCTCGGTCGTCGAGATCAACACGCCCTTTTTCATCAAGCTGGTGGCGTAGCTGACGCGAGCGACATTGAGGCTGACGGCCTCGATTTCAAAGCCGTCAAGATCGGTGCGGCGAAATACGATACCCGTCCCCGATGGCGCCGGAGCGATGCGCATCGATACCGGTGCCCCGCTGTGCAGGCCCACGCCGCTGCATTCCACGGACGAGCGGATTGTCTGCTCGCAAATCAAAAGGAGTTTAAGATGCTTGGCTGTAACCGAAAGGATATAAGCAAGCTGGAAATTACGGCTGTGGCAGAAAAGCCACACTTCGTGGTCGGAACCAAAGTCAGCACCAACCGTGGATTAAATCCAAGTATATGAAAATAAAGGCTTACTTCTTTGGAGGCTTATTCGGGTTATATCCCGAATTGGGGTCGAACATTGCCTCGTCCAGCCCTTGATTCACCGTCACCGAATTGAGAAAGCGCTGGTTCGTCATGTCGCCGTTGAAATACCGGGTCACGTTATAGGGAGCCATCACACCACCCGGCACCTGCCGGTAATTGTCGTAGACCTCTTCTTCCAGATTCTTCTGACGATCCACCGGATCGCGCCACTCGAACGTCTTCTTGACGGGCAAATGCGTCTCGCTGTCAAAGTCGAGCGTCACCGCCTCGTTCTTGGCATTGATCAGCGTAACCTGCTCCGCGGAGTGCTCGGCCGCAATCGCGTTTCCTTCATAGAGAAAGATCACCCCCGGATCCTTCACCCAGTTGCGCAGCACCGTATCCAGCGAAAATTTTCGCCGCCGCAGGTAGTCGGTCAGATCCTTCTCCTCCATCGGATGTGCGCCTTTATAGGTGATCTCGTAGCCTTTATTGCCCACGAACAGCTCGGCAATATCGCGCTCTTTGGTCAGTTCCACGCGCTCTTTGTCGGGATATTCGCTGAAACCCCAGAAGACCACGCCTTCCCCGCTCGGCCTTCCATGATGGAGGCTGTAACTGCGGCCCTGCTGCTCGCGATCGCGAATGGTGAGATAAACATCGCCTCCCAGCGCCTGGATGCCCTGCTTTACGATCTCTCTCGCCTTGCGCCCGCTTTCATCTTCAGGAATCGCTGCAATGTTTGGCGATGAAGTTTTGCTAGCACTGTCCGCGCCCGACACCGACTGCGACACACCCTGACTCGGGCTTTGTGCCATCGCCATCGAACACACTAAAACCACAGCCAGCAGAAATGTCATTGCAATGTTTGGAGTAACGGTGCGCAATTCGAAAATTGTAGCGTTTTCCGTGGACTTTCGGTTCTGCCTTCAGTGTTGGATGCAGAAAGTGACCAGAATGTAGGCCAAATGAATCGCTTTTTGCCAGTGTAGGGGCGGAGGCATTCCTCCGCCCCGCCGAAGCGAAGCAAGGCGTAACCCACGCCTATGCCTGCAATCACGTATGGGCGTTCCACTCGGCCACGTCATCTCTGGGCGGCCCGTCCCACCCATCTCGCGTCCTCAGTAGGAGGTTAGGTTTTGTCTTTCATTCAGACCGACGAACCCGAAGCCTTCGCCCCCTCCACGTCATCCCACCAGCACCGCGCCGCCATTCACATTGAATACTTCCCCGGTAATAAATGCCGCGTACTCTGTACACAAAAACAACACCGGGGCCGCAATCTCCTCCGGTTTTCCCGCGCGGCCCAGCGGGATCGTGGCCCGGATCGCCGCTCCTGTCTTCGCGTCTTCCAACGCCCCCGCGCTCATATCCGTGTCCACCCATCCCGGCGCAACACAGTTCACGTAAATGCCGGAGGTTGCCAGTTCCGCCGCCAGGCTCTTCGTTATGCTGATCACCGCGCCTTTGCTGGCGGAATAATCCACATGAAACGCCTCCCCGCGCTGCCCGCTGGTCGAACTGATGAGCACAATATGCCCCGTCGCCCCATTTTTCCGTGGCTGCGATTTCATCTGCGCCACCGCGTGCTTCGCCAGCCCGAACACGCCATCCAAATTGATCGATAATGTCGACCGCCACTGCTGATCCGACATGCGCTCAACCGGCACATCCTCCTCCGGCCAGACGCCATGGTTAGCCACAAGAATGTCCAGCCTCCCGAACTGCTTCACGGCCTCCGCCACCAGCGCCCCAGCTGACTCCGGCGTATTCAGATCGCTTACGACCGCACGGCACTGCTCTGCCCCGCAAGCTCTGCACAAAGCCTCCGCCTGCGCCCGAGCGCTGCGATAGCTGAAGACAACCTTCGCGCCCGCTGCGGCAAACATCCGCACCGTCGCCGCCCCGATCCCGCGCGACCCGCCCGAGATCAGTGCAACTTTCCCTGCTAGTGAAAGTGGAATGGACATGGCTCATTAGGCTAACGCATCCGGCGCAATCCAAACAACGCGAGACGCGAAAACTTGACGGAAGTTTTTGTGAGATAGCGAAAAGCGAATGCTAAGGGCATGCCAGCCGCGAAGCGGCCGGAACGTGAAACCCCGCCACGGAACCGGCGGGAACCGCAATAACCCACGACCCGCGGAGGGACGACACCCAGCTCACGCCACCCTCTTACCCTCGAACCCCTGCCACTCCCATCAAGCGCCCCGTTTTCCCCTTTTCGGCGCGATACGAAAACAACAAATCGTTATGACAATTGGTGCACAGGTCCACGCCCGAGATATTCTTCGCCCGTACGCCCGCCGCCAACAACTGCTGCCGGTTCGCCTCCGGCAGATCCAAAAAAATCTTCGGCGGCAATTCCCCATGTCCAGGCGCCCGCGCCGTCAAAAACAGAAGCGGATACTTTTCCCGCACCGGATCCGAATCCTTCACCTCGAGAAACAACCGCTCCGCGTACCCAAACTGCGATTCAAACTTCACGCGCACTTCCTCTCCCACCTGGTAGCAGCAGCCCCCGATGCCCGGCCCAATCACCGCTTCCAAGTCCCGTGCCCGCGTACCGAAATGCCGAAACATCTCTCCGACACCCTTCTCGACAATCCGCTTCACTGTCCCGCGCCAACCCGCATGAAAGACTCCGATTGCGCGATGTTTCCGGTCCACCAGGATCACCGGCAGACAATCCGCAGCCTGAATCGCCAGTAAAAGCCCCGGAGTCGCGGTGATCATTCCATCACCCACCAGGGGCATATCCGGTGCGGCTTCCACGCAATGAATGATGTCAGAATGAATCTGTCGCAACGTGATCAGCTGCCAAGCCCGGCGTCGGCCATTGCGCGATCCTGGCGCCCGTGCCGCTGCCCCGATCTGTTCCAGGAATGCCGCACGGTTTTGCTCGACCGCTCTGTGGGAATCATCCTTGGTGAATCCCAGGTTGAGGTCGCCTTTCCTGTAAGCCCGCGAATACCCGCCCGCCCGCGTAGAAAAGCCGTGAATTAACCACCGATGCCGGTTCAGATTAGACGCGTGAAGAATCTTGATCTTTGGTTTCGTTGCGGATTCGATCCTCACAGTTCCATCATAAAGGACGCCGTTCGTATAGGGGCGTGCGCACTCGTCGATCCCTCCGATGCGAAGCGAGGAGCGAGCATCGCGGCAGTAATCGTGTCCGCCATGCGATCTGCAATTCGACGAGCGTTTGCCCGAGCCCTGATCTCTCCGCTATAGTTTCAATGGAATGTTTGAGAATTTCACCGTAACGGACCGCTGGACGAGAAAAAAGGTCCACTGCGTCTATCAGGCGCAGATCGTCGCCGTCGCCACCCGCCACGCTGACGCCATCGACTACAAGTTTTTGGTTGACGGGCGCAGGGTTTGGGTCGCGCTGCCGCATCCCGCGTGGGTGGAATACAAAAAGCGCACCGGCCGATACATTACCGACTCTCTCGCCGTAGAAATCGCCGGCCATTACCTCAAGACTGCGCTGGAGTCTGGCGAAGGCGTCGGCCGTGACATGTACTCGCTGACCGTGGAGGAAACCCTGAAGCACCTCGACGCAGCCGTGGCCGAAATGGAATCCGCCCAACCTGCGTAGTCCCTGAGGAACGTCCCCTGGTTGTCCTTCCTGCCAGCTTGTCATTCAGAGCGAAGCGAAGAACCCATGCGCCCCTGCCCGCCCCAGCAGACTTCACAGGTGCTTCACTTCATTCAGGAAGACTGGGAAAAACACCTCTGACTTCAGCATCAATCCCGACTATCAGCTACCGCTTGACAGCTCGCAAGATCTCCGCCGCCATGTTCTCCGCGATTTTTTCCTCGAACGCCTGAAACGCCGGAATACCCAGCAACCGCAACCCGATCTCCTCCTGCGGCAAGTTCTCCGCCTGCGGCGATTCACCGCGCTCTCTCATCGCGATGCGCAGCTTGCCCGCAGTCGACGCGTCAAAACTCTCCGAGACCACCACCGTGTTGTCATTCCACCGCTCCACGATCACGGGACCTTCCTCGGTCGCGATCTGCGCGGTAGAAACGGGGCAAGCCTCCCCGCTGCACGCTGCCACCTGCTCGGCCGTCGCGCTGTGATACCGCTGCGGCACCGCTCCTGAATAGAACTTCGCAAATCGCTCCGCCGCCTGCGGACTCTTCCATCGCGAGACGTACAACAGCGCCAGGTCCGCCGTGCTCACCGCCGCGCCCGGGCCTTTTCGCCGATACAGCACATATGTCCCGCCCTGCCATGCCGAAGAAAGTTCGTCCGCGATTCTCCGTTCCCCATACTGCTTCAGCAGCGCTCGCACATCCAGCTCGCCGATGCTGCCGGTGTCATAAACCTCGTACTGATCCTGAAGCACCGCCTTCATGTCCGGTATGCGCAGCGCCGGCAATTTCTCGCCATTGATGTACGCCTCCGGATGCAAAACTTCGTGCGAATTCCGCGGCGGACGCGCAAACGCCCCGGCAAACGCCATCGGCTTGCTGCCTTTGTGCAGCAGTTCCCCTTCAAAGATCAATCCTTCCTTGTAGGCAAACGCGCCCGCCTCCCGCATGATCATCGGCGAGTCGTGCACCAGTTGCGAATCAATCATCCCCTTTACACCCGGATCTTCCATCGCATACAGAACATCTGGCGTGTTTTCCAGAGTTCGCCTGAACGGCCTCAGCATGTAGTCGATATAAACCACCATCGCCTGGCCTTCCACCACCGCCTTGCGCGCCACCGCGCTCTCGTCATCCGATTTCTGCGCGGCTTTCATCCACTTCGACAGGTCATAGTTCTGATCCTGCAACGCGTGAGTCAGTTCGTGGGCCAGAATCGGTTCCTGCTTATCTGCCGGCACCCAGTTCAGCAGCGAGATCGTCTTGGTCTCGGGATCGTAGTAGCCCGCAATTTCCTGTCCCGTCGATTTGACCAGGAACTCCTTGAGATTGAAGTCGCGCGGGATGAATCCCAGCTTCTTCATGCTCATCTCTTCTTTGACGAAACGCTGCGTGTACTCTTCTTTGGCGAGGTTTCCCTGGACAAACTTCTGCACATCGGCCTTGCTCACCATCCGCCGCTTGACCGCGGCACGTTTCGCCATCTCCGAGTCCTCGGCCGCGAAGTCGAGGATGTCGTCTACGGACTTAAACAGGCGCTGCGTGTCCGCCTCGGTCATTTTGACCTCGTCGCTGGTATCCTTGCGCACCTTGCGCGCCAGATCGGCCAGGCTCGGCCCTGAATCCGCATCCTGCCCAAACGCCGAAACTGTGAAAGCGAGTAACAAGCCGATCCAGACGAACCCCAACCCCTGCCGAAACGTTCTCATCCAGCACACTCCAGCACAGAAAATTCCCACACCTCAATTCTCCGCAAGAGTTCGCATCACCAACAGCTAACCTTGGTTGGGGGACTTACGAAAGTAAGCGGGGGAGGATGCCCTTCGGGGCAGTCTTGAGCACGGGATAGAAGAATGGCTGCCCTGGAAGTCTAGGCGGAAAGGCGCGAAATCCGCTGGCGCGGATCAGTTCCAGTTCTTTCTTACCGACCGGGCGGTACAAGGTCGTGAGGCCTTCAGCCATCTAGCTGTCTCATAAAATCGATTTGAAAAGGGCGCCTTGAAGGCGCGCCGCTCGTTCTTCCAGTAAACGCGCGGGCCTTAGCCTCTGAGGAAACTGATAGCCGCCTAGCTCTCCATCACCTTCAGCGCCGGACTCACAATCAGCCGCGCCTCGGTCGCCTTCTGGACATCCTCAGGGGTCAGTCCGGGGGCAATTTCCTCCAGCACCAGCCCCTCTTTGCTCACGCGGATGTACGCCATCTCAGTCGCAATCGTATCCACCACCCGCACTCCGGTCAGCGGCAACGTGCACTTCTTCAGGATCTTCGGAGCCCCCTCGCGTGTCGTATGCTCCATCGCCACCACCACCCGCCGCGCCCCGGCTACCAGATCCATCGCGCCGCCCATGCCCTTCACCATTTTCCCGGGGATCATCCAGTTCGCCAGGCTGCCCGTCTCATCCACTTCCATCGCACCCAGCACACTCAAATCGATGTGTCCGCCGCGAATCATGGCAAACGAATCGGCGCTCGAAAAAAACGAAGTACCGGGTCCTTCGCTGACCGTTTCCTTGCCGGCATTGATCAGATCCGGATCCTCCGTCCCCTCCACCGGATACGGCCCAATTCCCAACATCCCGTTCTCCGACTGCAAAATGACTTCGATCCCGGCAGGCACATGGTTCGCTATGAGGGTAGGCATGCCAATCCCCAGGTTCACATAGAACCCATCCCGCAACTCCCGCGCAATCCGCTTCACAATCCGTTCGCGCTTTTCGTGATCTTTGCCGACTTTGTTCATGCTGACGGTCGTACTTCCCCTGTGATCCCCTGTGGTGATGCGACTCTACCCGGAGCTCGGTACTGCCTTTCGCACAGTCCTTCTCTCAATCCTTCGCTCATACAACTCACCCTGAAAGATCCGTTTTACATAAATCGAAGGCGTATGAATCTGATCCCCATCCAACTCGCCCACATCCACCAGATGCTCGACCTCCGCAATTGTGATCTTCGCCGCCGTAGCCATCATGGGATTGAAATTCCGCGCCGTCTTCCGATACACCAGATTCCCCTGCCGATCGCCTTTCCACGCCTTGATCAATGCGAAGTCCGCCTTTAATCCACGCTCCATCACATACAAGCGCCCATCGAACTCGCGTGTCTCCTTACCCTCCGCAACAATCGTCCCCACGCCCGTCGGCGTATAGAACGCCGGAATCCCCGCGCCCCCGGCCCGAATCCTCTCCGAAAATGTCCCCTGAGGCACAAGTTCCAGCTTGATCTTCCCCGTCAGCACCATCTCTTCCAGCAATTTGTTCTCGCCCACATACGATCCAATGTGATGCATAATCTGCCCCGCCGCCAGCAGCAGCCCATTGCCGACGCCATCAATACCCACATTGTTGCTGATCGTATGAAGATTCTTCGTGCCCTTGCGCACCAGCGCCCGAATCAGATTCTCCGGCATCCCGCACAGCCCGAAGCCGCCAATCATGATGGTCGCGCCGTCAAACACGTCGCGAATGGCCTGATCCGCGTTGGCCACAACCTTGTTCATCGCGTCAGAATTCTAAATGAAATTTCACCACGGGGGCACACAGGTAACAGCTGGACGCCGGACATGCTCGATTGCTACGCAGGATAAACCACCGGGCGTGCTCGGCCTCAGAGTGCATGTCGGGCTGCTCGCTTCATTTGTCCCTTAAAGGAAGAGGCCTCGGAACCGCCCATGCCTATGTTCCATGGAGAGCACCACGGCGTGCAGGAGCATAACCCCAAATGCGGCCATGACAATCATGACGGTTCCTCGCCGAACGGACGATGGAATCTCCGGGTCTCGCCACAGTGAAGGTATGAGGATGGTGCCAATGAGAATAGGAAAAACGAGAACGATAGGATTTTCCGCCACACCTGCCAGCAATAGCCCCGCAATGAGCCCCGGTAGATTAGCGATATCGATGAATCTGCCCACGAAGCTGGAGAGGATAATCACGCCCTCCAGGACGGCGGGAAAAATCGCTGCGCCAGCTAAAAACAGGTTCAGTCGCACCAACCGTTCGCCGGGTCCTTCGTACCCCAATACCGATCGAAGCTGAGACTTCATTTATTCCTCTTGGGAACCTTCCGCAATTCATGCGCCCGCTCAAACTCCTCCGCCAACTCCCGCGTCGCTAGGTTCTCCCGGATATGCGCCAGCCGCTGCTCCACCTTCCACAACGCGTTTTCTAAATTTTTTTTATTGCTGATCGCCACATCCCGCCACATCGAATACGGACTCGCCGAGATCCGCGTCATCTCCTGCAGCGCGCGCCCGCCGGCGGGAAGCAAAGGCGCATCCTCGCCAAACTCCTCGACCAGCGCCGCCGCCAGCGCGGTAGAAATCATCTGCGGCACATGGCTGATCCACGCGCACAGCCGGTCGTGCTCCTCCGCCGGAAGCATAGCAATCCGCGCCCCAATCGCATCAATCCACCCGGCATATTCCGCAATCAGCCCATCATGCAAAGTCTGTCCGGGCAACGGAGTGAAAAACCACACCGCATGATGAAACAATTCCGGGTCGGCATAATCCACCCCGCTCGATTCCTTCCCCGCCATCGGATGGCCACCCAGAAACCGCTGCCCCGCCTTGTTCCCGAAGACCTTCCCTGCCCGCTCCACGATCGCCGCCTTCGTGCTGCCCACATCGGTCAGCAAACATTTCGCCGGAAGCGCCGGGCCCAGCCGCTCGATCAGATCGACAATTGCCAGCACCGGGGTCGCCAGCACCACCAGTTGACTGCCTCGCACCGCGTCCGCCGGATTCGCGATTCCTTCATCGATCGCTCCCCGCGCCCGCGCCTTGGTGAGCGCTGCCTCGCGATCGCAGCCAATAATCCGCCCGGCAAATTTCTTCTTGCGGAACGCCATCCCGAGAGATCCGCCAATCAGTCCCGTGCCAATAATCGTGATTTGCCGGATCGACATGAAGAAGTTAGATCTTCCGCCCCACGGCCGGAGCGATAATCCGCAACTCATCCATCAGCTTCGCGAACTGCTCCGGAAACAACGATTGCGCTCCGTCCGACAGCGCCTTTTCCGGATCGCAATGCACTTCAATCAGCAGCGCGTCTGCCCCGGCCGCGAGCGAAGCCCGCGCCATCGGCGAGACTTTATCCCGGCGCCCCGTTCCATGCGACGGATCAGCCGTCATCGGCAAATGTGAGAGTTTGTGAATGATCGGGATCGCGGAAATGTCCATCGTGTTCCGCGTATAAGTTTCAAAAGTCCGAATCCCGCGCTCGCACAAAATCACGTCGTAGTTCCCGCCCGCCATGATGTACTCTGCCGAAAGCAGCAACTCTTCCAGGGTCGCCGCAATCCCGCGCTTCAGCAGCACCGGCTTGCGCACCTTCCCCAACTCGCGCAGCAGATTGAAATTCTGCATGTTGCGCGCGCCCACCTGCAGGATGTCGACGTAAGGCAGCATCAGGGGGATTTGCGAGATCTCCATCACCTCGCTGATCACCAGCAAATGAAACTTTTCTCCCGCCTCGCGCAGCAGCTTCAGCGCTTCTTCGCCGTGTCCCTGAAACGAATACGGAGAACTCCGCGGCTTGAATGCCCCTCCCCGCAAAACTTTCGCGCCAGCCTTCGCCACCGCCTCCGCAGTAGTAAACAACTGCTCGCGCGATTCCACCGAGCACGGGCCGGCCATCACCACCACTTCATTCCCGCCCAGGCCGATCCCGTTCGAAAGTTTGACAATCGTACCCTCAGGCCGGAAGCTGCGCCCCGCCAGCTTGTATGGCGAGCTGATGCGGTGCACTTCCTGCACCCCGGGCAGCAGCTCAAGATTGCGGATATCGAATTCAATGTTCGACCCCACCGCCCCCAGCACGGTCATCCGCGCCCCAGTCGAGCGGTGCACTTCAAATCCCATCTTCACCAGGTGTTCAATCACCTGCTGAATCTGCGCCTCATCGGCGCCTTCCTGCATCGCGACAATCATAGAAGTCCTTTAGCCATGAGCTTCGAGCCTCGATCTACCAGCCTCCGACCCACAGCTCATAGCTCATGACTCGCAGCTCAGTCATTCACTTCTGAATCCAACTCTGTGTCGACCTCCGTCGGCTCGGCCGCCGGCGCGATTTCTTCTTTCTGTATGTTTCGCATCACGTCGATGATGCGCTCGTAAATCCGCACCAGATCCCGTCCGGGGAGAGGTCCGTGATTTGCCTGCTGCACATTCTCAAACACGATCCGCTCCCGGTCCGGCTCGTAGATCGGCAACGACGTATTCCGCTTCAGTCGCCCGATCTCGACCGCAGCCCGCGCCCGCTCGCTCAGCAGGTCTACCAGCTTGCGATCCAGTTCATCAATTTTCTTTCGCCAGTCTTCGATATCCATGAACTAACCGGTTGCCCGATCCTTCCCTTGCGTTCTGCGCGAGAAAGGTGGGGACTCTTGATTTCTTATTTCGCCGGGTGCCCCATCCTAACCGCGTTCTCTGCGGTTAGGTTCGTGATTTCTGAATTCACTACGATTAATGTCCAACGCCCGTTGGCTGACCTCTGACGCCCGACCTCTGAAAGCTTCGCAAAAACTCTCCCACGGCCGCCGCCTCCCGCCCCGGATTCCGCTCAATCGTCTCCACAATCGCACTCCCCACCACGCCGGCATCCGCAAACTCGCCGACTTCCGCAAACTGCGATGCGTCAGAAATCCCGAATCCCAGCGCGATCGGCAATTTTGTCACACGCCGCAACCGTTTCACGAGTTTTCGCGCATCACCAGCCACCTGTTGCCGCTGCCCCGTCACACCGGTGCGCGAGACGGCATACACAAATCCCCGCGAAGCTGCCGCGATCCGGCGCAGCCGCTCATCCGGACTCGTCGGCGCTGCCAGGAACACGGGAGACAAATCATGCTCCCGCATCCCTCGCAGATAATCGTCCGCCTCTTCGACCGGAAGATCCGTGACCAGGGCGCCATCTACTCCGGCGGCCCGCGCCACTTTGCAGAACTTTTCCGTGCCCATCCGCAGGATGGGATTTAAATACGAAAACACAATGAGACCCGTGGACTGAGCCTGCTGCCGAATCTCGGCCGCCAGAGTCAGTACCTGCGCCAGCGAAGTTCCATGCCGCAGCGCCCGCTCGCTAGCCCGCTGAATCACCGGCCCATCCGCCACCGGATCACTGAAGGGAACGCCCAGCTCGATCACGTCCGCCCCAGCCGCAATCGCCGCGAGGACAATCTCACGCGTCGTGCCAAGATCCGGATCGCCGCAAGTCACATAAGCGACCAGACCGGGCCTGTTATAAAACGTCAAAGGCATAATCAAAAGGACGTGTTCATCCTGAGCAAGAATTACCGCCCTATCGTCCTGAGCGAATATTTGGCTTCGCTGAAAGCGAGGCCAAACCGCAGTCGAAGAACCTTGTGTTCGCTGGTCTTACCACCGGCCCCGAAAGGAATCCCGACACCAATTCGCCCGTTACGAATCGATCTTCAAATTCTCCCGCAGAATCCCGATATCCTTATCCCCCCGCCCCGAAACATTCACTATCACGACATCTGACTTCTTCATCTTCGGCGCTCGCTTGATGACCTCCGCGACGGCATGAGCCGACTCGAGCGCAGGAATAACTCCCTCCGTCCGCGCCAGCAGTGTTGTCGCTTCCAACGCTTCCGCGTCCGAAGCCGGAACGTACTCAGCCCGCCCCGCATCACGCAACGCTGCATGCTCCGGTCCGATCGACGGATAATCCAATCCCGCCGACACGGAATGCGTAAGGGCGATCTGCCCGCTCGAATCCTGCAGCACGTACGAATATGTCCCCTGCAGCACGCCCGGCGAGCCTCCACGAAACCGCGCCGCATGATCGCCCAGAGCCTCGCCACGCCCTCCGGCCTCGACGCCGATCAAACGAACTTTCTTGTCGTTCAGGAAATCGTAGAAGATCCCAATCGAATTCGATCCGCCGCCCACGCAGGCAATCACGGCGGTTGGCAGCTTGCCCTCAGCTTTCAAAATCTGTGCCCGCGCCTCCCGCCCTATCACGCGATGAAAATCCCGCACCATTGTCGGATACGGATGCGCCCCCAGCACGCTCCCCAATAAATAATGAGTGGTGCGCACGTTGGTGACCCAGTCGCGCATGGCCTCGTTGATCGCGTCCTTCAACGTGCGCGAACCGGAATTGACCCCGCGCACCTCGGCCCCAAGCAACCGCATGCGGAACACATTCAACTCCTGCCGCCGCATGTCTTCCGTCCCCATGTAGACAACGCAGTCGAAGCCGAACAGCGCACACACGGTAGCGGTAGCAACTCCATGCTGCCCCGCCCCTGTTTCCGCGATGACGCGATGCTTGCCCATGCGCTCGACCAAGAGCGCCTGTCCCAGGCAGTTGTTGATCTTGTGCGCCCCGGTGTGCAGAAGATCTTCGCGCTTGAGATAAATCTTCGCTCCGCCCAGCTTCTGCGTAAGCCGCCGCGCAAAAAACAATGGCGTAGGTCGCCCCGCATAAGTCTTCAGCAGTTCGCCCAGCCGAGCCTGAAATTTGTGATCGCGCTTGGCTTTCTCATACTCGCGCTCCAGTTCCTCCAGAGCCGCCATCAAAGTTTCAGGAACATACCGTCCCCCATAAACCCCAAACCGCCCCGCCTCGTTTGATGAATGACGGTTGCCCCACTCTTCTCGTGCAATATGCGACAGGGTGGGAACTTTGACTTTCGTCTCTCGCGGGTGCCCCATCCCAACGGCGTTTTGTGCGGTTAGGGTGGGGGTCTTGACTTTACTGGTTCTCGGAACCGTAGCCATTCCTATCCCGCCTTCCCATCGATTTCCCGCACCGCGCGCACAAATTCCCGTACCTTTTGCGGATCTTTTTTCCCCGGTGAAGCCTCAACACCCGAAGCCACATCCACTCCCCAAGGCCGAAGGATACCAATTGCCTGGGCAACATTTTCTGGCGTCAAGCCACCAGCGATGGCCACCTTGTGACGCAGGCTTAAGCCCGCAACTGTCGCGGCGGCCTGATCCCAATCGAACGTTACACCGGTGCCCCCAGGCCGCTGACCACTGCCGGAATCAAGAACAAGCGCCACGAACTTGCCATCCGGATCCTGCATTTCGATGGTTAGCCCCTCCTGCTGGGCTCGCTGCGCTACCAGCGT
>Ga0070734_10002611_pt1 | contig 21134 bp, 17 predicted proteins | sample Coa_R1_8_FD_66444 | JGI IMG/M metagenome (GOLD analysis project Ga0070734, IMG submission 66444) | Surface soil microbial communities from Centralia Pennsylvania, which are recovering from an underground coalmine fire - Coalmine... | ecosystem: Environmental > Terrestrial > Soil > Unclassified ...
CCACCCGGCTGATTCCCTGCGAAGGCCTGCACCTGACCCGCGTAGAAGGACCACCAACGTGCGGAAACTTCAGAGCCCAAACACTACAAACTCAAATCGCCTCCGGTAGCGTAGGCACTCTTGCCTGCGCTCCGAAACGCAAACTAAATTGCCAGCGGCTGCGGATTCTGCCCCTTGTGCCGCGCCAGACCCGCCGCATCGCGATACACACGCAACTTCTTCAAACGCCGCGCGCGCAATTTGTTCTTCGGCAGCATCCCCTCGATCGCGTAGCGCACCATCCACTCCGGCTTTGCTTCGCGAACGCGCTTCGCCGGAACTTCTTTCAGTCCGCCGGGGTATCCGCTGTGCGAATAATAAACTTTTTGTTCGATTTTGTTGCCGGTCAGGCGGATCTTGTCCGCGTTGATAATCACCACGTGATCGCCCGAATCCAGGTACGGCGTAAATTGCGCCTTATCCTTGCCGATCAAAACCCGCGCCACTTTCGTCGCCAGGCGTCCCAACACCTGGTTCGTGGCATCCACAACAAACCAATTCGCGCCCACTTTCAGCGCTTCGGCTTCTGCTCCCTTGGCTACGTACGTCCTCATTGCAATCAGTCACACCTTTCCCTGTAGAGACAAACGTTAATTTTAGGGGTTCGACCTCGATAAGTCAACGCAGGAATCCGGGCACGTCCTCGCCATTCACAAGCGCCTGTAACCGAATCAGTTTAATGCGACATTTCCGCAGCAGCCGCCTTCACCATCGGGTTCTGCGGCTCCAGTTGCAGCGCCTTTTGCATCGACTCATTCGTCTTAGCGGCGTCTCCTTGTTTCTTGTACGCCCGCGCCAGCCAGCACCACGTCTCGGCTTGCGTTCCATCCAGCTCCAATGACTTCTTTAAACTCTCAATCGCCTTCGGCACGTCTCCACCGAACATCTTCGGGGCCATAAGCAATTTAATCCCGTCGCTCTGCCACACTCGCGGATTCTTATCACCCAGCGCCATCGCCTTTGCCACTTCGTCTTTCACCTTCGGCCCGAACTTCGGCCCGGCAAACATTCCTCCGTAGCCAATCCGGTGCGCATACAATTCCGCAAGCAATGCATGCGCATCAGCGGACTTGTCATCCAATTGCAGCGCATGCTGTGCCGCTTCAATCGCACGCTCCGTCGCCGCCTGCCCCTGCTTTTTGTCTTTCTTCAAATCGGCAGCATCGGCCAGGTAAAAATCCACTCTCGCCAACTCGTAATAACACCGCGCGTCACACGCGTTTTGTCCCGCGCGCTGATCGAGCTCACTCTTCAACACACCAAGCTGCGCCTCGTCTCGCGTTGCCCTTGCGGTTTCCACGCGAGAAGCCAATTCATCATTCTTTTCTTGAGTCGCGGCCGTTTGCGAAATCACCACGGGCGTCGCCACCAGGCAAAGAACTGCGCTTGTCAAGATTCGACTTGTCATGCAAAGTCCGATTCCCTTGGTTCGTTTGAGGTTGCATACGGAGCGCGGTCCTTGAATCTGCTCTTAGAATCCGAGAGGCGTACGCCCTCAGCGCTGCACCGCCCAAGCCATCCCATCCGGATTCCCGCCCGCATCGATCTTCCCTGTCACCGCCAGCGTCTTCAAATCAATCACCGCCACATAATTATCCGGCGTGCACGCCACAAACGCGCGCGCTCCATTCGGCTCCATCTGTATCCCCGCCGCGCCATGACCCACCGGAATCCGCTTCACTACTTCCTTCAATCCCACATCCAGCACTGCCACGTCGGCTCCATTCAAACTCGAAACAAAGACCAGTTGCCCGTCCGGAGTGAATTTCAACCGGTTCGCTCCGCGCACGTTCGCGATAATCGTTCGTGCCACACTTTTTTCGGCGATATTGATCACCGCAATGGTTCCCGACTGCGCATTCGCGGCCCAAAGTTCTTTTCCATCCGGCGAAACATCAAACCCCTCCGATCCCGCGCCCACTGTCACCAAAAATTGACTCCACTCCGCCGGAAATGGCCCCGGCGCAGGCCCGCCAGCCGGTGGCGGTGGCCCCGACGGCAAACTCGGCCGCACTTTCACCCAAATACTCACCGTCCCCGATTGAATGTTCGACGTAAAAATCTTGCTCAAATCCCGCGTCACAAGAATCATGTGCGTGCGGTTCTGCCCGCTGCCCAAAATAAAATCCACTTTCCCCGTCGCCGGATCGATCGTTCCAAACGCCTTCGCCGCCTCCGCCGTAAACCAAACTTTCCCGCCCGCGAAATCCAGTCCGTGCGGCCCCTTCAGCGCTCCCAAATCAGTCGACGCCAGCGCTTTCTGGTTCACCAAATCAATCACCGCCAGCGTGTGCAACGCACCCGCTCCACCTCCGCCGTAATTCGAAACGTACGCCGTCTTCCCGTCCGCGGTCGCGATCACTTCGTGCGGGTCCGCGCCCACAGGCATCTTCGCCACAACTTTCAGCGTCGCCGGGTCCACAATCGCCAGCGTCTGGTCATGCTTCGACAGCACCAGCAACGATTCCTTCGGCGTCGTCTGCGCCCACAGAGCCGGCGAGACCGTGGCAGTCAACAAAAGAGACAGCATTAAGCGGCGCATACTTGCTCCAAGACTTCAAAAGTTCCAACGAGATCGAACCTGGAACCACTCTCGACTTCAAAGCCGAGCCTATTCTACGATGCGCTCCTTTGTCCATGTGGCACGCCGTTAAGGTGGCATAGACTTCAGTCTGTGCTCTTACGACCACAATGTGCGCCGGAACCCCGCTCTACGGCGGCGCTACCCATCAGAATTACTGGTGCCTGGAAGCATTTCCGGTTCGAGCACCTCAACTCCCGTGCATACTACCGTTCCCGCCCGACTTATCACTTAAAACTTACAACTTAGAACTCTTCAAAATTCCTCTTGACACGCTTTTCAGTATATATAACCATTTGGTTGTAAAACCCGAGGGTTATGCAATGACGCAAGCCAACCGCCTCAACGCCGTCTTCGCCGCCCTCGCCGATCCGACCCGCCGCGCCATCCTCGCCCGCCTCGCCCGTGGCCAGGCCTCCGTCCTTGAACTCGCCAAACCCTTTTCCATGAGCCAGCCCGCCGTCTCCAAACACCTCATCGTTCTCGAGCGCGCCGGCCTCATCTCTCGCGGCCGCGACCGTCAGCGCCGCCCACGCCGACTAGCTCCGAAGCCGCTCGCCGACGCCAGCCAGTGGCTCGAAAATTACCGCAAGTTTTGGGAAGCGAATTTCGTCCGCCTCGATGCGCTTTTGGAAGAAATGAAAGCCGCCGAAGCGCATCCGCCCGGTACCCGGAAAAATAGAAGAAAAAATGGGAGAACAAAGCAATGATCAACGTGGGAGCAATGTCCGTCACCACACCCTCGGACCGCGAAATCCTCTTGACCCGCGTATTCAATGCGCCGCGCCATCTCGTCTGGGAGGCGTGGACCAGCCCGAAACATCTCCCTAAATGGATGCTTGGTCCCGACGGCTGGACCATGATCGTTTGCGAAATCGATCTGCGTCCCGGCGGCGAACGCCGCCTCGTCTGGAGTCACACCAATGGCGATCGAATGGAAATTCTCGGCGTATTCCAGGAAGTCAAACCGCCCGAAAAACTCGTCGCCACCGAATCCTGGGGCGGTCCCTGGCCGGAAACGCTCGTCACTTTGGATCTCACGGAAAAAGATGGCGTCACCACGGCCACCATGACGATTCTCTATCCTTCGCTGGAAGCGCGCGACGCCGCCCTCAATTCCGGCATGAAGCAAGGTATGGCTCTCAGCTTCAACCGTCTCGAAGCGCACCTGCTGCAAATTTCGTAGTGGTCCGGGCCGAATTTCAAAATAAACGAGGAGACTTACGCAAATGAGCGACAATTCCGGTCAAGGCAGCATCGGTCGCAGCATTCTTGCCGTCGTAGCAGGCTTCGTCGTCGTAATCGTTATTTCTCTCGGTACCGACGTTCTGCTTCACTACGTCGCCGGATTTCCAAAACTCGGCGAAATTTATAGCGACCGCCAATTCCTCTGGGCCGCAATCTATCGCACGATTTACGGCATCGTCGGCAGCTACATCACCGCGCGTCTCGCGCCGCGTCGTCCCATGAAGCACGCCCTGATTGGCGCCGCGATCGGCATTGTTCTTTCCAGTCTCGCAGCCGCCGCAACGTGGAATCAAGTTCCCTCGCTCGGCCCGCACTGGTATCCCGTCTCACTCATCGTCGGCGCTCTCCCCACCGCTTGGCTCGGCGCGCAACTCCACATTTGGAAAACCGGCGTGCGCTAACCCGTTGAGTCTCTGCGGCTTACTTGCAGTCTTCCATTCGAATGTGTACTTAATTATATTTTACTTGACTCGTATTTATTTTCGTACTACGCTATCCCATGTTTTTCGGCGCGCCATTCGAAATTTTCGACCCCACTTTTGTTTATCGCAAGCGGATCTGGCGAGGGATCGCCCCAAGTGCGTGCCACGGTTGGCTAACCCCTTTCTTTTCAACACCATCCTTTTGGCCCCGCCTATTTACCCCGATCCGCGAGGGGCAACTCCTTTCTTTTGATAACCATCAGAATTGCCCACGTGTGGAATTCGCGTTATTGACCACGGCTGTTTTCTCCGCACTTCGCATCCTGTCTCTTTTCAGCGGTTTACGCACTCTTTGCACAAACCGGCACAACAGATTTCGCCCCAACCCCTTTCCTTTCTTGTGCTTGCGCACACTTGCAAAAACAATGGGGGGTGTACCCCTTCGAGCACCTCTTTCCGCGCGCTCCCTCCTCACCGCCGCGCAGGTATACAATTACGGAAGAATCTTTGAGGCATTCCCGTGATTGATCGCAATATTTTTCATAACGACAAACTTGTCCCCATCGAGAAGTCCCGCCTCTCACCCGGGCAGGCGGGAATCGTTTGCGGCTGGGGCCTCTTCACCACGATTCGCATCGTGAAAGGCGAAGCCTTCAGCTACGAGCGTCATTGGCGCCGTCTGGAAAAAGACGCCGCCATCATTCGCCTTCCCATGCCATACAGCGGCGCAAAAGTTCGCGTCCATTTGCAGGAAGTCATTCGCGCCAACAAAGTCAGCGAAGGCTGCGCGCGCATCTATCTGATTTACAACCAGGTTGGCGGATGGCGCAGCGAAGAAGCAATGCCGCAAGTCGATCTCGTCATCTACACTGCGCCCCTTCCCGACTATCACGAGCCGGTGCGCCTCACCATTCGCCAGCACGGACGCCACGCCGCCGCCGCGCTCGCGGGCGTAAAAACGATTTCCTGGCTGCCCAACGTTTGGGCCGTCGCCGAAGCGCAAAAGGAAGGATTCGACGAAGTGATTCTGCTGAACGAGCGCGGAGAAGTCGCTGAGTGTACCGCGGCGAATATTTTCGTCGTGAAAGGCGACAAAGTCTTTACGCCGCCGCTCAATTCCGGTTGCCTGGAAGGCGTTACGCGCGGCATCTTGATGGAAATCGCGCCGGAAGCAGGCATCTCCGTCGTGGAGCAAACGTTAAGGCCCGAAGACTTGGCGACCGCAGACGAAGTTTTTGTCACTTCCACGAATCGCAACATCATCGCCGTCGGCGAAATCGCCGGCCAGAAAATCGCCTCCGCGCCCGGCACGATCACGCGCCGCCTCGACGAACTTTTCGATTTTTACGTCACGGAATACATCAGCCGGCGCCACGCCGCCGCGGCGCGCTAACGGAATTAAATGAGAGATTAGAAAGAGCTAGAAAAGAAATTTCAGCGCGAACTGCACCAAACGTCCCGGTTGCGAAGTTTGAATTTGTCCGAAGTTAGGCGAATTGATGTCGTTTTCCGGCAAGCCCAGATTCGCGTGATTGAAAATATTGAAAAGCTCGCCGCGAAACTGAATCGTCTTGCTCTCGGTGACTTTGAAATTTTTCAGCGCGGAAAAATCCCACTGCTGCAAACCCGGACCCTGCGCGATATTTCTTCCGGCATTTCCGAACTGCCCTGCTTGCGCAATCGGATCGAGTCTCTGGAATCCGCCCGGACTGATCCAGCAATTCGGAGTTCCCGCGATGAAGGCTTGCCCGTTCTGGTTCGGGCAAGTTCCTTTCGTGAAATCGCCGACGACGTTGGGACGGTCGCTCGGAAATCCGGAAATTTCCGGCGCGCCGCCTTGCGCGGAAACACCCGCGGAATCGTAAACCGTGAACGGCGTTCCGCTCATAAAAGTCGTGATGCCGTTCACTTGCCACCCGCCAAGCAGGATGCGTTGCCAGCCTTCTGCATTTTGAAAGAACGGCAGATTCCATTGATAGCTCGTCACAAAGCGATGACGCGCATCAAACATCGACCGGCCTTTTTCTTTTCCGAGGTCGAAGGGATTCTGCGCCAGATCGTTTTCGCCGGCGGTGCTTTGCGAAGCGGAGCCCGTGATGTTGAACGACGAAACGTCGTCGATGCTCTTGGAAAGCGTGTACGACGCAAGAAATGAAAGTCCGTGGCTGAAACGTTTTTTCAGGCTCGCTTCAAGCGCGTTGTAATTTGAATTTGTGATTCCCGCGATTTCGCCGACGGACGAAAATGTGCACGGATTGTTGTTCGCGAGCGTGCAACCGGAAAAAAGTCTGCGGCGGTCCGCATTGCCCGACGTCGTGTTTGCTGGATTGGCGTCGGGGACCGCCGGATTTCCTTCGATGAAGCGCGGCAGCTTTGTACCCTTTGTCCCGACATATCCAACTTCGAGCAGCCAGTTCGCGCCGAACGATCGCTGAAGGTTCAAATTCCAATCTTGCGCGTACGGAAGCCTCAAATCTTTGTTGAGCACGAGCAGCGTCATCGGCTGCGTGAAGCCTTGCAGAAAGGGATTCGTTCCGTTGAACGGATCTTTGAAATTCGGGACGGAGACTTGCGGCGTTTGCAAATAGGGAGGCGCGCTGATCGGATCTTGCAACGGCCCGCCTTCGCCGGTGTAGTACGGATCGTAAAAAATTCCGTACGCGGAAGTGACGCGCCAATTCCCTTTCCCAGTTGGATCCCACGCGAGGCCGATGCGGGGCGCGAATGCTGTTTTCTGCGTTTGGATCAGGCCGCGCGGAACGCCAGGATCTCCGGGATAAACGAGGCCCGCGGGCGCTTCCGGATGAACGACAGATTGGACGCCCGGCTCGAAAAGATTCACGCGATTTTTTATTTCGGTGTACGGAAATGGAAGTTCGTAACGCAAGCCGTAATTAAACGTGAGGCGCGAAGAAAGTTTGAAGGTGTCTTGCGCGTAGAGATTGAAATTGTTTCCGCGCAAGCCACGATTGAAATCGCCACCGCCTTGCAAAAAGAAAATTGGCTGGCCGATTTCAAAGCTGGCGAACGGATTCGTGAGCGGCGCGTTTACGAAGACAAAAAATCCGTTGCTGGCAATTCCCTGCAGCACGTTGATTTGATCGTGGCCGTAACCGCCACCGAATTTCAGTTCGTGACGACCGCGAATCCAAGTGAGCGAGCCGTTCACGTCGATCGTATTTTCGTACGTGTCGCGCGGCCCGGTGATGGGGTCGCCGACGGACGCAAATCCCGCAACCTGAATGAATGGCGGTCCGAGCGCGGCATCGAGCGACGGTTGGTAAGTGAAACCAAGCGACGCAGGAGTGGTGTGATTGACGTGCTCGCCGAAAAGAAATTTATTTCGCAAAAAGGAAATGCGGGCCAGGGCGATTAACGACGACGAAAACGTGTGCGTTTCCTGCGCGACGAAATTCTGCGCGCGCTGATTTTCACCGACAGGGAAACCCGGAACATTCGCGCCAGAGGTAGAAAGCGGATCGGTGACGTCTCCCTGATTAAAGCTGTAGCGGAAATTGAGCGTGTCTTTCGCGGTCAAATAGTGATCGAGGCGAACACCGAATTGATCGCCGTTTTGCGGCTTGGAGAGAGTTGTGACGAAAGTGCTGTTGCCCTGATTCGGCAACGGATAGAACGCGAGAATATTTTGAGAAATCGGATTGATGCCGGAGAGCTTATTGAAGGGAATCGGCTGGGGCGTCGGCGCGAAGACGTTGTAGATCTGGTGGCCAGCTCGAGGATCAGGATTATTGCAGACACCGTTTGCGTCGAAACCTTCTGGACAGAGTTCCGAGAAATCGCCACCGCGTTCCGCGAGAGAAGGAACGGTGGCGCGAGTCGTTTCGCCCTGCCGATTGCGGAGTCCTTCGTAGTAGACAAAGAAAAACGTTTTGTCCCGCTTGAGCGGCCCGCCGAGCGTTCCGCCGAATTGATTGCGTTTCAATGGCTCGACTTGTGTCGCGAAAAAGCTTTTTGAGTCGAAGGCATCGTTGCGGAGAAATTCCCAGAGTGCGCCGTGATACGAATTGGTGCCAGAGCGCGTGATGATGTTGGTGGTGGAACCGGTGCTGTGGCCGAATTCAGCGTTGGAGGCGTGAGTGAGAATCCGGAATTCGGAAATCGCATCCACCGGCGGCTTCAGTACAAGGCCACCATCGACGCCGTTGAAATTATCGGCGCCATCAATCAAGAAATTGTTTGACTCCGGACGCTGGCCGTTCACGGCGTAGGCCTGGCCTTCTCGCAACGAGCCGCCGGCTGCGGCAAGACCGGGTGTAATCGGGACAACTCCGGGCTGGAGAATGCCGAGTTGAGTGAAGTCGCGGCCATTGAGCGGCAAATCAAGGATTTCGCGCTCTTGGACGGTCTTACCGAGACTCGTTGCGGTGCTCTCAATCAGAGACGCATCGGAGTTCACTTCCACTTTGTACGACGCGCCGCCAAGCACGAGATGAAACGAAACATTCGCGTTCTGATTTACATCCAGCGTGATGCGATCGCGGGTAAATTTCTGAAAGCCTTTGGCTTCGGCTTCGACGCGATAGTGGCCCACGGGAAGCGCGAGAATGACGTAGGCGCCAGCGGAATCCGTGGTAACGGCACGCTGGAAGCCCGTTTCGATTTGCGTTGCGGTGACGCTCGCTCCAGAAACGGTGGCGCCGCTCGGGTCCAGAATTGTCCCGCGGATGCTGCCGGTAATTTCCTGCGCGCTTGCGATCGCGCAAAACAAAACTGCGCACACTACGAACGACATCCCTTTCGACAACGACTTCATCGCGGAGCCTCTTTCGCAGTTCGGTTGTTCCGGCCAGCGTACGACACGGAGTTTGAGCGGCCACCCCTGACCGCTCGAATCGAAACGGAGTTCGACCCAAGTAAAACTTGCGGATTATACGGGCGAAGGTACCGGCGCCAGCAATAGTGCAAAAACACTACCGGCGTGATGGTGGCTACTTTTTCGGCTTCGCGGTGCGCGAGCAAGCGGCGAGTTTGACCCACTGAGCGGGATTGACGTTGACGCCGTTTGCGTAGAGAACCCAATGAAGGTGGGGACCGGTAGAGCGGCCCGTGGAGCCGGCGTAGCCGAGGACGTCGCCTTTCTTTACGAGGGCACCGTCGGCGACAGCCAATTTCGACATATGGAGAAACATGGAGGCGAGGCCTTGGCCGTGATCGATGCCGACGGCGTTGCCAAGAACGTTGAAGTGCTGTGCGAAGATGATTTTTCCGTCGGCGATGGCACGAATTTCTTCGCCTGCAGGGGTGCGCTGATCGACGCCACCGTGAAATTCACCGGTGGGTTTTCCATTGTGAAGACGTTGCACGCCGAAGGGCGAGGTGACGCAGCCATCGACGGGAGAGGCGAGGGGATCTTGCCAAAAGCGGGAGTCGGACACTCCATTGCGGAAATTCGTGAGGAGTTGAATCTCTTCGGGAGTGGAGCGAAGGGCTTCGATATCCGGACTCAGGCGAACGTTCTCCGATGGAAATTTCGTAGGACGAACGACAAATGATTCGGTTGCGTGGGTTGAGCCATCTTTGGCGAGAAACACAATGGAGCCAGGTCCGGGTGCATCTTTCACAGAAACGGGCATGAGTCCGAAATACTCGCCATCCGACTGCGGAAACATGCGGATCGAACGGCCGTGCCATTTTGCCGTCGCAACCTCCGCCGAGCAGGTGAGTCGTAGCGTTTGGCCGAGGGAGACGGTCTTTGGGCTGATGGAACAGACTTGGGCTTCCGTGGATAAAACGAATCCAGGCAGAGCGAAGGCAATGACTGGAAGCAAAATCTGAACGAGGCGGAGCGTCTTCTTCTGGAACATGAAATTCCCTCGAGAGAAGGCTGAAAAAGCATTTTGGCGGCACCAACGGGGCACAGCAAGAGGTTCGGCCTGGCTGTGGGCGAAACAGATACGCGCCTGCCTGCGACACTGGGGCCTGCGTGCTACAATCTCCGCGTAAACTCAGATGACAGACGCCCTTCCGATTGCCGAAGCGGTTCTAGAGGTAATTTCCAACGACGGCGCAAAGCGCTATGTGCGCGTGACGCAAACTCCTTTTTTGATTGGGCGCGGCGCGGAAACCGGAAATCACCTGCAACTTAACGACCGGCGCATTTCGCGAAATTGTGCGGCGATCGTCACCGAAGCGAATAAATTTTATATAGAGGACCGCGGGCAGCGGCGCGGTCTCTACGTAAACGGTGAAAAGGTGGAGAGCCGGGAGCTGCAAGCCGGCGACGTAATTACATTTGGGATGGAAGATTCGTACGAAATCGTTTACCGCTCGGCGGAAGGCACGGGCGACGAATCGATTCCGATGTTCCTGACGCGCATCGAGCACATGACGAGCGCCGAGAAATCTTCCGGCGGATTGAGCAAGTTGAATTTGTTGCTCGAGGCGACGACGCTGCTCCACTCGCAATTGCCGTTGGATTCGGTACTCGCAAAAATGCTGGATCATGCGATTTCCGTAACGAACGCGGATCGCGGGGTTCTGCTGGAAGCGAATATGGCGGGCGAGCTTCACGTGCGCCTGGCGCGGAAGCAGGGCGGGACGCGGCTGCCACCGGAGAGTGTGGCGCCGAGCCAGACGGCAATTCAAATGGCGTTGAAGCAACAATCGCCGGTGATCACTGAGGATCTGGCGCAGGCGGGGATGGATTTGCAGGCGGCGCAAAGCATCGTGGCGCAAGGGCTGCGCGCAGTGGTGGTAATCCCTCTGTATTCGGTGACGCGCGCAAATTCGGATGATTCCTTGCTGAACGTGAGCCGCGGACAGTTTTTGGGAGTGGTGTATCTGGATTCGAAGAGGCCGACGGCGTTTTCAAGGCTGGACCGGCAAATTCTGGATGCACTGGCGGCGGACGCGGCGGGGACGCTTGATAACGCGCGGCTGGTTGAGCGGGAACGCGAGCGGCAGCGGCTCGAAGCGGAAATCAATATCGCGCGAGATATTCAGCAGGCATTGCTGCCGAAGAACTTCAAGGAGTATCCGAACCTAACGGTTTCCGGCTGCAATTTTCCATGTTTGTCGGTTGGGGGCGACTATTTCGATGTGTTTCCGATTGGAGACGGGCGCACGGCGTTTCTGATTGCGGACGTTTCGGGAAAAGGACTAGGCGCGGCGCTGCTGACAACGATGCTGCAGGGCGCGCTGTCGGGAATGACGCTGGGCGCCGATCCGGCGCGTGTTTTTAATCACATCAACCGGTTCTTGTGCGACCACGCGGAAGTGGGCCGGTACGCGACGATGTTTTTTGGTGTGATGGACCCGAAGGGCCATCTGGAATTTATCAATGCTGGGCACCCCTCGCCGTTTTTGATTCGGGAAGGTAAGGCGGAGACTCCGTTTACGGAGGGATCGTATCCGGTGGGGCTTGTGCCGGAGGCGGAATATACAGCGGCATGCCTGAAGCTGGAGCCGGGCGACACGCTGGTGCTTTTCAGCGACGGCGTGACAGAAGCAATGGATCCGGACGATGAAATGTTCGGGATGACGCGGCTGGGTGAAGTTTTAAATGATAAAGACAAGGTGCCGCTGGAACATTTGCAGAAATGCGTGCTGGAATCGGTGGAGAATTTTGTGCGCGGAGCCCGGCAGGCGGACGATTTGACGATGCTGATTGTGCGATATCAAGCGACGGCAAAGGACGTATTGACGGACACAGATGCACCGTCGGCGTCGAGCGCGGTAGCGTAAACGCGGAAGCTTTAGCGAGATTCATTCGAACGATCCAAACAAAATCCGGAGGGGATGATGCGCAAACTGCTCGTGAGCTGGCTTGTGGCGGTGTTGGCGTGCGGAATCGTTGCCGCACAAGGGATGAAGGAGGGCGGGCTGACGGTGATTCGCGCGGGGAGTGTGATTGACGGCGTGAGCGAGTCGGCCAAGAGAAATCAGCTGATTTTTGTGCGTGGCAACAAGATCGAAAAAATTGCGGACGCGAATACGCCGATCCCGGCGGGAGCAGCGATTGTGGACCTTTCGAATACGACCGTGCTGCCCGGACTGATCGATTCCCACACGCACATCTTTCTTTGGGGCGAGGATCCGGCAAAGGGCGGCTACGACGAAAATATTTTGAAGGCGGGAATCGCGTTGCGCGCGGCGCGGGCGACGTACGCGTGCAAGCGCACGCTGGAGCAGGGTTTTACGACGATTCGGGATCTGGAGACGGAAGGTGCGGGATACGGCGACGTTGAAATGAAAGAGGCGATTGAGGAAGGAACGATTCCGGGGCCGCGGATTTTTGCTTCGACGCGAGGCATTTCGTCGACTGGCGGCTACAACCTGGAAGGCTATGCGCCGGAACTGGCGATGCCGAAAGGTGTGCAGATCGTGGATGGGCCGGTAGAAGCGCGAAAGGCGGCGCGGGAACAGCTGGATCACGGCGCGGACTGGCTCAAAGTGTATATGACGCACCGGTCGTGGGTCGGGAAGAAAGGCGAATTGGTGTCACAGCCGACGCTGACGGTGGAGGAGTTGCGGGCGATTGTCGACGAGGCGCATGGATGGGGAAAGAAGGTGGCGTGCCACGCGTATAGCGGAATCGGATTGCAGCGCGCGCTCGACGGCGGGTGCGATTCGATCGAGCATGGACTCGCCCTGACGGATGCGCAGATCGCGCAGATGATCCGGCAAGGAACCTGGTATTGCCCGACGATTGCTCCTTATTACGGCGATTGGGCGCCGGAAAATACGCCGGGCGGACAGCGCGATCGCAAACGCGCGTCGGAGCATGAGGTTTCGGTGCAAAAGGCGGCGAAGGCCGGAGTGAAGACAGTGTTCGGCACGGATATGGGCGGAATTCCGTGGACGGAGCCAATGGCGGCGGAATTCGAGTACATGACGCAGTTTGGATTTACCCCGATGGGTGCGATACAAGCGGCAACTTCGCGCGCGGCGGAGATGCTGGAGATGCAGGGCGAAATTGGCGTGATTGCGCCAGGTGCGTTTGCGGACATGATCGCGGTGAGCGGCGATCCGCTGCGCGCTATCAGCGAACTAAAGAAAGTGAAGTTCGTGATGCACGACGGGAAGGTGTTCAAGAACGAAGTGGCGCCGAAATAGTTCGGCACCGCGCTAAGCTTCGACGCGAACGCCCTTCCAGAAGGCGACGTGTCCGCGAATTTTCTTTGCGGCTTCGCTGGGCTCGGGGTAATACCACGCGGCGTTTTCATTTTTCATGCCGTCGACTTCGACGTGATAGTAGTGGGCAGTGCCCTTCCACGGGCAAACCGTCTTGTGCGAACTCGGGCGGAGAAATTCCTGCTTCACAGCGTCCGCGGGGAAATATTGATTGCCTTCCACGACGACACACGAATCGCTTTCGGCGATGAGTTTTCCGGACCAATAGGCTTTTGGCACTTGCCTGCTCCTGCCGGCGGCAGCATGGAAGAGAGACGCCAGACGTTCTGCCAGTTTATCGCAGACGGAGAATAAGGTCGCGGTGGCCATGTAACACGGTAAGATGCCGGGACACTTGGAAAGTTACGCATGCGGGAAAAGGAGTCTTAATGACGGATCAGAATTACGGGAATCATGTGAAGTTTGTGCCGCTGTTTCACTATTTTGCGCTACCGGTGCTGGGGCTGAATCTGCTCTGGGCCTGTTATCGCGTCTGGAAGTTGCACTTTTCGCTGGAGAGCTTTGTGGGCGTAGTGGTGGCGGCGGCGCTGCTTGGAACGCTATTCTGCGCGCGATTGTTCGCGCTGGCGGTGCAAGACCGTGTGATCCGATTGGAAGAGCGGTTGCGATTTGCGCGGCTTCTGCCGGCGGACCTGAGTTCGCGGTTTGACGAGTTTTCAATTTCGCAGATCGTTGCGCTGCGATTTGCCAGCGATGCGGAGTTGCCAACGCTGGCGCGGAAAGTCCTGACGGAGAAAATTGAAGATCGCAAGCAGATCAAGTTGATGGTACAGTACTGGCGCGCGGATACCCTGCGCGCGTAGCGAACTAGCGCGCGACGGCAGCCGCGGCGGCACCTTCGATTTCGGCGATTTCTTCGGCGGTGAGTTTCAGTTCGGCGGCGCGCATGACGCCTTCAGTTTGCTTCGCGTTGCGTGCGCCGACGATGGCGCCGGTGATGGCGGGATGCTTCAGCACCCAAGCGATGGCGACTTCACCCGGCCCCCGACTGTGACGCGCGCCGACGTTGCGAAGGCGCTCGACGAGCTCGATATTTTTTGACAGGCGCGGCTCACGAAATTCCGGATTGCGCGAACGGAAATCATCTTTGGGCAAGGAAGCGGCGCGCTCGCGAGTCATGGCTCCGGTGAGAAGGCCGGAGGCCATTGGCGCGTAGCTGATGACGCCAATTCCCTGTTGGAGACAAAACGGCAGGACTTCGGCTTCGATGGCGCGGCGAATCATGGAGTAGGGCGGCTGATTCGAAGTGACGGGAGCGATGGCTTGCGCCCGGCGCATTTGCGCCGCGTCAAAATTCGAAACGCCGATCCAGCGGACTTTGCCCTCTTTCTGAAGCGCGGCCATGGTTTGCCACGCTTCTTCCAGTTGTGGGCCGTTGTCGCGCGGCGGCCAATGCACTTGATAAAGATCAATCGTGTCGGCTTGAAGACGGCGCAGACTGTCTTCACATTCCTGGCGAATCGACGTAGCCGAGTGATTTGGCGTAATTTTTCCGGCAGCGTCCCAGCGCAGCACACACTTGGTGAAAATGTAGGGCCGAGCGCCGCGCCATTCCTTGAGCGCGCGAGCGACGACTTCTTCGGAATGACCCATGCCGTAAACGGCGGCAGTGTCGATCCAGTTGACGCCAAGCTCAAGCGCGCGATGAATGGCCGCAACGGAATCGGTGTCTTCCTGCGCGCCCCAGGAAAATTCCCAGCCAGGGCCGCCGGCGGCCCAGGCGCCAAAACCGACGGGCGAAATTTGTAGATCGGAGTTACCGAGTTTCTTGGTTTGCATGATGGCTTGTCCTCTTCGTGATGAGCCGCGTGGCACGGCGCAGTGCGAACGGCGTTCGTTGGATGAGCCATTTTACGGAAAGGTTAGAAAGGTTGCCAACCACCTACGACGCTTGGACCGGATCAGTTTGCCCTGAAGGCTGCGTCGAGCGAGACGGTTTCACCATTCGGATTCGTGACGACGATTCTTTGCGAGCCGGCTGCGAGGGCGGGAGTGGCGAAAAGGAGCGTATTTGTATCTTTGAAGGTGGCGGGCACTGATTTGCCGCCGATGATCAGTGTCGTGGCGGATTGGAAGCCGCTGCCACGCAACGTGACGTTTGTGCCGCCCGCTGCGGGGCCACTGGGTGGATTGACCGAGCCGATGCCCAGCGGAACTGTCGCCAGCTGAATAACGGTGAGACCGGACGTGGTGAGTGCGAAGAGACGCTGGCCGTTTTCGTCGATAGCGAGGAAGCTGCCGTGCTGGGCATCCACGTCCGTGGAAAGCATGGCGAATGGTTCGGGCAAAAACATGCGACGGCGAAGCGCGCCCGTCCGCGCATCGCGTATGTCGATGCCGCCGGTGATGTTTTTGGCAGGAGGGAGCGCGGGTGGAGCGCCTGTGAGAAATGGCACGTAAAGCAGCGCGCCGGTTGGATGCAGCGTGGCGCCTGGCACTTCCGTGCGGCCGGGGATGGACTCGATTTCATTTGTTGTGTTGGTCCCAAACACGTTGAGATTCGAAGCGCGAAGGGACGTTAGTGAGTTTTCGCGGACGGCGAATGCGTTGCCATCCTGCGCGACAGCGAGGTCGATCGTGGAAGCGTCGGAGATGGACGTTTGAAATTGTCCCGGAGAGGATGCGCTCCATTCGGCGATAGGACCGCCCGGAGCCGTTGCGAACGAAAAAAAGACGTGGTCGCCAGAGGAGTCTGAGAGAAGAAGAGGCGAACCGGTGAGGAACGAGATTTCCGGCTGCGTAGCCGGGGCGATCGTGGGGGGAAACGCGCTGACATCCATTTGCGCAAGGCACGCGCTGCAACCGGATTGTGTGCCGCCTTCGGCGCTCATGCCGACGAACACCGTCTTGGCGCTGGTTGGGGCGACGCGCGAGGGACCGGAGTTTTGGTAGCCGGAAATTCCGCCGACAAAGGAAGCGCTGCCGGCAGAGGTATCCGGGTTGATGACGTAAATACTTTGTGCGCCGAAGTCGGCGACGATCATTTGCGAACTGTCGGGCGTGAGGGCAAGGCCGCGCAAGCCGGCGTTGGGCGGAGGGCCTCCGGGCGGCTGAATAGCGGCAAGATATGAAGAGGAGGCGAGGTCAAAGACGTCGACATGGTCCGTCGCACTGAGATAAACGCGATTGCGGCTTTGATCGTAGAGCAAAAATTTGTAGAAGCCGGCTTTAGGGAAAATTTGTTCGCTCTGAAAGTACAAATATCCGCTCACGGAATTTGTCGAACCGCTGGGCGAAGCGACCGCGACATCCGCGGTTCCTGCTGTACCGGGCGGCGCCGTAATGATTACTCGCTGGAGCGGAAACGGATACGTTGCATCGAGGCCGAGGGACGACGCGAGCGCTGAAACTGAGTCGATCTTCTGAACAGTAGCTGAAGTGCCACCGATTTTTACAGTGAGTTTTGTGGCATCCGAACCGAAACCGTATCCGTACATTGCGATCGTTTCGTTGCCGCTCTTGTTTCCGGCGTTCGGCAGAATTTTGAGAATTTGCGGGCCGTAGGAGAATGCGTCGGGCGCAAGCGTTGTCCAGCCATCGGGGAAAAATGCGGTGAGGTTGGCGGCGCCGCTAGCGGCGCTGGCAGGCGAGGTGACTTGGAGCTGGGACGCAGCGGAGCCTTGGACCGTGGCGGATTGCGCGCCGAATTGCACGGACGCGGTCGCTTCAAAATTTGCACCGGCGAGAATTGTGCTGGTGCCACCAGAGTTCGGCCCGGTCGCAGGTTGGGCGACGGAGTTCACCGAGAACGCCGGCGCCGGTTGCGAAAGCGAAGTGGGTTTCGCGGCATCGACAAAACTGACTCCACGATTGGCGAGGCCGAAAAAGAGTTTCGAGGAGTCAACGGCTTCGAGCTGCGTCGGTATGCCGGCAATGGCGACATCGGAAACGCGGCCGACGACATGGAGATCATTTGCATCGAGGAGCGTGAGCGCGGAGCCGATACCGAACTGTTCGCTCACGACAAGGGACGCGCCGTCCTGCGAAAAAAGAATGCTGGCGGGATTTGTGGCCGAGTACGAGCCAATCAGATTCAAGAGGCCATCAAGCAGCAGAACTTGTCTGCCGCTGCTGCCCGAGAAGAGGACGGCAAATCGGGAGCCGGCGCCATTCGCGGCAGCATTGGAAATCGCGCCACCGCCAACCGTGACAGGCCCGGCGACAACGGCGCCGTTGCCATCGAACAGCGCGATTTCACCGCTCGAATCCGCGGCGGCAACAATTGTACGAGAGCCGTTCGAAGATTTTGCCAGGGCGCCGAGGCCGGCTTGAAAAACCTGCGGTGCTGCTGACGTGAGATTCGTGAGCGTATTCGAGCCGGGATCCCAGAGTGCCAGCAGAGATTCCGTTGTTGCGGGCTGGCGCAAGCGTACGAACAATTTTCCACCGGCCATCGCCAAGACCTCTTCGGGACGGTCGAAGATGGTATTTGGCAGAGGCGAAAGACCGTCGAGCACATGCGTGCCGCGGATTTGCATGGAATCGGTGTCGATTTCGTAGATCGCTTGCGTGAGAGAGCCGACCCAGACCGTGTTGCCGTCAGACGAGATGTCTGCGCTGGTTGCACCGGGCGCGGCGATTTCCGAAACTCTTGAACCGTCTGCCGTGGAAATTACTTCAAGACGATTGTTCGCGCGATTTGCGACGAACAGATGGTGCCGCGCGACATCGAGAACCATGTGGACGTGATGCGATTCGCCGGGCGGATTGTCGAAGGCGGCGACCGCGTCGGTGCGAACGTAATTGCTGCGAGGAAGATTTGCGGCGACGCTTGCCTGGACGGTCAGTCCGAGTGGCGCCGTGTGAGTAAGCGCACCGCTGGTTCCAGTCGCAGTGATGTTCACCGAGCCGGTCGCGGCGGAATTTGTTGCGCTGAAGAGTACAGAGACGCTTGCCCCAGGAGAAACCGAAAAGGGGCTCGTAGGATTGGCAGTCAGGCCCGCGGGCAAATTGCTGAAAGAGACCTGAACCGTTCCGGAGAAACCGTTTTGCGGAGTGACGCTGACGGCCACACTGCCGCTAGTACTGCCCTGCGCGACGGTGATCGTCGAGGGGATGACACCAAGCAGAAAATCCGGTGCCGGGGGTGGCGGTTGAATGGAGGCCGACGGACCACCGCCACAGCCTGCGAATGATGCAATGAGTCCGGCGCTGACGAATACGGGGATGAGGCGCAAGCGGGCGGACTGCCGCGCGCAACGTTCGAAACGTCCCATAAGGAGCCCCCAAGATGCCCCGAAAACGGCTCCAAGATACTCTCAATGGGGAACTTGTCAAGTTGTGAAATATATAAACTGGGTAGCTGGCGAGTAATGGAATGAAAAAAGAAGCGGCGCGGATTTTGCACCCGCGCCGCTGAGAAATTGAAAAAAGTAACCTGGTTAAATCGTCTTAGGTCCGGCGGTTGCAGCCGCCTGCGCCGAAGGTTTCGAGAACGCGCTGCCGCCCGATTCCTTTTCTGCGCTCTTGTCGATTTCAATGGAGCCCTTGAAGTAGGCGCCATCTTCGATGCTGATGCGCGCCGTCGTCAGGTCGCCATTCACTGAGCCATCCTTCTTGATTTCAATCCGATCCTTCGCGCGAAGGTTGCCCTTCACGCTGCCGTACACCACCACCTCGCGGGCGATGATATCGGCGGTCAACTTTGCGGTGGCTCCCACAGTAAGTTTCCGCTCATCGAGCTGAATCAGTCCTTCGACCGATCCGTCGATCAACAGATCTTCATTGCCGGAGATTTCACCTTTCACATGGAGGCTCGGTCCGAGCCGTGCTGTCGCACGGTCCGCCGTCGCACCCAATGGACGCATCGCATCTGTACTCATGGCGTTAGTTCCCTCCCAAGTCGCCGGAGCGGGCTTCGGCGGCTGATTCGTAGAAAAATTTTTCGGCTCCGGTGGCGCTGCTTGCGGCGTTTCCGGTTTTTTTTGGTTACCCCACATCGGACTTCTCCCAGGGACAAGCGCCCCATGCGGATTCGCTGCTGGGGTATCCCAGAATGTAGTCTCCCGCGGTGCGTCCCGCAAATAACCTATCAAGATTTCGTGCGTGAAAGTAACTACCCTTGGGGACAGGTATAGAACTGTACCTTGGACATCCGGGGATAGAAGTGGCTAAGAAGTGGGCTTGTCTGGAACCGGTTGGGTGGCGAGAAAATCAACGGCGAAGCGTTTTGCATAGGAATCGAGCAGCTCGCGGACACGTTGTTCGCGCGGCGACTTCACAATGAATCCGGCATGATGGTATTTCTTTACGCGATAGGAAATTTCGGGGTCATTGTAGGAAAAGGTGTCGGGATATTCCTGGCGCGCCAGTGACAAAATCACGCCGGCGTAGTCCTGGCGCGTCTGCGGAAGTTCGTAAGGGGTTTTTCCTGCTCCGACTTCGAGTTTTGCCCATTCGCGCCAGAGATTGACGCCAGTGGCTGTTTCAATTACATCGGAAATGTACGCGCCACCGACGCGCGCGGCGATTTCGAGAAAATAGACTTTTCCAGTGTCGTGGGCCTTGAGAAATTCCGCGTGCGTGACGCCTCGGACCAAACCGAGCACTTGCATCAAAGTGCTGTTCATTTCTTTCAGTTGAAGCGTTTCCGGCGCTTCGCGCGGCATAGTGCGGGTTGTGAAGACTCCGCCGCCGTGCGATACATCGAGCGGCGGCGCGCCATAGGCATGTGCTTCCGCGAAGAGGACGCGCCGTTCGCTAACCACACTGTCTACGTGAAAAACGCTTCCAGGAATGAACCGTTCGAGCAGGTACGACGACTGGTCATCGCCAAGCCGGTCGAGCCACGGCCAGAGTTCCTCCGGGGCGTGAATCTTCTTCATCCCGATGCCAGAAGCTTGCGAGCGCGGCTTGAGCAGCCACGGCCCGGGAACACGAGCCATAAATTCGCGCAGGTCGTCGTAGTTCAGGACGTGCACGAATTCCGGGACGAGCACGCCTTCTTCTGTGGCTTTGGCACGCATGGCGAGCTTGTCGCGAAAGTAGCGAACGGTCGTGAGCCCCATTCCAGGGATCCGGAGGTGCTCGCGCAGCGCGGAGACATTCTCCATGTCGAATTCATCGAGCGCGACGACGCGGTCGATCTTCTGGTTGCGAGCGGTGTAGCTGACGGCATTGATCAATCCCGCGAGCGGCAAACATTCCGGCATGAAAAACATTTCGTCGATGGCTTCGCGGGGCCAATCGCCGTTCCGCAACTTTTCCACGGTAAGCAGCAGCACGCGACAGCCGATGCGCTTGCATGTGCGCAGAAACTCTTGCCCTTTTTCGTAGGAGCTGACGCAGAGAATTGTGAGGGGCCGCTCAGCCATTGGGTTCTTCTCCACCGGGGACCCGCACTACGTTCGATGCAAAATCTTCAGGGCGCGCAGTATACGCTGCAATCACCCGACAGGAAACAAAAACTCGAGAAACGGCCGCACGCGCTGCGCCCACGCAGCTTCATTGTGCTCGGCGCCTTCGAATCGCTGATAGTGCAGATTCTCGCCGAGCCGCCAGCCCTTGTGGACCAGCGCGTCTCGCAACATCTCTACGTCATCCACGATGCGCGGGCCTTCGCGCGTGCCGATGTCGAGCCAAATGCGCGGCCGCGGATCCGGCACAGCAGCGTGCGCAAATCGCACGATGACCCGATGGTTCCACCAGACTGACGGCGAAAGCGCGGCAATTTTCCCGAAAGTCTCCGGCAT
>Ga0070734_10002612_pt1 | contig 21126 bp, 17 predicted proteins | sample Coa_R1_8_FD_66444 | JGI IMG/M metagenome (GOLD analysis project Ga0070734, IMG submission 66444) | Surface soil microbial communities from Centralia Pennsylvania, which are recovering from an underground coalmine fire - Coalmine... | ecosystem: Environmental > Terrestrial > Soil > Unclassified ...
CATGAGCTGTAAAGGAACGTCCTGCGGCAATGCTCTCGACGAAGCTCATCAGGGCGATTCCCATGGCACCCGGCCACAGCTGCGCGACTAGCGACAGGTCTGGTAGTGACAGGGAAGGAAGACCCGCCGGAACCGGCCCCACGACCGCAACGCCCAGGCCTTCCAACCCAAGCGCCGCCGATGCCGCGATGCCCGCCGCGACCGCGACCAGGGGCGCCGGCCAGCGCCGGGCGCGGAATTCGATGGCGAAGATGACCACGAGCGTAGCCAACCCGACGGCCAGCGTTGGGACCGATGTCGCGGGCAGATGGCGGATGTCAAATGCCAGGCCACCGAAAAAGGAGCCGTGGGGCGCATGGAGGCCCAGGAGGTTCGGCACTTGGTCCACGATGATCACAAGGCCGGTCCCGGCCTTGAAGCCTGTCAACACGGGGTCCGAGATGAAATCGGCAATGAACCCGAGTCGCAAGAGCGAGGCGCCGACCAGGATGATGCCGACCAGAAATGCAATTGTCACCGCCGCCGTCGCCAATTCGGCCGCGCCACCATTAGGCGCGACGAGACCGATCTCGGTCGCGGTCAGCAGGGCGATGACGGTGGTGCTGCTAACGCTCAGCCGGCGCGACGTGCCCAGGATGGCGTAGATCACGAGAGGTACGAAGGCCGTATACAGCCCTGTCTGGATCGGCAGGCCGGCGATCGCCGCAAAGGCCATGGCCTTGGGAATCACCACCGCACCCGCCGTCAATCCGGCGATCAAATCGGAGCGCAGCCAGGCCCGTGGGTACCGGGGTAGCCAATCGAGAATGGGCAGGAATCGATTCATACATTTATTCCCGGCAGCCCGGGCAGGCCATTCACCTGGCCGGCCTGGGCTTTTCGCGTGCCGAACGTCGGGTGGGCGCGTGATTGCGTCAAAGTAACCGCGTGATGATTTCGTGGGCGATTTGATGGATCGGAACCGCCGTCAGCGTCGCCGGAAGCAGCGGTAGCACGATGCAGGCGACAATCGGCAGCAGCACGGTTCCCGGATCCAGCGGAGCATATAGGATCGTGCGAATGACCGCGTAGCTGTTGGCCAAGTCGGCAAGGGATTGAATATCTGCGCTTCCGACCAAGGGTTCTCCCGCGGGAGCTTTGCCCTCGATCCATTTCCGATGGAAGTCGAGAGTATATCGATTGGCAAGCGCACCGTAGTCTCGCAACCCTATCAGCTGGACCCGAAACAACACCCCCGTGAAGAAGCACGGCGGGGTCAGAAAGATGGCCAGCATCAAGATGACATAGCCGACGACTGTTACCTCCGCCTCACCGATGGTCGTGGTGCCGAGCAGGAAATCCTGGGCATAGGCCGCAGAAATCACGGACGACAGGGCAACAGCAAGAATCGCGAAACCCAATTGCGCCAGACCAATAATGCTCAATCCGGCCGCTCGGTCGGGATGCGTCGGAATCAGTCGGAGATCGAGCCGCGAAATGCGCCACAGCATCCAAGTCCAGATCAAATATCGCCAAATCCAACGATAAAACAGGAACTGGAAAACAGGGATACTGACCAGAATGTACCACCAGCCCGCCAGTGTCCTGCTTGAGCCAGGGGAATCGGGCAGGAATTGCCAACTCGTCAGCGATCCCGATATCTCGATTCTGAGGTAGATCACGCCAAAGACGACGAGGGCGAGACCAGCCACCTCGCCAAGCACTGAATTGCACAATCGCTGTGCCGTCCCGGCTATGGACTGAAGTGTCGAAAGTGCGTCGTCCGCCACCAGGCCGGATTGCACGAGATGCTTCAGCACTCCTGATATCCTGATATCGACCAGCCTCTCCACCATGATCATCAAAGGGAGGGCAAGCAGGAACCGTACAGAGGCCGCGAAATCGAATAGAAAGGGAATCTGGACTCCGTTGCCAAAGGCCAGGCCCTGCGCGAGCGACAGCGCCAGCAGGGGCAACCATGTCAGCGCGCAAAGAGCCAATGCAGAGCGGACTCCCAGTCCCTTCAGCGGATGCCCGAGACGCAAGGCGCGCATCAACCTGAAGAGTGGATCGCCCCGGAACAGCGAAAAGTTCTCAATGCTAAAAGGCACCTGGTTCACGATTTCGCCTCGTCCTGTAGGCCAAGATGGTTGGCCCCGCGGCCTACCCCGAGATCCATATGGTCGATGGACGAGGTCCCAAAGGGGACCAGCCTTCCAAACGTCGGACCAATTCGCTCAGTGTGGAAATCCGGGCATGCGCAAGCAGGCCAAGCATTGATACAGATCAAAGGGGTTCCCTTGATATTCATGCACATCATGCGCCATCATCGGAGCGCTAAAACAAGACTCGAGCCTGGATTATCCCTCAATTTTGCCAATAGACCTACGCCGATCAATGGAGCCCGCCGGAACATAGCGGCTGGCCGTGTCGGCATGCGAGGAAGCAATGAGAAACGATTCCCGGAATTCAATGCGCGTCCAAGGACCAATAGTGGTGCCACGCCGGATCGCGCGCCTGCTTGCCGGGGCCTTCCTCATGTCTGCGCTCGCAGCCTGCACTCACATCGGTCCGGCCACCGTCGAGCGCGATCGCATGGACTATGGCTCCGCGATCGCCGATTCCTGGAAACAGCAAACATTGCTCAACATCGTCAAAATTCGCTATGGCGACTTTCCCGTATACCTCGATGTCGCTCAAGTGATTGCAGGATACCAGCTCCAATCCACCGTGGGCGCTGACTTGAGTGCTACCGGCGCTTCAGGGGCAATGGTCAGCCCGTTTACAATCGGCGGCACCGCGCTCGCCCAAGGCACATATACAGACCGTCCGACCATCGTTTATGCCCCTCTGACCGGCAACGATTTCCTGAAGAAATTGATGACCCCGATTCCGCCGAGCTCCCTCATGAGCCTGTTGCAATCCGGCTATAATGCCGATCTGGTCATGGCGATGGGAGTTGATTCAATCAATGGCGTCAGCAACGGATCCATGCGAAGCACGAACCGCGCGGTTGATCCGCAATTCTTGCGGCTGACACAGTTGCTCCGCGATCTCCAGCTTGCCAATGCAGTACAGGTGCGGATAGTCACGGCCAAGGACGGCCCCGAAAGCACGCTCCTCAGATTTTCGTCCACTGCGAACCCTGAGATCGCCGCCAAGTCGAAGGAGATTTCGAGCATCCTGCACCTCAACCCAGGGCAGCGCGAGTTCAAGGTTTACTACGGCGGATATTCCGGACGGGACGATGAAATCGACATAATGACGCGCTCGATGCTTCACATCATGATCGAGATATCCGCCCTTATTCAGGTGCCTGCCACGGACATCACTTCCGGCCGTGCGGCGTTGGGTGCGCAGGCTGGCGATGTGGCGAGTGGCGCGGCCAAGCCTCTGATCAAGATCGAGAGCGGGGATACCGAGCCCAAGGATGCCTATGATGCCATCCGCTACAATGATCACTGGTTCTGGGTCGCGAACACGGATCTTCGCTCCAAATACTCGTTTGCGTTCATCATGTTGCTGTTCTCGATTTCCGACGTCGGCCCGAAGTCCAGCGCGCCGGTCTTGACCGTGCCGACGAACTAAAGGGCCGGGCTCCCTCATCCGACTCCTCATGCCAGCCGCAGGAGTACGGCGAAAAAGACGAACACGCCAATTGCCATGAGGATCAAGGCGATTGCCAAGGATGTCGACTTGTAGGGTGCTTCGTCCGTACCGACTAGAACGGCGAAGTTACCGCTGCCCAAATAGCGGGTCAGAGATCGATACTGGCGAACCACGATGCCGAGCATGAGAATGCCGGTCAGAATCAGGGCGAGGCCTACGTTGCGGGACGCATTCGGAAAAACAGGCGGCGCAGCGCCCGGCAATTCTTGAAAACGCGCAAAGAATTGCACGATCGTGAAACCAAATCCGATCAATGCTGTGGCGGTCCGCACGCATGACATCAGAGTGCGTTCCAGACTCATCTTTGTGCGAAGCCAGGCAAAATGGCTGTCCGTCGTCGCCTTTACTTTAAAGCGATCTGACGTTGCATTTGTCTGATCGGTCATGGACTTCTCCTTGGGAGTTTCGATACGAAGGTTTCTCTCGACACCGTTCAATCCAGAAGTCTGGCAAGGGGGCGGGCGAGGGCGCATTTTCCGCGGCCGCGAGCAGCACTTCTTGAACAAATCATTGTCGCATGACTATTCAGCACGGGGTTGGACTATCTCAAGGCTGCTCGGCCTATTGCCCCGTTTCGGATGGCTGTTTGGCAAGACGATGACAGTGGTTCAGATCCGACCCCGCGTGACAGAGGCTGGCTCGAAAGAGTCAACCTATCGACGTCCGCTTGCGTTTGGACTCCTTCGGCAAGAAGTGTGCAAACTGTCCGGTATGGCGCCGCCTCGTTTCGTTTCTGCCTTCCTGGTAAAGCGGGAAAGCCTCTAGGGCATGGACTCATAGGTGCGCAGCCAATGGCGGATCAAAGCAAGCCCGTGCGTTTGATCCAAGTCAATGAGCGCGTCGCTACGGCGTGATGCCCTTGATTCGGTGCCAGCGTGTTTCCACTCGAGCATCCTTGAGGGGGCGTCAATACATATGCACTCACTTGGCTCAATCGTCATTCGGCGCCTGATTGTTGCACTATCTCTGATGATGTTGTTGGCTACCACCGCCTGGGCTCAGGACCTGACCTCGGTCCGCGCCGCCACGTTGCCTCTTGAACCATTCGTAATGAAAGACGGCGACCGTCTGACCGGTTTTAGCATCGACCTATGGGAGGAAATCGCGGCCAGGTTGAAGCTTAAGACCACCTACCAGATCGAGAGTAGCGTAGATTCTTTGATCAAAACGGTACAATCCAACAACGCCGACATTGGCGTATCCGCGCTCTTCTATACGACCGAACGCGACAAGATAATCGACTTTTCCTACCCTATATTGGAAGCCGGCCTGCAAGTCATGGTGCGGGGCTCAAATGAGAGCGCCACGCCGACGCCTTTGCGGGATGTGCTCAATCTGATTTTTTCCTGGTCCGCGTTGATGTGGCTCGCTGTCGCCCTGATCATCATCCTTGTTCCGGCGCATATACTCTGGTTCCTCGATCGGGGGAGCGAAGACAGCGTCAGTCCAAGCAAGAGTTATTTTCCGGGGATCTTTCATGTCCTGGTGTGGGCGACGACTGCGCTGGTATCGCAGGTACAGCAACTTCCCGGACGCTGGACTGCGCGGATCCTCGGTCTGCTCTGGATGTTCGCGGGCGTCGTCTTCATTTCTCTCTATACGGCGCAACTGACCGCGACGCTGACCGTCCAGCAGATTCAGGGAGCGATCAACGGACCTGCGGATCTGCCCGGCAAGCCGGTTGCCACACTGACGTCCAGCACTGCCGTATCCTATCTTCGGGGGATCAAGGCGAAGGTCCAGGAATATCCGACGGTGGAGGAGGTGTACCAGGCCCTGCAGGACGGCAAAGCGGACGCCGTGGTTTTCGGTGCAGCCAGCCTTGCCTACTACGCAACGCACGAAGGTCAGGGACTGGTGAAGCTGGTCGGCCAGGAGGTCAACAAGAACGACATCGGGTTCGTGTTTCCAGTGGGCAGCAAGCTGCGCAGGAATGTGGGCACTACGCTGATCGCTCTTCGGGAGGACGGAACCTATCAGCGGATCTACGACAAATGGTTTGGCAGCAACGAGTAGCACTGGGACCCGGGAAGGCCTCAGTTCAAATAGCTGGCCGGTCTGACCGCTGCTGAATTTCAGGCCGGTCAGGGCCTAGTTCTTAGGGCACGGCGGCAGGGTGAGGATTTGATGGCAAAAGGAGTTTCACCATCAAGGCAAGATTGCCATCAAGAGAGGGCATCAAGACGAGGCCCGCCCATGAATTGTGGGAGTTAGTTCTTCTGACTGCTTACCTCTATGTCGCATTCGGCGCGATCATATTTTACAAGTATGCCGTTCTGCAGGGAGTGGGAATCGGGTGGGTGCCGTAAGGCCTGCCGATCACCAAGTCTCTGCCAATCGCGAAATTTATCCAGCCAGCACGAGCAGCTCGAATCGGGGATCGGTACCGAGACAAACCATTGATTTGGCCGACGCTATATAAATCGACCATCTTTTTGTCGGTGGTGTGGATCCTTGCGACTGTCGAGGAGGCTATCGCCGCGCTGCTGCAGGGGCGTTCAATTCTGGAAGGCATTTCAGGCATCGGGGGCGGCGCGCCCTTGCAATTGATCACAACGTTGGCGCTCATGTTCTTCATTTACTTTCCCTACTTCGGCATTCGATCTCTTGGGGAGACAATGGGTGAGCGCTTCCTATTTCGACTGTTCCTTGTGGAGCGGCGGGAGTTTCGGGTGGTAGAGCCCCCATTCAATAAAAGTTAAAGCCGGAACGCGCCCATGTCCGTTTCTGGCACATCCGGGAAGTGCCAGCTCCGACGACTCAGGGCCGCTTTCGGCGCCGTCGATCGGCCGAGGGCATGGGAGCGCCCCTAGGACCCCCACACCCCTCAGTCGTATCGGGCCACTCTTCTGTCGCTTGAATTATTATGGACCGACGGCCCTCAAGCACAGCTGTTCAGCGGGTCCCTCGGCGGACCGCCAATCCGCCGAGGCAACCTGTTGCCGCAGTGCTTACTTCACCACACTGGCTTCCAGCGCTTCCTGTTTCTGGCGGAGCTTTTCAAGGAAGGCTGCAGGACTCCAGCTTTCCGGAGTCTGCCGCGGCGGGAACTCCTTCATGGTCGCCATATATTGCGCGACCAGGGCACCGAAGGGAGCCAGGGCGAACACGTGGTCGACGCGCCACTTGTTGTAGTACACGTTCCCAGAGATCTCGGCGTTCTCGAAGGGATCTGTCCGCAGATTGACCAGCATCGGGAACCGCAGCGACACCAGTTGTTCCTGCCACGCCCCCACTCCCTCGGCACGCTGCACGGCGAAATGCACCTTCCAGTCGCCCATGCGGAGCGCCATCAGGTCGCCCTCGTCTCCCCAGTACAAGAAGCCAGGCCGCGGGTTCTTGGCCTCTCCCCTGAAGTGGGGGAGCAGGTTAAAGCCGTCCAGATACACCTTGAACGTTTTGTCCCCAGCCTTGTAACCCTTCTTGACCTTCTCGACGATGTCAGGCTCCCCGGCTGCCGCCAGGAGCGTCGGCAGCATGTCCTGGTGCGAGAAGATCTCGTTGGACACCGTGCCCGGCTTGATAACGCCTGGCCACCGGATCGCGGTCGGCACGCGCCAGCCACCCTCCCAGTTGGTATCCTTCTCGCCGCGGAACGGCGTGGTGCCGCCGTCCGGCCAGCTCAACTCTTCCGCGCCGTTGTCCGTGGAGTACATCACGATGGTGTTGTCGGCAATGCCGAGCTCGTCGAGCTTGTCAAGCAGCTCGCCGACGGACTTGTCGTGCTCCACCATGCCGTCGGGATAGACGCCGAGACCGGTGACGCCCTGGCTTTCCTTTTTCAGATGCGTGTTGATGTGCATCCGGGTCGAGTTCCACCAGCAGAAGAACGGCTTGTCGGCTTTTGCATTGCGCTCGATGAAGTCGATCGCATGCTTCGAGACCTCTTCGTCGATGGTCTCCATGCGCTTCTTCGTCAGCGGACCGGTATCCTTGATCGTCTGTCCGCCCTTGCCGTCGGCTTTGCTATGCAGCACACCGCGCGGGCCGAACCTTTTCTTGAACTCGGGATTCTTCGGGTAGTCAGGGTTCTCGGGCTCTTCCTCGGCGTTCAGATGATAGAGGTTGCCAAAGAACTCGTCGAACCCGTGCACCGTCGGCAGAAACTCGTCACGATCGCCCAGGTGGTTCTTGCCGAACTGGCCGCAAACGTAGCCCTGCGGCTTGAGCAGGTCGGCGATCGTCGGATCTTCCGGTTGCAGCCCGAGCTTCGCTCCCGGCAGGCCGACCTTGGTCAGGCCCGTCCGGATCGGCGACTGCCCGGTGATGAAGGCGGCCCGGCCGGCGGTGCAGCTCTGCTGTCCGTACCAGTCCGTGAACAGCGCGCCTTCCCTGGCAATGCGGTCGATGTTGGGGGTCCTGTACCCCATGATGCCGTGGTTGTAGGCGCTGATATTGAACCAGCCGATATCGTCGCCCCAAATGATCAGTATGTTGGGTTTCTTTTTAGCCATGATCGACCTCTCCTCGTTGCTAACTGTTTATGTCAGGTCCAATGACGTTTTTCTTCGGTAGTCAACTCGTAACCGCGGCTCGCTTGAGGGCGGTTTTAGGCGCTCCGCCCGAGTTCCTGCAGATTCGACCGTCTTCACCAAATCCTATTGCCTCTGCTCCTGTTGTGATACAGCCTCGCGGGCAGGCACCCCGCTGAAGGGCGAGCGTGGCGTCTTGTCTCCGTGACAGAACCGGAATTTGCGACCGCTGCCGCAGGGACAGGGCCGATAGGGCCCGCGTTTTGCGTCATCGGCCGCGATCGACGACATCACGTCGGAAGGCGCGTGGCCCTGTCGCAGCAGCAGGCCCATCGTCTGCATCGCCGGGCGCGTGTGCTTGAAGAATAGCTCGAGACCGGCGCAGAGATAGTTCTGGCCCGGCTCACCGTCGCGCGACAGCACAAATCGGTCCTTCGGACAGCCGCCGTTGCATAGTGGCCTGACCTCGCAATTGCGGCACTGAGCCGTAAGCGTATCACGCTTGTCGTTCCCGAACTTGCGCTGCTCGGGCGAGGCCACGAGCTTTAGCATGTGAGTCTCGTGGATGTTGCCCAGCTTGTAGCGCGGCTCGACGAAGTGATCGCAGCTGTAAAGATCGCCATTGTGCTCAAGTGCCGGGCCGTAGCCGCAGGTCGGGGCGTGTATGCACAGCAGATGGCGGCCGAAATAGGCTTCGAGCGTTACGTCGAAGAGCTGAACATAGATCTTGCCCACATCATGGCGGACCCATTCCTCGAACACGTCCACCAGGAAGCGTCCGTATTGCTCGGCACCCACCGTGCGCTCGGTCACCAGGTTGCCGGTTTGCGTATAGAGCAGGCGCTGTTGGCCGGGCCGTTCGCTCCAGCCTTGGTTTGCAATGCGGATCGTCTCGTCGGTAGCACGCTCGACGATTGGTATGAACTGTACCCACTTGGCGCCCAGCTCGTCGCGGAAAAAGCGATAAACGTCCCGGCCATGCTTTTCGTTGGCGGCGTTGACCGTGCAGAGGATGTTAAAGTCGACATCATGATTGCGCAGGGCCCTCCAACCCTTCATCACCAGATCGAAGGTGCCCTGCCCGCGCCGGTCGCGACGATACGTGTTATGCAGTTCGCGCGGCCCGTCCACGCTCAGGCCGACCAGGAAGTTGTTTTGCTTGAAGAATGCGCACCAATCGTCGTCAAGCAGCAGCCCATTGGTCTGGAAAGTGTGCTGCACGACCTGCCCCGGGCGGCGGTACTTCGCGACCAGTTCGACGGCACGCTTGAAGAAGGCAAGCTTCATCAGCGTCGGCTCGCCGCCTTGCCACGCTACTGTTACGTTGGGCGTGCGGTGCGACTCGAGCAGCTGGCGGATGTAGGCATCAAGCGTAGCTTCGGACATCCGGCTCTTGTCGTTCGGGTATAGCGCCTCCTTGGACAAGAAGAAGCAGTACGTGCAATCGATGTTGCAGGTGGAGCCGCTGGGCTTGGCCAGCAGATGGAATCCCGGTGGCGCCTGGGCCGGCAGGCCGTCGTCGGTGGTGGATGTCTCGTCGGACAAGTGTGAGCTCCTTACGAAAAGTTCGGCTCGATGCGACGAACCTGGAGTATCCGGCTCCACTATGAAAGTTGAAGGTCTGGCTTGGGAAGGCCGCGCCCCCTCAAGATAGTTCTGGCCGCCGCTAGGGTTTCGCCCAGCTCGCATCGGGATCGAAGCGAGTGATCTTCGCGGCGATCGCGGAGGTGTTAGGGCCCAGGTCCTTCTGGTAGACGATGCCCTCCTGGTTGACGAGGAAGGTCATGACTCCGGACACATCGTACTGCGCCGGATATGCCACCAGGGCAAAGCCGCCGATCATTTGCCCGTTGGCGATGTAATCGTAGGCCCCACCCGGCGCGTGGTCTCCCTGTGCTTTCAGAATCCGGTAGTAGTATCCAAAATAGGGCCTTCGGGCCCCGTTCGCGCTCTTGTCGCCATATCCTGCTGCCTGGGCGGAGGCGACGAGTGGGCCCAGCGGACTCTGCTCCTCATTGGCGGCGGCTGGCCAATAGAGGCCATCATGCTTGCCCGGGCTGCTCGCGAATTTCTGTGCGTATTCGAGGAATCCATTGTTATTGCGATCCTTCGATGCGTATTCGCGCTGTGCATCGACATAGGACCGGCACACCTCGATAGCACTCAGTTCATTGTATCCGATGCGTCGATCGAGGATTTCTTCCTTGCCCGCTGCCGTGTCGAAGTGCCATGCGCCGCCCACGTTGACGAGCGGGATGGGGAAAGGCCATTCATCATTGCCGATCAGGAGCGTTGCACGCCCCGCGCTTGGCGAACTGATGCGATTAGACTGGGCATACAGGGCAGTGAACCGCGTGAGCGCATTGTGATCGGCGACGGGATCACCTGAACTCACGAGTGGTTTGGCCTCAGGTCCCAGGATCTTGAGCAGATCGGCAATACTGCCTGTCTCGGCTGCCGCAATCAAAGCTCTGACGGCCTGGTCCGGTCTTGTGAAGCTTGCCTGCGAAAGGTCAGCTGCCAGGGTAGGGGCGACGAAGGACATCATCAGGGCAATAGTCGCCGCGATCAGGCTCGCGGCACACCGCCGTGGTGTTACGAGACAATAATTCACGACTGGGTTCGAATGCGGCTCCTGACAGTTCGAAAGAGCATCGCGCATTGCCATCTATCGGGCTTTCCATTGCTTGGTTGCGGATCCGCGGCTCGCCTGACCGCGGTTCGACTGGGTCTGGACCTGATTTCGGCTGGTCCCCATTCCGCCGAATGCGTTGAATTGCTGGTTTTGGGCGGGCGGCTGTCTGGTTTGGGCGGGAATTCCGCCGCCGCCGGTCCGCTGCCCGCCTAAGTTCCCGGTTCGCTGTCCGCCGGCTTGCGTGCCGATTGCCGCGCCGCCGCCCGCCGGCAGCGTAGCCTGGCCAGGGGCTCGAGTTCCGATTGCCGGGCTGGCGCCCTGGCCGGCCCCGTAGCCACGGAAATTCTGTCCGCCGATGGGCTGGTTTGCCTGAGGGCCGAGATATTTCTGGCGGGTGCCCGGATCGCGATAGGGCACACCCTTGCGGTGCGAAGAATCATGTCGCCAACTGCTGCCGTTGGCGGGAAGCGCGGTGGCTCGCCCGCGATTGATGTTGTTGATATTGATTTGGTTATAGCGGTTGACGTTGATGTTCACATTGTTGCTGTGCCAGTTGCAGTTGCCCCAGCCCCATAGATTGTTGACAATCGCAACGCCCGTCGCGAAGGCTATCCCGGAAAGCAGCGCGGATCCGGCGTAATAGGCCGGCGGGGGCGGATAGTAGTAAGGGGGGTATGCGGGGTAGGGCCACGTTCCGTAAACGACCGTTGGGTTGTACATCGGCACATAGATGACTTGCGGATTGGCCTGCTGGATCACGATCGTCTGTGCCTCGGTTGTGACGACCTGCTGCTGCGTGGTGTTGAGGGAGCCTGCCGTTTGGGCCTGCTTGCGCAGCCGTTGCACGGATGTCATTACATCTTGTTGCTGGGCAAGAAATGCATCGCCTAGTTGCTGCGTCCAGTCGAGTTTGTCGCTCATCATCTGAAGGACTTGCGGAACCGGCACGAGCGACTTGACGCTGGGATCCCATGGCTGCTGCTCGAGCGCCGCGGACAACTGGTCGCCGGTGAGCTGGGCGTTTGCCGGATCCCTGGCCCATCGCTCCGCCTGCACGATTTCCAACGGATAGGTTGAAGCCATCAACACCTGCGCCAGCAACTCGTCCGGGTATAGCGCAATCGGAGCCAGTATCTGGTCGAGTTCCTCAGGCTTGAAGACAGGCGCCGTCTGGGCGGCATTAGCGGGTGGCGGAGTGCCCTGTGCAAGGCAGACCTGCCCCAATAGCAGCGTCAGTACAATTCCGGCGAGCGCTCGAACCAAGCGATTTGCCGTAAGCTGACAGTGCTGGTGTCTCTGTGAGTACGGGGAAAACAATTGTTTGACTTCACATGTTTGGGTGATGAGGGTAGGTCTGATCTGGTTATCGAGATCCAGCTGCGGCACATCCAAGGCGCCGAAATCGGAGCGAACTCGCTTCACAGCTAAAGCAAGTGAAAAATCCGGCATTGATCTGGATCAAGGCCGCAGGATTTTTGGGATGGCTGCAAGAATCCGAGTGCAAGATGACCCGATATTGCGCCCGAAACGCCGTTAAGAACGCCTCCCGGTAGAATCCGATCGGGCGCCGTCGCATCGATTGCTGAATGAGATGCCATTCGTCTCGGATGGCAGCCTCGGACGGCCCGTCGGCCGGGGCGCGCCACGGTCACGCCGACACCAGGTCGATCTTCTCACAGTTCAATTGCACTGGACGCTACGATCTTTCCCGCGAGCCCGAGCCCATTCTCCGCCCAACATGAGCCGGTTAAGCTCGAACGACGACTTGAAACCAATGTTGCGCCCGTCGTGCGCCTGCCTAATCTACTCGTGAAATACAACGGCCGCCATAGCAAGAATGCCAAGAAGCCCAACTGCGATCGAGACCCAGCGCGCGCGCGCCGGAACTTTGGCCGCGCCGGCGGCTATCAAGGCCTTCGTGTTGACTCGATGATCGTAATTGCCAAAGGCGAGGGAGATCATTCCCGCCAATATCATGGTCATGGCATACAAGTGCGGGCCAATGATGCGCTGTCCGGGCGGGGGCTTTAGCCCAGAGAGATCAAAGAACTTATAGATGCTGAAACCAAAGGAAATCAGGGAAGTGCCTGTTCGAGTCCATGCCATCAGAGTGCGGTCATAGGCCAGGGCCGTCCGCCTTAGCGCAAGTTGCGTCCCCAAATGGACGCGTGTTATTGGTCGTTCACCCTTGCTGGCTTCGTGGGCCATGTCCATTCTCATTATTTGCCGTAAATGGGATTCTCACTTCGGTCCAGAAGGACTGCGTGTCCGCCCAGCGGAAGCTTGTATATCGCGAGGATTTCGTCTCACACTTTTGCATACGCCGCCGCATTTTCACGGTTTAATTGACGGTCGACTGCCTCGCGAATGGCAATCAAAACGATCACGATCTTTCGGCGAAGACTGCTAAGTTTAGATAGGGATTCCGATTTCCGGCTCGGCAAGGTGCGATTCGTGCAGGGAGCGGCCGCTCCGCCTTGCGAAAAGTAAATAGACCCCTGCGCAGATACATTGACCTGAATCAAAGTTCCCGTAGCTCGGGATTGATTTTCGCGTCGGGAACGGGCCGCGTGACGGGCGTGCCTGTATCGTTCAGGCGCGGTTCTCGGCGAGCTCCAGGGACAAAAGCCAGCGCACCGGGCAGGGCAAGTCGCCTCCGGCGCCATTGGTAGGCGCGTCGGAGTGCCTGTGCCGATCGCATTTTCGCCTACTTTGGATTAGCCGTCGCGGCCCTTTGGCGTCAGTGCTACAGTGATTGCTTCATCCGAGTCTGCACACGGCTTCCGGCCGGATCATAGTCTAGGCACCGCAGCATCCTCGTGAGTCCTGACACTCTACAGTCTCTTGGCATGGCATTGCTCTTCGCCGGAATTTTCATCTTCGGCGATAGGATCCGATTGCCAGAGAGATTGGCGCGCCATCAGCACAAGGTGCTGTCGTTCTCCGCGGGAATTTCCGTTGCCTACGTCTTCGTCCATCTTCTGCCGGAGGTGGAATCTGCTAGAGCTTTGCTGGTGCAGCTGACGGCGGACTGGTCCGTGCCCCTTCCGGCCTACCTTGTCTCGCTCGCCGCTCTTGCCGGGTTCATGCTGTTCTATGGGCTCGATCGCCTCGTTGCTTGGTCCCGCCCAGCTGGCAATGCGGCCGGCGACCCTGAAGCAGGCATCGGATTCAGCGGCCGACTGCACGTCGGGATATTCGCGATTTATGTCGGCATGGTCGCCTATCTGAAGATCAGTGCTCTTGAGAAAGGCGAAACGCCGATCTGGCTGTTTGCCGTGGCCATGGGTACCCATTTCTTGACGGTAAGCCACACGCTTAGCCGGGACTACGGCGCGCCATATAATCGGACTGGGCGTTTCGTTCTGGCGGGCGCGGCCATCGCCGGTTGGGCAATCGGAGCCGTCTCGGAACTGCCGAAGGCGTTGATGGTCTTGCCCTTGGCGACCCTTTCAGGCGCAATCATCGCTATCAGCTTGATCGAGGAATTGCCGCAAGAGAACGAGGGCCGCTTCTGGCCCTTTCTGCTGGGTGGGGTCTTCTATGCAGCCATTCTGGTGCCGGTTGCCTGAGCCGCGTTCTCGTCCGAAGACCGGCAAGTGAATTCATTGCTCTTCGCCACGCCGCAAAGCATGGGCCGGGTAAAGCGCTGTTGCCATGATTGTTCTGCTTTGGCCCGATGAACGGCATCCGAGCGATTGAAGGCCTGCGTTGCAGTGGTCGAGGAGGTTATCGGTGAATAATTCGAATAGCGCCGTGGTGCGCTGCCGAGTTTGCGATTGCGCGTGACCGATTTTGCCGGAAAGCGGAATTTTGAACGTCCTTGCTTGCGATTTGGCATTTTCGAGTTGAGCGGATCGTGGTTTTCTGATCGGGGGAATTTGCCCGGAGAAAAGCGATGGCGAAGCCTCGCGGAGAGCGGCAAAAAGACCTGTTTCGGCCGGCTTTGGATCACCTTGAGGCTCACCTGGCGGGGAAGATCGGCATAGGGTTCTTGGAGCGAGGCTCCGTCTCAGGTTCGGCATTATGCGCCATCGTAGTGCCGGAATGCCAATGCCAACATTCGACGGGGAACATGGTCCACGTCCCAAGGCGATAGTCACAATGCGAAAGCGCGAACACGAGAAGTCGACAACCTCCGTTACGACGGGAGAGGTCCAGGAGTTCTACGAACGCTATCCCTATCCGCCGCCGGTCAAAAGCCTCGAGAATTACCGCGAGGCGTGGCGGGACCCGGCCAAGCGCCGCGCCGACCATCATCTATTCTGGCCAGCCCGACCCTTCAGAGAGGACAGGTCTGTGCTGATCGCCGGCTGCGGGACTTCGCAAGCGGCCAAACATGCCTTGCGGTGGCCTGAGGCCCAGGTGGTCGGGATCGATTTCAGTGAAACGAGCGTTCGCTGCACCGAGGAGCTTAAACGCAAGCACCGGATTGGCAACCTCGATGTCCGGCAGCTTCCCATAGAACGGGCGGGAGAATTGGGTAAGCAGTTCGATCAGGTCGTATGTACCGGGGTTCTCCATCACCTTGCCAATCCGGATGCGGGACTCCGGACCTTGCGCGACCTCCTCAAGCCCGATGGCGCCATGCATTTGATGGTATATGCGCCGTATGGCCGTGCCGGCATTTACATGTTGCAGGAGTTCCGCAGACGGCTGGACATCAGGGCGACCGATAAGGGGATTCGGGATCTGATCGAAGTACTCCACGCGTTGCCCTCCGGACATCCCTTGGAAGGTCTCCTCCGCCAGGCGCCCGACTTCCGGGAGGAGGCGGCACTCGCCGACGCCCTGCTCCACCCACGCGATCGAGCTTACTCGGTCCCGCAATTCTTCGACTTCATCGGCAACGCAGGCTTGACCTTTGGTCGCTGGCTTAGACAAGGTGCCTATTCGCCCCACTGCGGCATCATCGCCAAGCTCCCGGTGGCGGCCAGACTCATGGAATTGCCTGCAGCGGAGCAGTACGCGGCTGTCGAACTGTTTCGCGGCACGATGATTCGACATAGTGCGGCCGTTTACCGAGATGACGGCCCAGTCAAGCCGCAGCCAATCGATTTTGCGGGCGAGGCCTGGTCTGGCTATGTGCCCATTCGCCTATCCGACACTATGTGTATCCAAGAGCGGCTGCCAGCCGGCGCGGCGGCTGTCCTGCTCAATCGGAGCCATGTGTATCGGGATATCTACCTGCCGATTGACGCATTTGAGAAGTCGGTGTTCGACGCCATCGACGGGAAGCGGAACATTGAAGATATCGCGAATGAGCTGCCCGCAGCGATGAGTGAGACCGCCAAGCGCAGTGCGGTACGCAGGTTTTTCGAGCGCCTTTTCCTGTGCGATCAGGTTGTGTTCGACACTTCACCGCGACCGCGGGAGTCCCGGACACCTGCAGGATAGACGGTTACCGCTAAAACCTGTCGGCAACCCATTTGTAAGGATAGTCGGGTTCCTTGTAATTGCCTTTCTTTTCCCGCTCCGGCAATTTCACTTTCTTGTGCGGAATTGCTTCGTAGGGGATCCGACTCAGGATGTGGGAAATGATATTCAAACGCGCACGCTTCTTGTCGTCCGACCGGGCGACAAACCAAGGCGCCCAGGACGTATCGCTGGCCTTGAACATATCATCCCGTGCCCGGGAATAGTCGTACCAGCGACTATAGGATTTGAGATCCATCGGCGATAGCTTCCACGTCTTACGCCCATCGTCGATCCGCGCCTCAAGGCGCCGGGTCTGCTCCTCTGGCGTTACCTCCAGCCAGTATTTGAGGAGGATCACGCCGGACTCGACGATGCTCCTTTCCACGCCGGAAACGACCTCAAGAAACTTTTTTGCCTGTTCTTCCGTGCAAAAACCCATGACCCGCTCGACGCCGGCGCGGTTGTACCAACTGCGGTCGAATATGACGATTTCTCCGCCGGCAGGTAAATGCGGAATATAACGCTGAAAATATATCTGTGACTTTTCGCGCTCGGTCGGCGCGGGCAACGCAACGACGCGGAAGACTCGCGGGCTGACCCGCTCGACGAGCGCCTTAATCGTGCCTCCTTTTCCGGCGCCGTCCCGGCCTTCGAATACGATGCACACTTTTGCGCCTGTCGCGATGACCCACTGCTGCAATTTCACGAGTTCGACATGGAGCTTGACCAGTTCCTTCAGGTACATCTTGTTTTTCAGTTTCTTCGAACCGCCCAATTCATCTTTGCCGTTCTTGGCGTTCTTCTTAGACATTGTTCGCTTCCTGGCTGTTTGCCGAGTGGGCCGACAATCGGGCTGCTGTAACGAAGCGCGAGCCCCGGCGCGTTTCATCCGAGGTCCCAAAATACACGCGCACGGAGAACGTGGTTTGATTTAGATCAATGGCAAGAGGCCGATACTCACCAATAGTGCGCAGGTTCGCACGATGGGCGTCGCCAGGGATGTGCCATCTTCGAGCGGTTCGGCCCGGACGGCATTGTCCAAACTTACTGGCAGATGGAGCGCGGCTGATGAACTTTAAAGGATTGACCGACCGATGGACGAACCGGAATTCGATTTGGCTGAACGAGATTGTCGGAATCTCCGTCATCGCGGCTCTCGCGCTCGGACTGATTATCGCCGGACCGGTGTCCGCTGGCGATCTGGTCAAGGCCGGTACTGTGACAGTCGAGCAGTATCAAGTGGCCTTTATCGGAAGCGGGAACCTCGGGGGTGGCGAACTCCTGTTCAAGGGGCGGAAGTATAAATTCACTATTGGCGGCCTCGGCATCGGTGGGTTCGGTGTTTCGAAAATCGAAGCGACCGGCGAGGTCTACAACATGCCCGACGTAGCCAGCTTCGAGGGCACCTACGGCCAGGCTCGCTATGGCGCCGTGGTTGGAACCGCCAGCACTGGAGAACTCTGGCTGCAGAATACAAGCGGCGTGGTGATTCACCTGGTGGCCCAGCGCAAGGGCGTCGCACTGTCTCTGGGTGGCGACGCCGTCTACATCGGGATGGATTGACCGGATGACGGAACTTTCAGTGCCGAGCCTTGTGCGACGGAAACCAGACCATTGCATTTGTCGAGTTGAGACTGATGGGCAGCCCATCGTCCCACAAGCATCCGAGGAGAGGAAATCATGAACGCCAAATCGACACGAATTGGGCTGCTGGGCGCAATCACGTTGGCGGCAGTTCTTATTGGTTCGCCAGGCCCCGCCAGGGCGGGCGAGGATCAGACGATAAGCGGCTTTTCCGCGTGGCAAGGCCGAGGCCAGGCCTTTCAAACCGGCCCCGACCAGCTCACCTTCGTCGGCTCATTTTCCGGCATGCTGTATGTGGATACCGATCAGGGGCCGCAGGATGCGGGGTTGATGGTCTGTCCGGCGATGATCAAGGTGAGCATTAGCGACGGGTCACAGATCGGCGAAGGCCACTGCGCAATTGCCGAAAAAGACGGAGATCGAGTTTACGCAGACTTGGCGTGCAAGGGCGTTCATCTCGTTGGATGCCAGGGCGCTCTCACGCTTACGGCGGGCACTGGCCGCTTTGCGGGTATATCAGGCGGCGGCCATGTAAGCCTCAGAAGTGGGCTTCACGACTTCGCCGTGCTTCCCGGGAACACCATTGAAGAGAACGCCGCCGGCATCCTGGTGATCCGCGATCTCCATTACAAAATCCCCTGAAGCTTTTGCCTCGAGCCATCGCCAACAAGGATATTGTATGTTTTTCAAGACGCCAGAACGATGCCGCCGCACAGCCTGCGTGAGCGCGCTGCTCTTTGCTGCACTCGCTTGGCCGTTGCCCGCAACCTCCCAGCAGGCGCCGATTATCTACCCAAGTGGGGGTCAAAGCTTCGAGACACAATCAGCGGACGAAGCCCAATGCCGTCAATGGGCGCAGCAGCAAACCGGGGTGAATCCCAATCAGGTGCCACCCGGCTATTACGGCAACCCCAATGAGGCGGGGACTCCCGTAGTTCGGGGCGCGGCACGGGGAGCGGCGGTTGGAGCGGTCGGTGGCGCAATTGGCGGCAATGCCGGCAAAGGTGCCGCCATCGGCGCTGGGATGGGCGCGACCGTGGGCGTGATCCGCAAGCGGGATCAACAGAACCAGACAGCCGCAGCCCAGCAGCAATATCAGGCTCAAATGGCCACCTACGACCGTGCGTTCGGCACCTGCATGCAGGGTCGGAACTACACAGTCAACTAGAGGAGAGGCTTAGCGATGCAACGGGAGGCAAGTCGTTTCCGCGGAGCGGATTCCGGTTGTGCCGGCCAATGACTGCACGCCGACATAAAGGAATTGGCCTTATGTCGTCTCGTCCCTCTTCGGATTTCCAACGCCCCGTCGCCAACTCTGCCCAATCGGTTTCTAGGCCTAAGCACTACGGCTTTCATAAGGTTTCTGGGCATCGTCAAGTCAATTGAACAGAGGCCCAAATGCTTAAGAAGTCCACCGGATCAGCGCAGATCGTCCCGCAAGGTCGAATAGAACTTGTTGATGTAGACACAAATGCGCTCCTCGTGCGCCTCATCGGCGACTGGCGGCTCAAGGGCGGCTTGCCGACGACGACTGCGGTCAAGGTGCGTCTAGATTCGGCGAACCCGCCGAGTCGACTTTACTTCGACGCGGCGGAGCTCGGTCACTGGGATAGCGGTCTTCTCGCTTTTCTGAATGCCCTGCAGGACGTTTGCCGAATTCATCAGGTCGACTTCGATGCCGGTCAGCTCCCCGAGGGGGCCCGCCGCCTCCTAAAGCTCGCCTCTGCAGTCGCGGAGCGCAAGGGCGCGCGTCGCGCCGCGGAGCGAATTGATTTGCTGACACTTGTTGGCCGCGGCTGGCTCGATATCGCCAAGTCGACCGGCGAAATGATGCAATTCCTGGGCGAGGCCCTGCAATCCTTCGGCCGCCTGTTGTTGGGGCGCGCTCGTTTTCGGCGATCCGATCTCGTCGATGTCATCTTCGAATGCGGTGCCGCGGCCTTGCCTATCGTGACGCTGATTTCCTTTCTCGTCGGCCTAATACTTGCCTTCGTGGGCGCTGTCGAGCTGAAGCAATTCGGGGCAGAGATCTACGTCGCCGATCTTGTCGGAATCGCCATGGCCCGCGAAATGGGTGCGCTGATGACGGCAATCATCATGTCGGGCCGCACGGGCGCCGCCTTTGCCGCGCAACTTGGCACGATGCAGGTGAATGAGGAAATCGACGCGCTCTCGACATTCGGCCTGTCGTCGATGGATTTCCTGGTGTTGCCCCGGATGATTGCATTAATCGTGATGATGCCCTTGCTGTGCGTCTATTCGGACCTGATGGGTATCGTAGGCGGCGCCCTGGTCGGGATTGGGATGCTTCACATCTCGGTCACATCATACCTCAACGAGACCCTCCACGGCATGGGGTTAATGGATTTCGCCATCGGCATTTTCAAGAGTTCGGCCTTTGGCGTTGTTGTTGCGATCTGCGGCTGCATGCGCGGCATCCAAAGTGGCCGCAGCGCTTCCTCCGTCGGACTTGCGGCAACCTCTGCGGTGGTTACCGCCATCGTGCTCATCATCGTGATCGATGGCGTCTTCGCCGTGGTCACGGCGACAATCGGTATTTGAGGGTCTGCCGGTGACGGATCCATCTCAACCTCACGAAAGCCAGGCGGTCATGGGGCCCGCAGTGAACCCCCAGGGGTCCGGACCTCATATCGTTGTGAAAAATCTGGACATGGCCTATGGCGACTTCGTGATCCAGCGCAACCTCAATTTCACGATCTACCATGGCGATATCTTCATCATCATGGGCGGAAGCGGCTGCGGCAAGAGCACGCTGCTAAAGCATCTCGTCGGGCTGATGGCGCCGGCGAAAGGCGAGGTCCTCATCGCCGGGCAGGATCTGTGGAAAGCCGACCAGGCCGAACAGGAGCGCATCATGCGCAGGTTCGGGATTCTCTATCAGAGCGGCGCGCTGTGGAGTTCCATGACACTGGCGGAGAACGTCGCCCTGCCGCTGGGCGAATTCACCGATTTGAATCCCCTGGAGATCCGCGAAATCGCCTCTCTCAAGCTTGCCCTGGTAGGCCTCGCCGGCTTTGAGGACTTCTATCCCTCGGAGATCAGTGGCGGCATGCGCAAGCGCGCGGGACTGGCCCGAGCCATGGCGCTGGATCCCGAGATCCTCTTCTTCGACGAACCTTCGGCCGGTCTCGATCCCATCAGCTCCCGGTTGCTCGACGACTTGATCCTAGAGCTGCGGGACAGCCTGGGGGCCACGATCGCTATAGTGACGCATGAGCTCGCCAGCATTTTTGCCATCGGCAACAACTCGATTTTTCTGGATGCCGATACGAAGACAATGATTGCCCAGGGGGATCCCAGGAAATTGCGCGACGAGTGTCCCGATCAGAAGGTTCGGAACTTTCTGCT
>Ga0070734_10002613_pt1 | contig 21125 bp, 19 predicted proteins | sample Coa_R1_8_FD_66444 | JGI IMG/M metagenome (GOLD analysis project Ga0070734, IMG submission 66444) | Surface soil microbial communities from Centralia Pennsylvania, which are recovering from an underground coalmine fire - Coalmine... | ecosystem: Environmental > Terrestrial > Soil > Unclassified ...
TCCGGGACTGGCTCCGGAAAATGGCGGTCAAAACCAGGGCCACCGGCGCCGCCGAATTTAAGAAGGCCATCCAAAAGGGGATCAAGGAAAGCCTGGATTACGGGACCACCACCCTTTGTGATATTTCCACCAGCTGGGAAAGCTACTCGCTGTTGCGCCAGTCGGCCTTACGGGCTTTTGTTTTCTTTGAGATGATCGACATGGCACAGCCCTCCACCAAAGCCTATTGCCGCCAGTTCCAGGAAAAATTAAGGGCCCTTACCCATGCCCATCCGCCCACTCCCACTTTCCAGTGGGGTCTAAGCCCCCATACGCCCTTCACGGTTTCCAAGGAACTGCTGGAATGGACCGGGAAATATTTGAACGAACACCGGGATGTGCCCACCACCATCCACGTAGGGGAGAGCCGGGAAGAGGCTAATTACTTTAAAAAAGGAAAAGGGCCCATGGCCGAACGGATCAAGGTCCTCAACCCGGACTGGAATATCCCCCGGCATACCACGCCCCTCCAGTACCTGAACGAGAGCGGCTGGTTGCCCAAACTGGACTTGGCGGTCCATTGCAACATCGTGGACCAGAGGGACATGAAACTGCTGGCCAAGAACCGGATTACGGTGGTGCATTGCCCCGGAAGCCATGACTATTTCAGCCATCCGCCCTTCAAATACCAATCCCTGCGCCGGCACCGCATCCCCGTCTGCCTGGGCACAGACAGCCTGGCCAGCAACCGTTCCCTTTCGCTCTTCCGCGAAATGAGGCTTTTCAAGAAAAACCAGCCCCAGGTCCCCGCCGAGGAAATCTTGTCCATGGTAACGGTCAAACCCGCCCAGGCCTTGGGACTGGGCCACCATTTAGGCCGGATCAAGCCCGGTTACCTGGCCGATTTGATCGGCGTGCCCCTGGCTCCTGGGAAAAGAGCGCCCAACCTTTTTGAGCAGGTGCTGCGCTACCGGGACACGGTTTCCTTTGCCATGGTCCATGGCGAACCCCGGTTCCGTTTGGCCAGGTAAAGCCCCGATTCAGGCCCTTTTTAAGCCTTTCCGTTCTTGACACACCCATGAAAACCCTTATAATTCAGGCCCTTGTCCCTCCGGGGGCCATTTTGTTTTAAGGAAAGAGTAGGATTCGCTGAAATGCAAAAGACCATTCTCGCAAAGACTGAGGACATCCGCCGCCAATGGTGGATCGTCGACGCCAAGGACCAGGTTCTGGGACGGCTGACGTCCCAAGTGGCCGCTATCCTCCGGGGCAAACACAAGCGCAACTTCACGCCGCACGTGGAGAACGGCGACCATGTGGTCATCATCAACGCCGAAAAGATCGTCCTGACCGGCAACAAGTGGGAAACCAAGGCGCACCACCGCACCTCGGGCCGCCCGGGCGGACTTTCCACCGAAGAGTACAAGCACATCCGCCACACCCGCCCCGAGAGGATCCTGGAATACGCCATCAAGGGCATGCTGCCCAAGACGTCCCAGGGCGACAAGATGTTCGGCCGCGTGAACATCTACAAGGGCGAGACCCATCCCCACGCCGCCCAGAAACCCCAGCCGCTCAACCTGCCCCATAACGCTAAAAGAGGAGACGCTTAATGGCCACCAAGGAACAATTCGCCGCCACCGGCCGCCGCAAGACCTCCGTTGCCCGTGTCATCCTGAGGCCCGGCAAGGGCCAGATCACCGTCAACGGCAAGCCCGTCGAGAAATTCTTCCCCGAGTTCAAACTGGCCGTGGTCCGCTCCCCCTTGGAGACGGTTTCGGCCCTGAACAAATTTGACGTCTTCGCCAACCTCACCGGCGGCGGCATCACCGGGCAGGCCGAGGCGCTCCGCCACGGCATTTCCCGCGCCCTGCTGAAAGTCGACGCGGAAATGCGCAAGCCCCTGAAGGTGGCCGGGTTCCTGACCCGCGACCCCCGCATGGTGGAAAGAAAGAAGTACGGGCGCAAGAAGGCCCGCCGTCGCTTCCAGTTCTCGAAGCGTTAATCTCCGGGACGTTTTTTCACCAATCCCGCGCATCTTCCAGGGTGCGCGGGATTTTTTATTTACCGGCACCGCATGGATAAAAAAGAGCACAAGCCCCAGCCAACCCCCAAGATCGCGGTCAACGCGGTGGTCTTCAACGACAAGCGCGAGGTGCTTTTGGCCAAGCGCACGGACAACGGCTTGTGGTGCATCCCCGGCGGCCACGTGGACCTGGGGGAGACGCTCCCGCAGGCCTGCGTGAGGGAGCTTTACGAGGAGACGGGCCTCAAGGCCGAGGTGGTGAAGCTGGTCGGGGTTTATTCGGACACCCGCGGTTCGCTGCACATTGCCCAGGGGCCGGAGTGGCACACGGTGCGGGTTTCCTTCCTCTGCCAGGTGACCGGCGGGGAGATCAGGCCCAGCGAGGAAACCAGCGAAATCCGTTATTTTGACCCGGGGCAATTGCCGCCCCTGATTACCGACCACGCGCGTCGAATCCAGGACGCCCTGGAAAACCGGCCAGGGGCCGTCATCGCTTAAATTTTAAAAAGGAAAACGGAAATGCCAAAAGCAAAGCCCAAAGTAAAAGCCAAATCCTTCGTGGAAAGGCGTTCCGCCGCCCGCCCCAAGAACGGCTCCTCCCCGAACCCCTACATCGCCAACGACTTCAAGGAACAGGACACCTGGCGGATGTTCCGCATCATGTCCGAGTTCGTGGAAGGTTTTGAGGCCCTGCGCAACATCCGGCCCGCCGTCACCATCTTCGGGTCGGCCCGCACCCTGCAAAACGCCGAGGACTACCAACTGGCCCGCCTGATCGCCTACAGCCTTTCTAAAAAGGGTTTTTCCGTCATCACGGGCGGGGGGCCGGGGGTCATGGAGGCCGCCAACCTGGGCGCCCATGAGGCCGGCGGAAGGTCCGTCGGCTGCAATATCGAACTGCCCTTCGAGCAGAAACCCAACCCCTATATCAACCTGCCGGTGAACTTCCATTATTTCTTCATCCGCAAGGTCATGTTCCTGCGCTATACCTCGGCGGTCATCGTCATGCCGGGCGGATTCGGGACCATGGACGAGCTCTTCGAGGTCCTCACCCTGGTCCAGACCCATAAGATCGACCCCGTTCCCATCATCCTGGTCGACAAGCAGTTTTGGAAGGGCATGATCGACTGGATCAAGGGGACCATCCTGGGCAACCGCCGCTACATCGACGCGGGGGACACGGATCTTTTCCACATCGTGGACAAGCCCGAGGAAGTGGTCCAGATCATCACCCAGTATTACAAGTACAAGAAGCTGTAAGATTCCGACTATGCGCCGACTACTGCCGGTCCCTTTCCTCCTCCTGGCGGCCTTTGCCGCCGGGACCCTTCCGGCGCAAGCCGCACCCACTTTTGTCGATCTTTCCAAGGCGGCCAACATGGGCCCGGCCCAGTCCTTGGACGCGGCCGTTGCCGGTGGGGAAGACCTCAAGGAAAAGGAGGGATTCGCCAATATCCCCCAGGGGCCCCAAACCCTGCGGGGCATCCCTTTCCAGCTGTTGGAAGCGAGCGCCAACCAAGGCCGATCCTTCATTACCTTAAAAGGGCGGCGGCTGGCCGGTTTTCCCGAGGCGGTGGCCATCAATGCGGGCGGCATCAAGGCAAGGAACCTTTATTTCCTTCATTCCTGCCGATGGGGGGGCACGGCCTCCAACATTACGGTGGCCGAATATGACATTGTTTACGCGGACGGCCGGGTCGAGGTCATCCCCCTGAAGGTGGGGGCGGAGTTGACCAATTTTTCGGGTTCGGACGATACCCCCTCCAGCTATCTGGCCTGGTGGCACAAATACAAGAACATCGACATGGGCCTTAATTTGTTCGGTTGGAAGAACCCCTTACCGGACGTCCCCATCCAAACCATCCTCTTCAAATCTCTGAACAAAGTTCCGGTTCCCCTGTTGTTCGCCATCACGGCTTCGGATACGGAACTCGCGATCTCCCCCACTTCGCCCAAACCGGAAAAAACTTTCCGGACGGACACCACCGGTTGGATTCCATTTGAGCCGCCCACTGGATCACCCGCCGGGACGGCCATCGACATGAGCTTCCTCCTGGACGCCCCCGCCGGTAAGCACGGTGCAGTGACCGTGGACGGCGAAAAGCTGGCATTCGCCGACGGCACGGAGGCCCGTTTTTGGGGCGCCCACCTTTCCGGCGATTGGGCGAACTTCACGGATGAGCAGCTCTCAAAGATGGCCGGCGAACTGGCGGTTTACGGATGCAACCTGGCATCGGCAGAGGATACAGCCGGTGCCGCCGTCACCGGCCGGCTGGCGGCCCTGGCGGCGGTCCTCAAACCAAAAGGTATTTACTTGGATCTCACGGGATGGGACAAGGCCCGGATTCCCGCGGAATTGGCGGGCGACCCAGGCGTCCTGACCCAGGGGCTTTGGGCGCAAGGGAAGGCCTACCGAAACGACCTGTCCGAATCCAAAACCGACCGGCTGGAATTCGAGGACAATCCCATGGTTCTCCAACCCGGGAGCAGCATTCCCGCCCAACTGATTTTCAGCCGCAGCTTTGGCCGGCCCTATTGCGCCCAGTGGCGCGACGGATGGCCCAACGAATATGGGGCGGAGGCGCCCTGCCTGATGGCGGCTTACGGCTGTCTGGAGGATTGGAACGCCTGCGTCGGCATGGGACTGGGCGGCGGGGATTGGGGTAGTTCCCTTGCGCCGGATGGGGACCTTTCCAATGAACCCGGGCTTTTGGCTCAATGGCCCCCGTCGGCCTTGGTTTTTTTAAGGGGCGACGTCAAGCGGGGCCGGTTCTTTGCCATGGAAGCCGGGGACCCAAAATCCGACCCGGCCTCCGCGCTCAAAGCCCTCGCCCATTGTTCCGGACTGAACGGGAATGGCGTGACATTTAAAACGGATGCGGCGGGAATCCTGAAAGCAAAGATCCAAGCCAAGACCCAGTCACTCGCCAGTGATACGGAACAGATCCACTGGCAGGGAAACGTCGGCTTGTTCCAAGTTTCCAGCCCAAGGTTCCAGGCGGCGGTGGGATTCCTGGGGCACCGGAAGATCGTAAGCCCCGTCTGGCAGGTGGAGTCCCCCAATTTCTTCGCATCCCTGTCCGTTATCTCACTGACAAAGACCAACCTCTGGGCTTCGGACCACATGCTTTTGACCGGCGTCACCCGGATGGAAAATACCGGCCAAATTTACAACGCCGCCAAGACCAAGTTGATTGCACAAGGAACAGCACCGATCCTGGCGGAGCCTCTCCAGGCAAAAATTACCCTCTTCCGCTACAAGGCGGACCCTCAACTGGGCGTCAGGGCTTTGGACGCCAACGGCCAAATTATGAACATAAGGGTCCGTTCCAAATGGGCAAAAAACAATTTGGTTTTTTCCTGGATTCCCGGAGCTTTCTACATGGAAGTGTTTAAAAAACAGTAACAAATAAATTCGGTGACATATTTCCGCGCTGGAAACGCTTCCACAATATATTTTTCATACCAAGTTGAAATCGATTTAACAACCCGGGACGCTAGGGTACTATCCGTTTACCACTCCGGTTTTTACGGTAAAGTGGCTATTCGGAGGTTCCTATTGAAGACCAACGACCCTAAAAGCGCTCCCATTGAGCGGAGAAAATATCCAAGGGCCCAATTCCACGAATCCGTTACTGTCCACAACGTCGTGGAGTCCAAATCCGGGAATGTTTTTGAGGTCCAGGGGAATCCTTTGATGGCCAAGGCCAAGGATGTCAGCGAAGGCGGCATCCGGCTGGAAGCCGCCCAAGGCGGCCCGCAGGGCAAGATCTTCAAACTGAACTTCCAGATCCAAAAGGGAAAGACGGTGGACATCTATTCCAAGCTGGCCTGGACCGAAGCGGGCATGTTGGGCCTGCAGTTCATCGTGGCCGACGAGCAAATCCGGCGTTATATCCGCAGTTTCGTGGAAAAAAGCAAGTAGCTTTTACCCGGGGTTTATAAGACAATTCGGCATCCCGCCCCCGAAAGGGGAGCGGGATTTTTTATTTCTCCGAACCATCCTAAAATCCCATTGTGAGAGCGATGAAGCGGACCTACCAGGACCTGAACGAGGAACAACGCGAGGCGGTCGTCCATAACGCCGGACCGGCCCTTATTTTGGCCGGGGCGGGTTCGGGCAAGACCCGGGTCATCACCTACCGCATCATCCGCCTCGTTGAAGAAATGAAGGTTTCCCCCTTCCGCATCCTGGCCGTCACCTTCACCAACAAGGCCGCCCAGGAAATGAAGGACCGGGTGGCCAACCTGGCCGGCTACCAGCAGGCCAGGGAAATCTTCATCGGAACCTTCCACCGGCTCTGCCTGACCATCCTCAAGCTGCACGCGGACAAACTCGGCTACCAGCCGGGTTTCACCATTTACGACGACTCGGACCAGAAGGCCGTCATCAAGGAATGCCTTTGGGACCTCAAGTTGGACGAGAAGCAAGTCCATCCCTACGCGGTGCATTCGCACATCAGCGCGGCCAAGAACGAACTGAAGGATCCGAAGGAATACGAGGAACTGGTGGCGGGTATCTTCCAGGAGAAGGTGGCCCAGATCTATCCCCGGTACCAGCAGAAGCTGCGCGAGAACAACGCCATGGACTTCGACGACCTGCTGTTCAACGCGGTGCTCCTGATGAAAAAACACCCGGAGATCCTGGAGGGCTACCGCAGGCGCTTCGAGTACGTCCAAGTGGACGAATACCAAGACATCAACTCGGCCCAGTACCAGCTGGTTTCGGCCATCGCCCACCCCTTGAACAACCTCTATGTGGTGGGGGACCCGGACCAGTCCATCTACGGCTGGCGCGGGGCGGACATCCGCAACATCCTGCGCTTTGAGCACGACTTCCCCGGGGCCCGGGTCTTCAAGCTCCAGCAAAACTACCGCTCCACCAAGTCCATCATCCAGGCGGCCCAGGCGGTCATCCGCAACAACTCCCAGCGCAAGGAAAAGGAGCTTTTTTCCCTCAGGGAAATGGGGGAGACCCCCACCTATTACCAGGCCGAAGACGACAAAGACGAGGCGGAGTTCGTGGTGAAGACCGTTTATGAGCGGTTGGGACAACCGGGGCGGTCTTTCCGCCACGTGGCCCTGCTCTACCGCACCAACGCCCAGTCGCGCGTGCTGGAAGACGCCTGCCGGCGCCACAACATCCCCTACATCATCGTGGGCGGGTTGAAATTCTACGACCGCAAGGAAGTCAAGGACATGCTGGCCTACCTGCATGTGCTGGTGAACCCCAAGGATTCGGTTTCCCTGCGCCGCATGATCAACACGCCCATCCGGGGCATCGGCAGCGGCACGGTGGCCAAACTGGAAGAAAACGCCAAACAACAGGACCTTTCGATGCTGGAGGCCGCCCGGTTGGCCGCCACCAGCGGGGAATTCCCCAAGAAGGCCACCCAGGCCCTGGCCAACTTCGTGGCCATGATGGACAGCCTTATCGCCGAAAGGGACCTGATCGCCCCCTCGGAATTCGTGAAGCACGTCTTGGAACGGTCGGGATACCTGACCGACCTGGCCACGGACGATTCCCTGGAATCCAAGATGCGGGCCGAGAACCTGAAGGAATTGGTCAACTCGGTATTGGACTACGAGAAAAGTTTCGAGAAGAGCGCTGAGGGAAATACCGAGGAAGCCGCCAAGAAACCCACCCTGGAAGGCTACCTGGACCAGGTTTCCCTGGTGGCGGACGTGGACAAGCTGGAGGACAAGAAGAACTGCGTGACCCTCATGACCATGCACAACGCCAAGGGGCTGGAATTCCCCATCGTGTTCATCACGGGCATGGAGGAAGGGCTTTTCCCCCATAACAATTCCATGGAAGAGGACGACGACGTCCAGGAAGAGCGCCGCCTTTGCTACGTGGGCATGACCCGGGCAATGGATGTCCTCTATTTAACCGGCGCGGCCTGCCGCTACGTTTATGGCACCCCCCAATGGCGGGCCCCCTCCCGGTTCCTTTCGGAAATCCCCAAGGATATGATCCAGGTGACCGGCAAGGCCGCGTCGATTGTGGCCACCCAAGGGGGACTTTACGAGGTCAAGGACGTCAAAAAGAAGGAGTTCGACGAGCTCAAGGACCCGGAATGGGACGACGAGCCGGTGATGGCCCCTTATGCAATCGGCGACACGGTTCGGCACAAGCATTTTGGGAAGGGAATGGTCCTGGCCTTGATAGGGTCAGGAGATGACCTGACGGTCACGGTTTCTTTCCCGAACCATGGGAAGAAACAGCTCAAAGCCAAGATCGCCAAATTGGAGAAGGTCGAATAAAAATCGGAGGGAAACATGGCGAAACTATCCGAAAGCACGATCCAACTCAAAGTTTCCGACGGCACCCAAATGCAGGCCTTCGTGGCAAGGCCCGAAGGGCATCCCAAGGCGGGCGTCCTGGTCTTCCAGGAAGCCTTCGGCGTAAACGGCCATATCAAGAAAGTCACCCAGAGAATCGCCGCGGAAGGCTATCTGGCCGTGGCCCCCGAGCTTTTCCACCGCACCTTGGCGCCGGGCGGCACGCTCGCCTATCCGACCGGCAATGATTGGTCCCATATCGTGCCCCACATCAACGGGATCACCCGCGAAGCGGCTTTGGCGGATTATCAGGCCGCTTTTTACTGGTTGAAGGAAGAACTGAAATCGGGCGTCATCGGTTGCGTGGGTTTTTGCATGGGAGGGTCCGCTTCCTTTACGGCCAACAGTGGATTGCCCTTGAAGGCCGCGGTTTCCTATTACGGCAGCCGCATCATGCAGAATTTCGACCTGGCGCAGGAACAAAAGGGACCGCTCCTGCTGCTTTGGGGCGGGAAAGACCAGAGCTCGCCACCGGAAAAGCTGGCCGAACTGGCCAATGCCCTCAAGGGGAAGGATTACATCCAGGCCGTTTTTTCCGAGGCGGCCCACGCCTTCAATTGCGACGAACGGGCGGCCTATCACGCGGCTTCCGCCGCGGTGGCCTGGGAAACGACGCTTGCCTTTTTTAAAACCCACTTGAAGTAACCCGCCGCCAGGGCTTCTTTACCACGTCACGTTCAACTGGGAATCCCCATCCAAGGCCACTTGGGCCTGGATGCTGTCCTTGTCCGCGAAGGAATCCAAAATCGTGAAAGTTTTCACCTCGGTCGAGAGAGTGGCGTAAGAATTCAAACGCCGGTTCAAGACTTCGCCCATCCGGCTTTTGAGAAAATCCAGCTTGGGCCCCACGGAAATGCGGGCCTTTTGCCGAAGCTCCTTGCGGATGTCGGATTTCAAGATCCAGTCGGCCACCTGCACCAGGAAATCAGTGGTCTTCACGTCGAAATCCAAGTCGGGCATGTAGAAAAGGCGTTTCTTCAGGCTGTACTTGGGCGTCCCCCGGAAATAAATGGTCATGTGGGCCGGCTTGCCCGCGAAGTTGATGAGGAAGGGGTTGTAGCTCAGCTGAACCTCGGCGATGACCTTGCCCTCCGCCCCGTAGAGCCGGATGCCCTTGACGGTCAGTTTCTGGGCCCCCGTATGGGGAACAACGAAGTTGATCAGGCCGGTCTTGGGATCGCAGAGGAACTTATTGGCCTCCTTGAAGCTGATGGAAACGTTGCTGATGGCCCGGAAGCCCGGCCGGCCGGGCTCGAAGATCGACAGGGGCGGCAGGGGCTTCTTTTCCTCCGGGGGATTGTCCCCGAAGAAAATCGTCGGGTGGGCCCATAACTCCAAGACGGTCTCCAGTTTAAGGGGATCCTTGGAATTGGTCCGCATCAGCCCCGTGCTGATGTCTTCGGGTTTGATCAGGAGCCAGATGCCTTTGTCCAAAAAGATGGGTTCCTGCATCAAGGCCCATATGTCCTGGGCCTTGGGTTTCAAGTCCGTGATTCCCTGCAGGACCTTGTTGAGCTGGTCCACCTGCATCTTGGTGTAAAAGGTCTGGAGCTTCACGAGGGTTTCGGCCGTTTGGAGGGGAAGGGGTTGGGAGGAGTTGGAGGTGATCGGGGTTAGGCTGGGAATTTGGAGTTTCCAGTCCTTGCCCCATTCCAAGGGCAGGTCCAATTTCAGGCTGACGGGTTCATCTGCTCCTCCAGGCCCGGGTGTGGTTTGCGGTGTCGCGCTATTCTGGGGGAGGGACTTCCGGAAAAGGAGGGTGGAACCCCAAAGCAATCTCCCGCCCTCCATGTTCCACAATGCCACTTGTTTGGTGAGCTGGAGGCCCTTGGCCTCGGCCTCCCGGACCAGATCCGGAAGTTTTTCATAAGCATGGCCGTGCAGCAGGCCGAAAAGACCGTATCCCCAGCCGGCATCCTTGGGCAGGGAGACGGTGACGGGCAGGCGGATGACCGCCGCCGGCGCCGGTGGAAAGGACCGGGGCGGGGCGTCGGATGAGGGAATATAAAGGGGCGAAACAGAGGCGCAGCCCGAAAGAACGAGCCAAGAGGCCAGGAGTAGGGTGGGCAAAAGAAACCGGCGTTGGGGCATAGCTTTACTATAAATCGCTTTGAGCCCAATATTGGCCGAAATTATTGAGGTTTTAAGTTTCTTCTGGCAAGATAAGCGGCCCCAAACCTTTTATACCCAAATTTCTTCGGGATTTGGGTGCTGCAATTTGTTCACGGCTCCTGTTTTGATTTTTGCAAATTGCAAGGAGAACTCAAATGGCGTTGTCGGAGAAAGACGTTCAATATGTCGCCAAGCTGGCCCGCCTGGAAGTCACCGACCAGGAAGTGGCCAAGTACACCCAACAACTGGCGAACATCCTCGAATACGTCGAGCAGTTGAGCAAGCTCGACACCGCCAATGTTGAGCCCCTCACCCATCCGCTGGACGTCAAAAACGTTTTCCGCGCGGACGAACTGAGGCCTTGCCTGACCCAAGCTGAAGTTCTATCCAACGCACCCGAACCCCAGAGCGGGCATTTCAAAGTCCCGAAGATCATGTAAATGAAAAACGAACTACTCTCAAAAACCATCCATGAAGTCTCGGCGGACCTGAAGGCAAAGAAGGTTTCTTCAGCCGAGTTGACCAAGGCCGCGATGGATTATTTGGAAGAGGTTGAACCCAAGGTCCAATCCTTCATTACGGTCACCCGGGACGAGGCCTTGAAACAGGCCGCCGAGGCCGACAAACTCCTGGCCGCGGGCAAGGATGTCACCCCCCTCACCGGCGTGCCCATCGCCATCAAGGACCTGCTTTGCACCAAGGGTATCCGCACCACCTGCGCCTCGCGGATGCTGGAAACCTTCAAGCCGCCTTATAACGCCACGGTGGTGGAAAAGCTCTATGCGGCGGGCGCGGTTTCGGTGGGAAAGACCAACATGGATGAATTTGCCATGGGCTCCTCGACCGAAAGTTCCTTTTATAAGAAAACCAAGAACCCCTGGAACCTCAACTGCGTACCGGGCGGCTCCTCGGGCGGTTCCGCCGCCTGCGTTTCGGCCGACCAGGCCTTCGCTTCCCTCGGTTCCGACACCGGCGGTTCCATCCGCCAGCCGGCCGCCTTTTGCGGCATCGTGGGCTTAAAGCCCACCTATGGCCGGGTTTCGCGCTATGGGCTGATCGCCTTCGCTTCCTCCCTGGACCAGGTTGGCCCCTTCGGGAAGGACGTGGAGGACTGCGCCATCATGATGGGCGCCATCGCCGGGCACGACCCGATGGATTCCACCTCCGCCGAGGTACCCGTGCCTGATTATGCGGCCGAGGCCAAGAAAGGCGTGAAGGGCCTGAAAGTGGGCGTGCCCAAGGAATTCTTCCCCGATGGCATGAACCGGGAAGTGTCGGTGGCGGTCAAGGATGCCATCGCCAAACTGCAAAGTCTCGGCGCCGAGATCATCGAAGTCTCCCTGCCTTCCTCCCCCTACGGCCTGGCCGCTTATTATGTTTTGGCCCCCTCGGAAGCTTCCTCCAACCTGGCCCGCTACGACGGCGTGCGATACGGCCTGCGGGTGCCGGGGGAGAACATCGTCGAAATGTACTCCAAGACCCGCGCGGCGGGCTTCGGGTCCGAAGTCAAACGCCGCATCATGCTGGGCACCTACGCCCTTTCCTCCGGCTATTACGACGCTTATTACTTAAAGGCCCTCAAGGTGCGCCGCCTCATCAAGCAGGAATATGACAAGGCTTTCGAGAAGGTAGATGTCATCGCCACGCCCACCACCCCCAACCCGGCCTTCCGCTTCGGCGAAAAAACCGGCGACCCCCTTTCCATGTATCTGGAGGACGTCTTTACCGTCTCCATCAACATCACCGGCCTGCCTGGATTGTCGGTCCCCTGTGGAATGTCCAAGAGCGGCCTCCCCATCGGCCTGCAGCTCATCGGCAAGGCCTTCGACGAGGCCACCCTATTGAGGACCGCTTATTCCTATGAACAATCCACCGAATGGCATAAACAAAAGCCCGGATTGAAAGAAGATTAATGATTCTAGAGAAAATGAATGAGCCGTTTCGTTTTTTGGTTTGTTTAATTAGTTCTTCTTTAGTGGGTTACTTATGGATTTTGGTCTTGAATAAGATGGTTCATTTTCATCTTGGTTGGAATGTTGTTCCTAAAAGATGGGGAATGGCTTTGAAAACATTTTGTTTTGGATTTTTTTTATGTCTGGGTGGAGGTTTATTAAGTGGGATCTTTGTTTTTCTTCAAGAGAAATTTTTTGCTCTTTTGGCGGTACTTGTATTTTTTGCTGGGTTTTTCATATCAGGGTTTGGATGGTTGGGATGTTTTGTCTTGCTAATAACAGGCCGAAAAAATCTTGATATTTCGACCAATAGTGATTGGGACTTTTGGAAGTTTTTAAGGAAATAACTGGATCGTAAATCCGGTTTTGAGGTCAAAAGTGGGAATTGAATATGAACCGGTCATAGGTCTTGAAGTCCACTGCGAGCTAAAAACAACGACCAAGCTCTTCTGTGGCTGTCCGACCACCTTCGGCATGGACGCCAACACCCAAGTTTGCCCCATCTGCTTGGGCCTGCCTGGGACCCTGCCTGTCATGAACCAGAAAGCCGTGGAATTCGCCGTCAAGATCGGCCATGCCCTCAACTGCACCATCTCCAAGTACTCCAAGATGGACCGCAAGAACTACTATTACCCGGACCTTCCCAAGGCCTACCAGATATCCCAATACGACAAACCCCTCAATTACGAGGGGTATTTGGAAGTCCCGCTCAAAGAAGGGATGAAACGCATCGGCATCACCCGGGCCCATTTGGAAGAGGACGCGGGCAAGCTGGTGCACGCGGGCGGCAAGGCCGGCCGGCTGGATTCCTCCGATTATTCCCTGGCGGACTATAACCGGGGGGGCATTCCCCTGGTGGAGATCGTGTCCGAACCCGATATCCGCAGCGCCGACGAGGCCTACGCTTATCTGACCGAACTCAAGAACATCCTGCTCTATATCGACGTGTCCGACTGCAACATGGAAGAGGGCTCCCTGCGGTGTGACGCCAACGTGTCGGTGCGTCCCAAGGGCACGGAGAAATTCGGCACCAAGGCCGAGATCAAGAACATGAACAGCTTCCGTTTCGCCAAACAGGCCATCGAATACGAGATCAAGCGCCAGATCGCCCTTTTGGAAAAAGGCGAGCGGGTTATCCAGGAATCCCGCCTTTGGGACGTCACCGAGAACAAGACCAAGCCCATGCGATCCAAGGAAGAAGCCCACGACTACCGCTATTTCCCCGAGCCGGACTTGGTGCCCATCATCCTGTCCGAGGATTATGTGAAGAAGATCAAGGACCAGCTTCCAGAACTTCCGGGCGCCAAGCGCGCCCGGTTTGCCTCCAAGTACGGCCTGACGCCCTACGACGCCGGCGTCCTCACCACCGATCAGGAACTGGCCCATTGGTTCGAGGAAGGGGCCAAGCATACAAAGAATACCAAGGGCCTGGCCAATTGGATCATGGGTGACATGGCCGCCAAGATGAAGGAACAGGAAAAAGAACTAAAGGACCTTAAGTTCGACCAGAAGAAGCTCTGCGAACTGGTGGACCTGATCGATGCCGGGACCATCAACAGCAAGCAGGCCAAGGAAGTTTTCGCCGAGATGTTCGACGCGGGTGTTTCACCCGCCGAGGTGGTGAAGGCCCGCGGGATGGCCCAGGTTTCCGATCCCAAGGCCATTGAGGGCGCGGTGGAAAAGGTCCTGGCCGAAAATCCCAATGTGGTGGCCGATTACAAGGGTGGCAAGCAGGGTGTGATAGGATTCCTGGTGGGGAAGGTCATGCAGGCCAGCCAGGGCAAGGCCAACCCCAAACTGGTGAACGAAATCCTGAAGAAAAAGTTGGACGCCTAAAGCCTATGCCTGTTTCTTACGGTCCTTCCGATATCAACAATCCAAGGGGCACCCCTTTCGCGGGAATGGTGCCGGAGAGTTTTTGGCTGACCAAGGCCCTGCTTTTCGACCTGGAGTGGATCCTCCGCGACGCCCAGAACCCCAACTTCAACAAGACCGACTATCCCGAGGAGTCGCCCTTGGCCGCCCTGAAGCACTGCCTGCGGCTTTTACGGGGCTTTGAAGTCCGCACGGCGGTTACTTCCAACTTCGACCAAAAAACGGTTGTGGGGAAGCTGGCCCAGCTGAACCTGGCCGAGGACTTCGACAACATCCGGTGTTTCGAGGATGTCACCGAACTCAAGCCCAAGACCGAGCTTCACCTGCTTTCCATGGACATGCTGGGCGTCAAACCGATCAGGACCGTGGCTTTCGAGACGGACCTGGACGGCGTCAAGGCGGCCCAGGCGGCCGGCATTTTTTGCGTGGGCATGCCGCCCGGAGTGGACGGCCAGGCGGATATGAAGCTGGCCTCTTTCCTCGACCACCCGCTGATCCAGATTCTCGAAAAAATCGACCAGGCCAAGAGGGCCAGCCTCTCCCTTCCATAAGACAGGGCGGCCCGATTAACCGGGTCGATCGTGTCAGCGGCATTCTTTTTTTTACTACCGGATTTTTGTCTTTTCCGACTGGTTTGCGGCCCCCCAAACGTCTTAAACTCATATATGAAGAAAAAGGGGAGTTTTATATGAAAAAAGAATGGATGGCGATTGCGGGCTTAACTCTTTTCACCGGCCTTGGCGGGGTGGTCGGCTGCCTCAAGGACAACAATCCTGCGACGCCCCAAGGCGGCCAATACTCAATCGGCCCGCAGGCCCCGACTTCGACCTTTACCCCTTCTCCCACACCGACGCCGATGTCCACGACGACTCCAACCGCAACCTTCGTCTTGGCTTTTCCGACGGCCACTCCGACGCCTACCCCTTAATTGATCCGGGGATGGCGTCGGAACCGGGTGATGTCCCGTAACCCTTCTTGAGTCTGGAAGTTGGCAGTGAGTTCCACGGGGAAAACGGAGTCTTAACCCGGGGTATCTTTCTTTTCCGGCAGGGGTTTCCCAACCACCTGGTAAACATCAAAAAGAGTCCCGTGAAAAACCCATTGGAAAGTCGGATCGATATGGCAGCGGTTCCGGAGATACAGGTTGTACATGGTGGAATAATTTTCGGGAAGGATGAAAAAGACATCCGGCCGGTTGACCATGTCCCTGAAGGGGTCTTTCAAATTAAATTTGGCCAGCAGGTTCCTGTCGGAAGGAACATACTGCCACGCATCCAACCAATAGACCGGAATGTTTCTTAAGAACCCAGCCTTTCCAAATACGCCGATGTCGGCAAAAGGAAAGCCGTGGTTCCATGTCACATACAATTTGTCGGGCTTGAACCCCAAGGCGTCGGTTTCTCGAAACAATTGTTTCTCACGGGCGATGGCGCCCTGGTTTTCCTTCCAATCCGACGCGATCAGGAGGGCGGCAAACAAAATACAAAAGACCGCGACGGCCCATTCGGCGCCCCGGAGCCAATTTCCAGGCCGGACCGGTTCCACGGAAGCCCCCCATTTGCCGTACTGGATAAAACCGGCGATGGGGCCCAAAGAAAACAAGGGCCAAACAACCCAGGGGGTCAGCCGCATGAAATAAAAAAGGACCAGTAGAAGAACCGGAATCCAAAGCGCACCCATCAGGATCCATTTCTGCCGGTTCCGGCCGCAGAAAAAAAGGGGAATGAAGGCCATCAGCTGGACCTGTACGAAATAATCGTTTTTCAGGATCCAGATCCAACCGAAGCCCTTTCGGGCCCAGTGGGGAGGCAGGTTTTCTTCCAGTTCTGAAAGGTTTGTGGGGTTAAGTTTTGGATCCTGCCAATAGAAATTCCCGAACAAGGAGAGGTCCAGAAAGTCCAAACCGGCTTTCTCCAAGCCGCCTTTCATGTCCTTCTCGGTGTCGGCCTTCCGGTATTCCAAAATGTCATGGTAGGCGGCGATCAAACGGCTGGAATAACCCCAGTCGGGGTTGGAGTTGTAATAGTGATCGCTGCCCAGGTGTAAGGCCCCTGCGGTCGCCGCTGCCATCAGCAGGGGGGCGACGGCCCTCCACCGGTGGCGCGGGGAATGGTGCATCCACCAGTCCGCCCCCAATACGGCGCAGGCGGCAAGAGCGAGGAAGGCCGCTTGAATCCGGATGAGGCTTCCCACCAAGAACAACCCCCCGGCCAAGAAGGGCCTTATCCTTCCCGCCTTTTCAGGAGGCCTTGCCAGGAGGAGCAAAACACCGGCCTGGGCGGCTAAAAAGGCGGTGATGGTGAATTCCACGTGGGAAAAGTAATGAATAAAAGCGGCGGCTTGGACTCCCAAGACCGCGACCCAGGGGCCCGTGAAAGGGCGTTTTTCCAACAACAGGGCCAGGACCGTCCAGGTCGAAAGGAAAAACAACAGGAAGTGGAGGAACCCATACCAGGTAAAGCCGGGCCAGAGGGTGTAAAGCCACTTGAGTATAAAACCGAGGATCACATTGATACAGACGAGGAATTCGGAGGGCCCCTGGCCCCCCCAGCCCGAGGCGATCAAGGACATCTGGCTGTCGTCATCGCTGAGGTAATAGGGCCGGAAAATGAGAAAGGCCGCCAAAAAAATTACCAGTGTCGAAACAAAAGCCAGGAATCCCGGTGGCAGAGGATACCCTGAAAATTTAAGATTGGATGATTTCCGGGGGGCGGGTTTGGAAGAAGGGCGGATCGCCATACCTTTTGATATAGCGGATCGGCCAGCCACCCTCAAGAAAAACCTGACAGCTTAAAACGCCGAATGGCCGGCTTCCGGGGACGGAACCGAAAGGCTTTTGGCCACGAAATCCCGGATGGGGTTTTCATACTGGTAGGCTACGCTGGGAAAGTCGTTGTGGTTGATACCCGTGATGGTGATCCATTGCTTGGGTTCTGCCGCTTGCTCGAAAACCCTCCGCCCCAACTCCATCGGGATAATCGTGTCCTTTTCGGCGTGGATTTCCAGAAGGGGGCAGGTCCGCTCCGTCACGTATTTCACGGTCTCGAATTTGTCCAAAACCATGAAAGGCATGACCAGGAGCCAGGGATTCCGCTGGCGGCTGACGGCGTAAATGGAAGGGAAAGCCCCTTCCAGGATCAACCCGGCGGGATGGGTCCGGGTGGCCAATTCGGCCGCGACCGAAGAACCCAGGGAGTGGCCCCAAATAAGGATCCGACTGTCCGGGACGCCCTTGGTTTTTACCCATTGGTAAGCCGCCAAAGCGTCGCCCTCCACGGCCTTTTCACTTAAGGAAGCCTTTCCACTGCCGCCGTAGTCGCGGTAATCGAAAATAAGCGCGTCGAATCCAAAGTCGTAAAAGATCTTCGACACTTCCGCCAATTGGGAAAGACAGTCGGCGTTCCCGTGGCAATAAAGCAGGACCGGGCGGCGGGAATCCTTCCCAGGGTGCTCGATCCACCATCCCGTCAAAGTTACCCCGTCAAAAGAAGGAAAAGAAACGTCTTTGTAATCCTTCAGGTGGAAATCGGCCGGGGTCGCCCCTGTCAGGCCCACAGGATGAAAGACCATCTTGCGCTGGAAGGCGACGTAAAAACCCAGGATGGAAAGGTAAGCGAGGAGGAGGGGGATCAGAACGATCTGAAGCCGTTTCATGGGTTCCTTTCGGGGGATTGATTCGGGGGTGAGTTTAAGGGAAAGTGAATGGCTTCATCAAGGAGGTAGAAATGCCCCAACGGTTTCAACCCCGGCAGGAGTTTTTTGAATGGGGAAGCATGGAGTGGCGGGTTGACGATTCGTTGGCCCCTGGGACGGGAATGAGCGTGGCGGTCATGACCCTATCCGCGGGGCAATCCACCCCGCTCCACCGTCATCCCAATTGCAGCGAGTTTCTCTACGTCCAGGAAGGGACAGTTGATTTTCACTTGGACGGCCAAAGGGCCCCGCTCGGCAAGGGCGATTCGGCTTTGAGTCCGACGGGGTCGGTCCATGGGGTGTCCAATCCCGGCCCGGTTGCGGCCAAATTGGTTCTTTCCTATTCGGCGGGTGAACGAATCTACGAAAGGGTTTAGCTGACGGTCTTTGCGCTGGGAACGGCTTTCCAGACCTTGTCCACCGCCGGGGGCAGGGAGTCCATATGCTTTAAGAAAAGCACCGTCTGCCAGATCTGTTCCTCGCTCAGGGTGGGACTGAAGGCCGGCATGCCGGTCAAGCGGATGCCGTGCTTGACCTTCCAATAGATGACCCCTTCCGGGTCGTCCGTGACGTCATGTTTGGCCAGTTGGGGGGCGTGTTGGTAAAGCCCCATGGCGATGTTGGAGGCTTCCCCGTCGGAAGCCCCGTGGCAAACCGCGCAGTTGGCCGCGTATAACTTCACGCCGGCCGTAAGATTGGCGTCGGTCAAGGCGACGGGAACGGCACCCTGGGGGGCTTCCCGCTGGATGGAAGCCCGGAGGGAGGTATGGGCCATCCATCTTTCGATGATGGGAGGTTTGCCGTCCGCATTGGCCGGCATGCAGCCGAAGGCAATAAAAGCATAGGCCCCGACTATCAGAACCACGAAGGTTGCCACCACACCAGCCAGGAATTTCCCCATGAAATGACTCCTTGGACGAGGTTATTACTGGATTTTAGACGAAATCCGGGAGGGAATCAGGTTAACAAAAAGGGAAATTTTTCAAGGAAGGGGACCAAGATGGATTGCCTTGCGCTGGACATTTGCCCCTGAAGTGACTTCCAGGTAATAGGTTCCAGATGGGGCTACGAGGCCGTTTTCCCCCTTGCCGTCCCAGGTGAAGGTCTTCTGCCCGGCTGGCAGGATTCCTGCGAAAAGGACCTTCAATTCGGACTTGTCCGGGTCCAGCACTTTGACCGTCACCAAACCCATGCCGGGATTGTCCACCACCACTGAAAGCTCCTCACGGACATTTCGCTTGGATGTTTCTGCCATAACGGTCTTTTTAGGGGTTTGAGCCGGTTTGGTTGAGGATCCGCGGATGCCTGTTCCCGTGACGGCCGCCGAAGGGGGGGGCGCTGGAACCCGGCCGTCCCTGGTGAGCCAACGGTGAAAGAAAACGCCTCCGGAGGCGAGGGCGAGCGGCAGGAAAACGGCTAGAAGCAGCCAAAGGCCAAGGTTGCGGGATTTCGGGAAAAATGTGGGCAGAGGGCCTTCGGCCCATTCGGGTTCGGGAAAACCCAGTGACCGGTAATGGGATTCCATCAAACCGATGAAGCGCTGGGAGCCTTCCCCGGAGGCGGAAAGCCATTGGGCCAGTTGCTCTTCCTCGGCTTCGTTGAGGTCGCGCTTGAAATATTCGTCCAAAAGTTGGTTCACGCCTTGTTCCCCTTCCATTCGCCCTCGAACAGGTTCCTCAACGCTTTCCGGCACCGGGCCAATTGGGACATCACCGTCCCCATCGGGATTTTTAGGGCCCGGGAAATATCGATATAACTTTCACCCTGCTTGTCCCGCAATTCCAGGACCTTCCGGCACCGCTCGCTCAAGGAATGGGTGATGCGGTCCAAAAGGGCCAAGCGCGCCCGCTTCTCTTCCTCAGCTTCCTCTTCTTCGCCGGGCTGGACGGCCAAGGGCGCGGAAAGCCTTTCCAAATCCTCTTGTAGGGAAGCCAGGACCTTCTTTTTCCGCCGCAACCGTTCGTAACAGAGGTTGGCGCAGATGTTGGACATCCAGGTGTAAAGGGTGGAGCGGAACTCGAATTCCTTGAGCTTTCCGAGGGCAATCAGGAAAGTTTGCTGCAGGATATCCTCCGCATCCTCGTCCTCCGGACCGAGGAAGTGGATGCAAATGTGGAAAAGGCGCGGAGCGGTTTTCCTATAGAAGGCCGTTTGGGTTTCCACGTCCCCGGCCAGGATTCTTTTAACCAAGTCCCTTTCGTCTGGCATTTCTTCCTCGCTAGTGTAGTGAACGGGATGGCGGATTATTCCCTGGGGGCCTTATCCGGGTGGCTTTTGTAATAACGGCCGACCCACTCCTTCAGGGCCGAGGCATCGGGTTTCAGCCGTAGGACCTCGGAAAAGCATTGTAATGCGTAATCAGGCTGGCCCGATTTCCAATAAAGGTCGCCCAGGGCCATCCAGGCCTGGGGGTCCTGCGGGTTTTGGCCCACCTTTTGGCCGGCTTCCTCCAGGGCTTTTTCTATTTCCGGGGAAGGGGTCGCGGATGCGGTAACCGGTGAATCAACCGCGCCGGGAATCCGGAAAAGGGTTTCCACCTTCTCGACCTTGTCCGAAGGTAATGCGGTGGAGGAAGGGTTGAAATCCAGCGAGGCGGGGATGGGAGTGGGGGAAGGCGAAAGTCCGCCATCGGAAGCCGTCAAAGGCGTCCCAGTAGCCGTCGGGGAGGGCGTGGCGGTGGGAGTGGTTATTTCTTCCTGTTGCAAAACGGGAATGACGGTGGGGGTCGGGGTGGCCGTTACCGGCACTGTCGGGCCCGGAGTGGCCGAAACAGGAGCCGCCGAGGGATTCTTGAGGTGCGGGTTGGGGACGGGTTGGGTTCCGGTTTTGACTTCGGCCGGTAAGCGGTAGGCGAGGCTCATCATCTGGGAAGAGCCCAGGTCGCCATCCGGACTGTAGGCATAATCCAGGCTGAAATCATTGAAATCGAGGCCCAGGCCCGCGGTCAATCCCCGGAAACCCGCGATGTCGTTATTGTCCAACTCCAGTTGATAACCCGCCCGGACCAACAGGAAGTTCAGGAAGGGCTGTTCGGCCCCGAATTGCAGCCGGGCCACATTGTAAAGGGGCAGGGAGAACCCCATCACAAGGAGGGTAGGATTTTGGAAAAAGAGCGGGATTGAATAGGATGCACCCAAGTTGAG
>Ga0070734_10002614_pt1 | contig 21107 bp, 16 predicted proteins | sample Coa_R1_8_FD_66444 | JGI IMG/M metagenome (GOLD analysis project Ga0070734, IMG submission 66444) | Surface soil microbial communities from Centralia Pennsylvania, which are recovering from an underground coalmine fire - Coalmine... | ecosystem: Environmental > Terrestrial > Soil > Unclassified ...
TCAGCCCAAGCCAAAGCCGAAGAAGATCGTCCGCAGACGCACCACCGCGCCGCCGCCCGATCAGACCGAGGCCCAGCCAAGCGCACAACCTCAGCAGACGCAACAACCCGCGCAATCGGCTCAGCAATCGCCGCAGCCATTCCCCGCGCCGCTGCCGGGCAGCTTTTCTCGCCAATAATCTTTGCTAGTGGTTCGATCCTAACATTCGCATTCCCTCTCGGCGCACACTCATGTCAGGATCAAAGGACCACCGGCAAATTATTTCACCCAGTAGTGCTTTGGATTTGACGTTCGCATGCGGGATGCGCGGCGGGGAGAGTAGCGAACGTCAAAACCGCTCCACGCGTTGCATTTGACATGCACACTCTGAGATGCGCCTGATCATTCATGTTCACGATCGCGATCATCGGCCGGCCCAATGTCGGAAAGTCGACGCTGTTCAACCGCCTGGTCGGACAGAAGCTTGCGCTGGTCGATGACGAGCCGGGCGTGACGCGCGACCGCCGGGAAGGGCAAGCGCGACTTGGCGATCTCGAGTTTACGATCATCGACACCGCCGGCCTCGATGAAGGTGAAAAAGGCTCGCTGACCGCGCGCATGCAGGAGCAGACGGAAACCGCGATCAAGCTTGCAGACGCGCTGATGTTCGTGGTCGATGCCCGCGCGGGGCTGACGCCGACCGATCGCGCCTTCGCCGATTTCGCCCGCCGTGCCAACAAGCCGGTGCTACTGCTCGCCAACAAGAGCGAGGGCAGCCGCGGCGATGCGGGCGCAATGGAGGCTTATGCGCTCGGCCTGGGCGATCCGATTCAGGTATCGGCCGAGCATGGCGAGGGCATGGGCGAACTCTACCAGGCGCTGCGGACGCTGCTGCCGGCGCGATCTGCTGATGTGGACGATGCGGATGACGCCGAGAGCGATGAGGAGGACCGGGAGAGAGGCACGCGATCCATCCGCGTCGCCATTGTCGGCCGACCCAATGCCGGAAAATCCACGCTCATCAACCATCTCCTCGGCGAGGAGCGGTTACTGACCAGCCCGGATGCCGGCACCACACGCGATTCCATTGCAGTCGATATCGACTGGAAGAGATCACGTTTCCGCGTATTCGATACCGCGGGCTTGAGGCGCCGTTCGCGGATCGAGGAGAAACTGGAGAAGCTTTCGGTGGCGGACGCGCTGCGCGCCGTTCGTTTTGCGGAAGTCGTGGTGCTCTTGATGGATGCGCAGCACCGGTTCGAGGAGCAGGACTTGCGGATTGCCGACCTGATCGAGCGCGAAGGGCGCGCGCTCGTGATCGCGGTCAGCAAATGGGACTTGATCGAGGGCAGGCCGGGCCAGATCACGGCACTTCGCGCTGATGCCGATCATTGGCTGCCGCAGGTTATGGGCGTGCCGATCGTCGCCGTCTCCGGCGTGACCGGCGAAGGCGTCGACCGCCTGATGCAGGCGATCGAGAAGGCTTATGCGACCTGGAACAAGCGCGTGCCGACCGCAGCCCTCAATCGCTGGTTCGAGGGGGCGATCTCGGCCAATCCGCCGCCCGCGGTGTCCGGCCGCCGACTGAAGCTCAACTACATCACACAGACCAAGGCGCGGCCGCCGAGCTTTGTGCTGTTCTGCTCGCGCGCCGATGCGGTGCCGCAGTCCTATCTGCGCTATCTCACCAATTCCATCCGCGAGGCGTTCGACCTGCCGGGCACGCCGGTGCGGATCACGTTGCGCGAAAAGCAAAATCCTTTCGCACACAAGCGCAAACGCGCGTCTTGAGCGGAGAGGCCGGCGAGACCGCCTTGTTGCTGGCGACGCTGCTCGCGGCGCGGACGCTACGAGGGAGTCATTCCGGGATGGTGCGTTAGCACCAGACCCGGAATCTCGAGATTCCGGATACGCGCTTGCGCGCGCCCCGGAATGACAGCCAGGCCGTCAGTGCTTCACCAGCGGGCACTCGCTCTGTGAGAGCGGCTTGGCGGCGTCTTCCGGGGAGATCGTCGCGACCAGCTTATAATAGTCCCACGGATATTTCGATTCTTCGGGCTTCTTTACCTCGAACAGATAGGCCGGAATGATGCGCCGCCCGTCGATGCGCAACGGACCCTTGCCGAACAGGGGATCGTCGGTCGGGATCTCCTTCATCTTGGCGACGACTTTTGCGCCGTCATGTGGATTGCCGCCAAGCGCATCCAGTGCTTTCAGGTAATGCAAGACGCCCGCGTAGACGCCGGCCTGGGTCATCGACGGCATTGCGTTCTTATTCGCCCTTTCCGCGAATCTCTTTGACCAGGCACGGGTCTGGTCGTTCATGTCCCAGTAAAAGGATTCGGTGAAGGTGAGACCCTGCGCCGTTTTCAGGCCGAGCGAGTGAACGTCATTGATGAAGAGCAGAAGTGCGGCGAGCTTCTGGCCGCCCTGGACAATACCGAACTCGGCGGCCTGCTTGATCGAGTTGTCGGTATCGCCGCCGGCATTGGCAAGTCCGATCACCTTGGCCTTCGACGCTTGGGCCTGCAACAGGAAGGATGAGAAGTCGGCGGTATTGAGGGGATGGGCGACCCCACCCAGCACCTTGCCGCCATTGGCGGTGACGACTGCGCTAGTGTCGCGCTCGAGCGCGTGGCCGAAGGCGTAGTCGGCGGTGAGGAAGAACCAGCTGTCGCCGCCGGCCTTGGTCAGCGCCTTGCCGGTGCCATTGGCGAGCATGTAGGTGTCGAAGGTGTAGGAGATCGTGTTCGGCGTGCAGGCCTTCCCGGTGAGGTCGGCGGTGGCCGCACCCGAGTTCAGCATAATGGCGTTCTTTTCCTTGACCAGGTTGCTGACCGCGAGCGCGACGCCGGAGTTCGGCGTGTCGGTGATCAGATCGACCTTGTCGTTGTCGATCCATTGGCGGGCGATATTGACGCCGATGTCGGGCTTGTTCTGGTGATCGCCGCTGATCACGTCGATCTTCCAGCCCTTGGCGAGCATGCCGGAGTCCTCGACCGCCATCTTCGCTGCGACTACCGAGTTGGGACCGCCGATGTCGGCATAAAGGCTGTTCATGTCGTTGAGGACGCCGATCTTGACGACCTTGTCGTCGGCGAATGCCGAGGTGGCAAAACCAATGCCGACGAACGCAATGAGCGCAGCCGCGCGCCGCGCGAAGACGAATTCCATTAAATTCCTCCCAATCTGATACTCAGGCGTGCTGTCTTGAGAAGCCTTGCGAGACGCCCTGCCTTATGGCGGTTCCCGTTAGCCGGTCCGGCCTCATCCGGCAATGCTTCTAATGGAGGGAATCCGAGGTCAGCTTGAATTTCTGGATGCGTTTGCCTTCGACCTCGCCGGTATAGACGTTGCCCAATTTGTCGACAGCGATGACGTGCAGCACCAGGAACTGCCCGGCGTTGCGACCGGCATGTCCGAAGGTACCGACCACCGTGCCGTCGTCGCGCCGGATCACGCGGATTTCGTTGTTGGTACCATCTGCGTTCAACAAATAGGTCTGTTTCGGATCCGGCCAGAGCGCGAGGTCGAAGGTCGCGCCGTCACCCAGACTGTTCTTCTCATAAAACCATTCATTCACAAAGGTGCCGTCCTTCTTGAACACCTGGATGCGGTTCTGTGAGCGGTCGCAGACATAAACCAGGCCGTCATTGGCGATCTTGATGCAATGGACGGGATTGCCGAACTGGGTTTGCACCGGCGCGCTCGGACTATAGGGCGGCTGCTTGTCGTCGTTCGGCGTGTTGCCGTAGGCGCCCCACATCCGTTTGAAGGCGAGGGTCGTCGCGTCATAGACGATGACGCGGCGGTTGCCATAACCGTCGGCGACATACATTTCGTTGGCGTCTTTATCAATCGAGACTTCCGCGGGCTTGCCGAGCTGCGTCGTGTCGCTCGAGGTGGTTCGCGGCCCGATCTTGCCGATCTGTCCGAGATATTTGCCGTCGAGCGAGAATTTCAGGAGCTCGCTGTCGTTGTCGGCATTGCCGCCGATCCAGACAAAGCCGCGCTCGTCGACCTCGATGCCGTGCTCGCGCCCGACCCATTCATAGCCTTCGCCGGGGCCGCCCCAGGAGCGCAAGAGATTGCCGTCGACGTCGAACTCCAGAACCGGTGGTGCCGGCACGCAGCATTTGCCGCGCGGCGGGTTCAACGTTGCGTATTTCTCGGCGTCGTTGAGCGAGCGCGGGCGCTGGATCACCCAGATATGACCCTGCCAATCTACAGTGATGCCGCCGATCTGACCGAGGATCCAGTTATTCGGCAACTGCTTGGGCCAGGAGGGGTCGACGGCAAAGGTCGGCACCTCGCCGGCTGCGGCGATGCGAGAAAGTGTAACGCTGAAAAGCGAAGCGGCGGCGAGGCAGAGGGAGATGCTCAATCCAATGTGCGCCGTTGCCCGCTTCAAAAGTCGCGCGCTCATCATGACATCCTCCCTTTTTTGCGTTGCGGTTTGAGTCCGCATTCGGCGCGCAGTCAATCGTGGAGAGGATGGAGAGTCAACGGCCACCGCCGTCATTGCGAGCGAAGCGAAGCAATCCAGAATGTGAACAAGAACTGAATTGCTTCGTCGCGTACGCTCCTCGCAATGAAACGTTACTCCGGCGCGCGGAAGCTCAAGAGTGTGCGCGAGGGATAATCGTAGAGCTTGCCGGTCTCGCTCCAACCGGTTGCGCACATCGGCAGGATGAACTCGGCGACTTGCTCCGGCGTATCGAGGGTCATGGGGTCCTCGCCGGGAAAGACGGTCGCGCGCAGGCGGGTGCGGACCGGCCCCGGATTGAACAGATTGACGCGCAGATTGGTGCTTTGGGTTTCCTGCGCCCACGCGCGCACCAGCGCGTCCAGCGCGGCTTTGGATGCGGCCGACGGGCCGCGATAGGCAGGCGCGCGGCTTGCGTCATCTGACGTGACGAACACCGCGCGGCCGGCGTCCGATTTTTGCAAGAGCGGCTCCATGCAGCGGATCAGCTGAAAGTTGGCGGTCAGATTGACCGCGATCACGTCGTTCCACGGTTTCAGGTCGATATGCCCAAGCGGCGAGGAGGGACCGGCGACTCCGGCATTGCCGATCAGAATGTCGAGCTTGCCGTGACGCTCGTGCAGCGCGGCGCCAAGGCGAGCGATGCCGTCGACATCGCTGACGCTGAGCGGCACCAGCGTCGCGGCGCCACCGTCCTTCCTGATCTCGTCGTCGAGTTCTTCCAATCCGCCTTGCGTGCGCGCCACCGCGATGATGTGCGCCCCTTGCTTGGCGAGCGCGCGTGCAGCCGCATAACCGAGGCCGCGCGAGGCGCCGGTGACGAGGGCGATGCGGGAGGTGAGGGGGTTGGTCATGAAGACGGCTTTCTCCGCAGTCGTCCCGGCGAACGCCGGGATCCATACCGCGTGATGGTCATGTGAGAATTGGATGCGCGTGGCCGGCTTGGCCTAACCGACGACGCCCTGGGGTTATGGGTCCCCGCTTTCGCGGGGACGACCAAAGAAGTCAACTCGCCTCCGCCAGCAGCGAGAGCTGCCGCGGCTGGTGTTCGACCTCACTCTGGTCGGTGAGGTTGGTGGGGTATTCGCCAGTAAAGCAATGGTCGGCAAATTTCGGGTTCATGGGATCGCGGCCGGGCTCGCCCATCGCGCGGTACATGCCGTCGATCGACAGGAAGGCGAGCGAGTCGGCGCCGATGATCTCGCGCATCTCCTCGATCGTGTGGGTCGCCGCCAACAGCCCGCCGCGGTCGGGCAGGTCGATGCCGTAATAGTCGGGGTAGACGATCGGCGGCGAAGCGAGGCGGAAATGCACCTCGCGCGCACCGGCATCGCGCACCATGCGTACGATCTTCTTGGAGGTGGTGCCGCGCACAAGTGAATCATCGATCAGGATGATGCGCTTGCCCTCGATCGCTGCGCGGTTGGCGTTGTGCTTCATCTTCACGCCGGATTCGCGAATGCTCTGGGTCGGCTGAATGAAGGTGCGGCCCACATAGTGGTTGCGGATGATGCCGGACTCGAACGGCATTCCGGAATGCTGGGCATAGCCGATCGCAGCCGGCACGCCGGAATCCGGCACCGGGACGACGACATCGACATCGACATGGCTCTCGCGCGCGAGCTGCGCGCCAAAAGCCTTGCGCACGTCGTAGACCGAGCGGCCATGGACGATCGAATCCGGCCGCGAGAAATAGATGTATTCGAAGATGCACGGGCGCGGCGGTTTTGGCGGGAACGGCTTGTGGCTTTGTGCGCCCTGCTCGTCGAACACGATGATCTCGCCGGGATCGATGTCGCGGATGAATTTGGCGCCAATGATGTCGAGCGCACAGGTCTCCGAGGTCAGGATCGGGCAGCCGTCGAGCTCGCCCAGGACCAGCGGGCGGATGCCGCGCGGATCGCGGGCGCCGATCAGCTTCTTGTTGGTCAGGCAGACCAGCGAATAGGCGCCTTCGATGGCACGTAGCGCCTCGATGAACCGATCGATGAAGCGGCTGCGCCTGGACTGCGCGACCAGATGCAGGATCACCTCGGTGTCCGTGGTGGATTGCATCATGGCGCCATTGCGGACCAGTTCGCGGCGCAGCGTCAGCCCGTTGGTGAGATTGCCGTTGTGGCCGACCGCAAAGCCGCCGGCGTTCAGCTCGGCAAACAGCGGCTGCACATTGCGCAGGATGGTGGCTCCGGTGGTGGAATAGCGCACATGGCCGACGGCCATGCCGCCCGGCAGGCGGTCGATCACCTCGCGGCGGGAAAAGGTGTCGCCGACCAGGCCCAGCCGGCGTTCGGAATGGAACCGGCTGCCGTCGTAGGAAACGATGCCGGCCGCTTCCTGGCCGCGATGTTGCAGTGCGTGCAGGCCGAGCGCGGTGATGGCAGCTGCCGAGGGGTGGCCGAAAATGCCGAACACGCCGCACTCCTCGCGCAGCGTGTCCCCTTCGAGGTCGTCCTGGAGTTCCATCCCGGCTGGGCCAGGGGTTTGGTCGAGTTGGGCGTCGTGGTCTGTGGTCCGGATCTCGTCCATCGCGCCTCTCTCAGATTGGCTTCTCACTTGGCCGCTGGTTTCTCGATCAGCTTTTTCAGGCTGTCGCGGGCAGGCTTGGTGTAGCCGTCACCGGCGCCCTGTGGGGGCGACTCGGTGTCCGTTTGATCATCTTCCGGCTTATTCTTCTTGAATCTCTTTAAAATGGTGTTCTCGGGGTCGTCAGGCAAGAGCGACATTAACCAGTCCCCCGTTCCCTGCAGGACAACCCGGGATTTCGCCCCCGTTACCCAGTCCGGCCGCTGCTTTTCGGGTACCAGCCAACTGAAGAACAGAAAGGCAACCACCACGATCAGGAGGCCCCGGGCAAGCCCGAACAGGAAGCCGAGGGTGCGGTCGAGCGCCCCGATCCGCGAATCGAGGATCATGTCGGAAATCCTGACCGTGATCACGGAGACGATAATCAGGGTGCCCACGAACACGCCGGCCACGACGACAAGGGCCGCAACCGTATCGTTGTTGAAATAGGTCTTTGCGGTCGGCAGCAGCTTGTTGAAGGAATAAAGCGTCACCAGCGCCGCCGCGCCCCAGGCCGCGATCGACAGGATCTCGCGCATGAAGCCACGGACCATTGCGAGCAGGCCGGACACCAACATGACGCCGAGCAGGACAAGATCAAGAATCGTAATCGGCATCGGTTGGCCTGGTCAGCTTCCTGGGAGTCCAAAGGTTCCGAATCGGCGTGTCGAGAGACATCCAACTGAGGGGCAGACGACCGATCCCGCAAGACTGGAAGTCGCCTCATCCCGCGCGGGGATGTATAGCGGCGGGGGCGGGTGACGTCACGTCCGCCTAGCCTTCCTGACGCCGGAATCTCGCCGCTGTGGTATTTTTCTCTGCGAGCTTGGTTCCATCAGCGTCGCCCTTGCGGCTGCCGCGCGCGGCGATTTCGGCAACAAGGGTCGCAAGCGAGCCGATCGGGTTCAGCGATAGGCCCGCATCGCCGCCGATTTCACCGCGCCCCGATTCGGGCAGAACCGCGCGACCGAAGCCGAGCTTGGCGGCCTCTTTCAGGCGGCTTGCGGACTGCGCCACTGGCCGGACCGCGCCGGAGAGCGAAACCTCGCCGAAATAGACCGCGTCCGTCGGCAGCGGCGCATTGACCAGTGACGAGACCAGGGCGGCCGCGGCGGCCAGGTCGGCCGCGGGCTCCTGGATACGCAAGCCGCCGGCGACATTCAGGTAAACGTCATGGCCTGACAGCTTGACCCCGCAATGGGCCTCCAGCACGGCCAGCACCATCGAGAGCCGGCTCGGGTCCCAGCCGACCACCGCACGCCGTGGAGTGCCGAGCGAAGTCGGCGCAACAAGCGCCTGCAATTCGACCAGGACGGGCCGCGTGCCCTCGATGCCGGCAAACACCGCCGTGCCGGGCGTGCCAAGGTCGCGCTCCGACAGGAACAGCTCGGACGGGTTGGAGACTTCGCGAAGGCCCAGGCCCGTCATCTCGAACACGCCGATCTCGTCGGTCGGGCCGAACCGGTTTTTTACTGCGCGCAGGATGCGGAATTGTTGCGAGCCTTCGCCCTCGAACGACAGCACCGCATCGACCATGTGCTCGACCACGCGGGGGCCTGCGATCTGGCCATCCTTGGTCACGTGCCCCACCAGAATGATCGCGGCGCCACTCTTCTTGGCGAAGCGGATCAGCGCCTGCGCCGACGCACGCACCTGGGTCACCGTGCCCGGCGCGGATTCGACCGTGTCCGTCCACATGGTCTGGATCGAATCGATCACGATCAGGCGCGGCACCGCGCCTTCGGAGAGCGTCGAGACGATGTCCTCCACGGAAGTCTCCGCGGCAAGCTGCACCGGCGCGTCCGACAAGCCCAGCCGCTCGGCGCGTAGCCTCACCTGCGCGATCGCTTCCTCTCCGGAGATATAAACCGCGCGATGGCCGGCTCGGGCGAGCTGGCTGGTCGCTTGTGTGAGCAGTGTCGATTTGCCGATGCCGGGATCGCCGCCGACGAGAAGCACAGAGCCGCGGACAAACCCGCCGCCGGTCACACGGTCAAGCTCCGCCATCCCGGAGGGGAGGCGCGGCGCCTCCTGGCTTTTGCCGGTCAGGCTCTCCAGCTGGAATTGCCGGCCCTTGCGCTTGGAGCGTATCGAGACGGGTACCGAGGTCGCGCCAGTGTCCTCCTCGGAGAGCGTATTCCACTCGCCGCAGGCGTCGCATTTACCCTGCCAGCGGTTATAGGCGGCGCCGCAGTTCTGGCAGACAAAGGAGAGGGTGGATTTGGCCATGAGGCTGGATAGCAGGTTTGGTGCGGGCGCGCGCTGGCAGAGTCTTTTCGAATCACAACAAGACAATGCCCGAGACTCGCGTCGGGGGCATCATCGTCTCGCGCATTTTTTGCCAATCTTACTTCACCGCCACGAACGGCACGGCCGAGCCCGGCACCATGGTGGTCGGCAGCGCGCCGTTCCAGCGTTCCGCCTGCACCAGCGTCACGAGGTTCGGATTGTTGCCGAGCGCCTTGCCGCGCGCTTCGATGGCGGCTGCTTGGGCCTCGCCCGTGACCTTGATGTTGGCGGCCTGTGCCTCACCCGTGAGGCGCGTGGCGTCGGCATTGGCTTGCGCCTCCGCGCGAATGGCGTTTGCCTTGGCGGTCGCCTGCGTCACGGTGATCTGCGCCTGCACCTTCTCGCGCTCGGCATTCTGCTGCAGCTTCTGCACCTCGACCTCGGCGAGCATGCGCTGCTCGATTGAATGCAAATAGTTCTGGCTGAACTCGATGTTCTCGAGCTGGACCGACTCGACGATGATCATCGGATCGTATTTCAGCGTGTCCGCGATTGCGCTCTTGATCTCGCCATTGAGCGTGCCGCGCTCCTGAATGGCCTTCACCGCGGTGTAGTGGCCGAACACGATCTTGACCTGCTGGTTGACCGCGGGGCTCACCACCTGGTTTACGGCGGCATCGAGGCTGCCGAACTTGGCATAGAGGTCGGCGACTTTCTCCGGCGCAGCGCGCAAGGTTACGCTGATCTTCAGATCAGCCGGCTGCTGATCGAAGGAATAGGAGTTCATCTTGTCCCAGGTGTAGGTCGCAGTCTTGACGCTGATCTTCTGCACGCTGTCGAAGCCCGGCAGCTTGAAGCCTAGTCCCGGCTGCGCGGTGCCGATAACTGCTCCGTTGCGGAGCAGCACGCCGCGCTCGGTCTGATCGACCGTGTACCAACTACCTCCAATCAGGAAAAGAACGACCAAGGCGACAATCGCGCCTGCAACAACTCCTCCTCTAACCATCTTGATCTCCTTGGGAAATGCGATTTTCGACCACGCCATGGTCTAATGCCCGTTTACGGTATCGGATACGACACGCTCCCTTGGTCAGCTCTTCGGCGGGAATAGTTCAGTAGATTCGGTGGGCAGCGATTATGTGGGGCGCCGTCGAACCGCCCTATCTTTTGATATTGCCGCTCAGCATCTTGGGCCGAATGACAGCTGTTTGGCTTTCGCAGAGCAAGCGGCGGAACGTGCGAGCAGACGAGGAAAATCGAAAGGCGACATCGGGCGGGCAGCGGAAGTTCCGTCGAACTCACGTTCGAAAAGGCAGCGATTTCATCGCGCTCACCGGCTGAGTAGCAAACAGATGACCTCCCGGGCATGAAACGTAGCAACTAAGCGATTGCGTCCAGCGTTGTGTTCGCACTTTGCCGTTGCCGCCGGAACGGCGCGTCTACGAATTGAGCCGTGCAGCTTCGGTTTCAAAGTGCGCCGGATCACGGGGCCAAGGAAGCCGCGTTGGGCTAGACAACAATGCTTGCAATCGTACGTGTATTGGCCGTTTTGGTGTTTCTCGGTATCGGCTTTGCCCACGCGCGCGATGACGGTCGCTACACCAATTCACCAATGAAACCCTGGTTCGAAAGCCTGCACAACAAGGACGGCGTCCAATGCTGCGCCGTTGCGGATGGGATGGCGCTTTCCGACGTCGATTGGGACACCCAGGATGGCCACTATCGCGTGCGCATCGACGACCAATGGGTGGTGGTTCCGGACGACAGGGTCATCACCCAGCCTAACCGGGTCGGTCGGGCGATCGTCTGGCCGCAATATCTCGACGGTAAGCCCATCGTCCGCTGCTTTATGCCAGGGACTATGACCTAACATCGCGGCCGGCCGCCTGCCATCATCGTTGGGTCTCAGGATTCTGATGGACCACCTTCGGCTTGCAGAGGAATGCCAGTTCATTCCGAGCAAGATCATTGGTCTTTTGCTTATCAGCCGGCCTGTGAGGTCTGCGAATCTGAGTAACCTGAAAGTCAGCTCGCTGGACGGAGCATGGGCGTGCGCACGAAGGCGAAACGGGCGTTTGGCCTCTCGGGTGATTTCTCCTGAAAAAATACTGGATTGCGAACACACAAATTCCTTTGTCTTTTTTTTGCCGCTTACGGCGCTCAACCTGTGCTAAACATAAAGTGCTCACGTAACCGCCGCCGTCGCGGAGCAACAGTATGCAGTGTCCGGACCACACGCGACGCTCGCTCCCTCTGATCGCTCCCACTCGTAGCGCGTGTCCAGCGCCCAAATCCGCCCGTTCTGAAGCCGAACATGATGAGCTACGGCCATCGTTCTCACGCCAATGTTCGATGGCCTCCAGCCTCGAGGTCTGCTTGGGCGAAGAAGTTTTCGAACACTTTCATCACAACTCCATCTCTGGGAACCGCAATTCGGGCCTGTGCCCTGATGTTTGGGAAAGGTAGGTGAGCGGCGACTAAAACAGTCAATAAGGTCGGATCGGCTTTTCGCACTGCCAAAGAAACAAAGCAAAGTGAGGGGAGGTTTCGCCTATGACTATGCAGCAATTGCTATTATCGAGCTCTGTCGCATTGACGTGTCTTGTTTCGACCGCCGCGGTCGCTGGATCGATCGATAATTACAGTCCGGTAACCGCGAGCCGGCTGGAAAATCCCGAGCCGGGCAACTGGCTGATGACACGCGGCAGCTACAAGGGATGGAGCTACAGCTCACTCGATCAGATCAACACCGGCAACGTGAAGTCGCTGGTGCCGGTGTGGAGTTTCTCCACCGGTGTGGATTCGGGTCACGAAGCGCCGCCGATCGTCAACAACGGAGTGATGTTCATCTCGACGCCGTACAGCCAAGTGATCGCGCTCGATGCGGCTACCGGCAATCTCCTCTGGCTCTACAAGCCCAAGCTTCCCGAAGGGTTCAGCGCCCTGCACAACACCAATCGTGGCGTGGCGCTGTATGGCGACAAGGTCTATCTGGCCGGGCTCGATGCCGTGCTGGTTGCGCTCGACGCCAAAACCGGCAAGGTCGCCTGGCAGGCGAAAGTCGAGGACTGGAAGACCGGCTACTACATGACCATGGCGCCCTTGGTCGTGAAGGGAAAGATTCTGGTCGGCGTGGCAGGCGGCGAGTTTGGCGTGCGCGGCTTCGTCCAGGCCTTCGATGCCGAGTCCGGTAAGCCGGTGTGGAAGACCTATACGGTTCCGGCGGCCGGCGAACCGGGAAACGACACGTGGCAAAAGGCAGATACCTGGAAGACCGGCGGGGCCTCCACTTGGATGACGGGCAACTACGACGCTGAGACCAACACGGTCTATTGGGGGACCGGCAACGCCTCGCCATGGTTCGGCGATCAGCGGCCGGGGGACAATTTGTATACCTCCTCTACGCTCGCTCTCGATGGAGATACGGGCAAGATCAAGGGCTATTTCCAATACCAACAGAACGAGTCGTGGGACTGGGACGAGATGAACGCCCCGATGCTGGTGGACTTCCAGAAGGACGGCGCTACCACCAAGGGTCTGCTGAAGCCGGCGCGTAACGGCTACCTGTACTGGCTCAAGCGCAATCCGGACGGCGGCATCTCCTACCTCAATGCCGAGGCCTACGTGCCGCAGAATGTGTTCAAGAGCATCGATCCAAAAACCGGGCGTCCTGAGGTCGACGTCGCCCACAAGCCGGCCACCGGCAAGGCGGCTCAGTTCTGCCCTGGCTTATGGGGCGGCAAGGACTGGCCGTATGAGGCCTATAACCCGAAGACCGGAATGGTCTACATTCCCTCCAACGAGAACCACTGCAACAACCTCGAAGGCAAGGTTGAGGAGCGCGTTCCCGGACAGTGGTGGACGGGCGTCGCCATCCCAGATCTGCACTTCTCGGTCGACACGAAGGCGAGCTTCTACGGCGAGCTCCAGGCCTACGACGTCAACAGCGGCAAGCGAGTTTGGCGCAACCTCTATCCGGCCTCTATGATGTGGGGCTCGATACTCACCACCGGCGGCGGGTTGATCTTCACAGGCGGCACCAACGACCGTGAATTCCGCGCCTACGATGCCAATACCGGCGAGCAGCTTTGGCAATTCAAGACCAACTCCGGCATCATCGCGCCACCTTCGACCTTCGAGGTCAACGGCGTGCAATATGTGGCGGTGCAGTCCGGCTACGGAGTCGATGCGGCCTTTCAGCAGGGGCTGATGAGCGAACTGGTCGGCTGGCAGAAGGACGTGCCGCAGGGCGGCGTTGTCTGGGTCTTCGCCGTCTCCAAGTGAGTCCATTTGTTCGCGACCGGCCGCCAGCATTGGCGGCCGGTTCCTCTCTACCGGCGCATTGCCTCGTCGATCAACCCGGTCGGATTTACCCAATAGGAATTCTGCCCATGCACCATGTTCGAGCAGGATCGCTGCTGATCCGCCTTTCTGTCCTTTCAATCGTCGCCACGCTGGCGATATCTCCGGCCTCGCTGGCGCTCGAACAGGAGCGAGCAGATGAATCGCCCGCCTACGTGGTCGAGGTGACCGACGTGTCTGCCAGGGTCGGCGAGTCAGCCGTTCTGCACGCTACGTTGCACATTCGCGAGGGCTATCGCGTTCTGCAGAGCTACAATAATCGCGTGATCGAGCTTTCGTCGTTCGACGATGGGGTGACGTTCGACCGTCGCGTGGTGCGAGGCACCATTCAGGAGAGCGGGCTCGACTTCGTAATCGGCCTGCGGGCCACAAAGCCGGGCAGGCACCCGATCAACGGCTACTTCAGGGTCGGCTACATTCATGACCCCGACGAGTTCGCAATGGTGTCGCTGCGCCTCATCGCGAATGTCAACGGAACCGAATAACGGGAGGAGCGGGCCACATGCAGTGCGATGACTGGCTGCACTGTCGCTGTTACAAGCGTCGAACAATCCTCAGCCTGGCGGTTGCACCGTTGCTGTTGGCTGGTCCCCTGCGTGCGGCCGAGGACGGCGAGGCTGCCAAGCCCCTGGCACCGGACGACCGCTTCGCGTTTCTGACCGGTCCGAAGAAGGGACAGGTGGTGCGTGCCGAGGACCTCGCGCTTGGCGGCCCGCAGGTGCAGGCCTATCCGATGGCTCCGGACGGCACGGTGCGCAGCGATAATCGCCTCAATCTGGTGATCCTGGCGAGGTTCGACCTCGGCGAGCTGGCCGATGAAACGCGGGCGCGCGCCGCAGATGGCGTCGTTGCCTATTCGGCGATCTGTACGCACCAAGCCTGTCCGGTGAATATGTGGTCGAAGGAGCGCAACGCGTTCGTCTGCTCCTGTCATGGCTCCGTCTTCGATCCCAGAAACGCCGCTGAGGTCATCGGCGGGCCGGCTCCGCGCCCGCTTCCGGCGCTCGGGCTAAAGCTCACGGAAGGCGTCGTGACGGTCGCTTCGACTTTTTCGGGTCGCGTCGGCGGCACACAGGGCTGATCCGCTGATGTGCTGGTCCTTGCAAAATCCGCTAGGCGTGGCCGCCAAATCCGCCGAATTTGGCCGTGCCATGTCATCGAATTTGTTAAGTCAATGGGAGTAGGCAGAAACGTCGCGCGTGCTTTCTGAATTTTCTTGCCAACCAAATGCAACGCGCTAGCATCCGCCCGCTCTGATTGTGCGGCGTCTCGCTGCTCTCAGCTGCACGCCTCACGCGGTGACAAAAACAAAGCCGGCTTCTGACGCTGCTTGTGGCGGCGATCGTCGACCGGCTGCCGGTATTCGGCATGGTCATGTGGCTTGAGAGGCGGCGGCCCGTGACTTCAAAGATCCGCCATCGGAGGCAAGGATGGTCACCCTCAAAGTCAATGGGCAGGAAAGGTCGTTTGACGGCGACCCGACAATGCCGCTCTTGTGGTATCTGCGCGACGAGCTTGGCCTGACCGGAACGAAATTTGGCTGTGGCGTCGCGCTCTGTGGCGCATGCACCGTTCACATGGACGGCGAAGCGATCCGCGCATGCGGCATCGTGATGTCCGATGTCACCGGCAAATCAGTCACGACGATCGAAGGCCTGCATCCGACCGGCGAACACCCGGTCCAGGTCGCATGGCGCAACGCCAGCGTGCCGCAATGCGGCTATTGCCAGGCCGGCCAGATCATGCAGGCCGCGGCGCTCCTGGCAAAAACCCCGGCGCCGACCGACGCGCAGATCGACGATGCCATGTATGGCAACATCTGCCGCTGCGGCTGCTATCAGCGCATCCACTCGGCCGTTCGTGCCGCAGCGAAGGGGGCATGACATGACCCATCATCGCAATCAGCAAGACATCGTCCTCGCCAATGTCAGCCGTCGCCAGATGCTCAAGGGTGTGGCCGCGACCGCCGCCTTCGTTCTCGCCGCGCAATTTCCCGCCGCCCGAAAGGCCATGGCTTACGCGACCGGCGCCGACAAGATGCCGCATGGCGTCGTCACCAATCCGCACGTCTTCGTCTCGATCGACAAGGACGGAATCGTTAGCATCATCGCCAGCCGGGCCGAGATGGGCAACGGCGCGGCGCGAACTACGCTGCCGCTGATCGTTGCCGACGAGCTTGATGCCGACTGGGCGCGGGTTCGCGTGGTCCAATCGCCGGGCGATGAGGAAACCTACGGCAACCAGGATACCGACGGCTCGCGCAGCGTGCGCCACTTCATACAACCGATGCGCCAGGTCGGCGCCGGCGCGCGCAAGATGCTCGAGCAGGCGGCCGCCAAACGCTGGGGCGTCGATCCGGCTGAGGTCGAGGCGCGCCTCCACGAGGTCGTGCACACGGTATCGGGCAAGAAGCTCGGCTATGGCGAACTCGCAGAGGACGCGGCCGCGCTGCCCGCGCCATCGCTGGATTCGCTCAGGCTGAAACAGCCGAGTGCATTCCGCTATATGGGCAAGGGGACGATCTCGATCGTCGACCTTCATGACATCACCACGGGCAAGGCCATGTACGGTCAGGACGCCAGGCCTCCCGACACGCTGTATGCCGTGATCGAGCGATCACCGGTCGTGCAGGGAAAGGTCGCCTCCTACGACGACAGCGCGACCATGAAGGTGCCAGGCGTGGTTAAGGTCGTCAAAATCGACGGCACACCGCCGCCTGCGGCCTATTCGCCGCTCGCCGGCGTCGCGGTGATCGCGAAAAACACTTGGGCGGCGATGAAGGGCAGGGAGGCGCTGAAGATCGTCTGGGACGACGGGCCCAATGCCTCCTTCGATTCCGCCGAGTACAAGAAGCTCCTGGAAGAGAATGTGCGCAAGGCTGGGCGGGTCGAACGCAACGAGGGCGATGTCGATGCGGCCTTGAAGTCGGCGGCGAAGGTCGCCACCGGCGAATATTATTCGCCGCATATCGCACATGCGACCATGGAGCCGCCATCGGCCACGGCGCGCATTGCCGACGGCAAACTGGAGGTCTGGACCTCGACCCAGAGCCCCGGCGGCGCGCGCGACGATCTCGCCAAGCGCTTCGGCTTCGACCAGAAGAACGTCATCCTGCACAATATGTTGCTGGGCGGCGGCTTTGGCCGCAAGTCGAAATGGGACTTTGCCATCGAGGCGGCGCTATTGTCCAAGTCGATGGACGGCGCGCCGGTCAAGGTGGTGTGGACCCGCGAGGACGACATCAAGCACGGCTTCTATCACACCGTGACGGCGGAGCGTCTGGAAGCCGGTCTCGACAAAGACAACAAGGTGATCGCCTGGCGGCACCGAAGCGCCGCGCCAAGCCTGTTTGCGAACTTCAAGCCGGACAACGGCTACCCGGGCGATGTCGAGCTCGGCATGGGCTTTGTCGATGCGCCGTTCAATGTGCCCAATATCAGGCTCGAGAGCGGTGAGGCGCAGTCGCATGTGCGGGTCGGCTGGTTCCGGTCGGTCAACAACGTGGCGCATGCCTGGGCGATGCAGTCCTTTGTCGCCGAGCTCGCTCATGAGCTCAAGCGCGATCCCAAGGATATGCTGCTCGAGCTGATCGGGCCGCCGCGGATTGTGGCGGCGCCGGAGATGGCGACGACGCCATGGTGGGACTACGGTGAGCCGCATGACGTTTATCCCGTCGACACCGGACGACTGCGCAAGGTTACCGAGCTTGTGGCTGAAAAGGCAGGCTGGGGCCGGCAGCTGCCGGCTGGGCACGGGCTCGGCATCGCCGCGCATCGCAGCTTCGTCACTTACACTGCGACCGTGGTCGAAGCCGTCGTCGACAACAAGGGCAACATTTCCATCCCGAGGGTGGATACGGTGGTCGATTGCGGCTTCTGTGCCAATCCCGAGCGCATTCGCTCGCAGACTGAAGGCGCTGCGGTGATGGGTCTGTCGCTCGCCAAATATGGCGAGATCACGCTCAAGAACGGCCGCGTCGAGCAGAGCAATTTCGACGACTATCAGGTGATCCGGCACTTCGAGGCGCCGGCCGTGACCAACACCTATATTGTCGAGAACTCGATCGACGTGCCGGCAAGCGGCATCGGCGAGCCAGTGTTGCCGCCGTTTACGCCGGCCTTGTGCAACGCCATCTTTGCTGCAACGGGAAAACGCATCCGCAAGCTGCCGATCGGCGATCAGCTGGCGTAGCGGCTTTCCTCCTGCGCGGAACGGAGCCCGGGAATTTTTCCCGGGCTCTTCTTCTGCCGGCTTGCTCTTTGCGCCTGTTATTTCAGTACGATCCATGCCGGCGCGTGATCGCTCGCGTCGTCTTCGCCGCGCACCGCGCGGTCGACGCCGGCCTTGGAGAGGCGCGGCGCAAGTGCGGGGCTCAAAAGCAGATGATCGAGTCTCAGGCCCGCATCGCGTGGCCAGCGATTTCGCTGGTAGTGCCAGAACGTGTACATCGGCTGGTCCGGATGCAATGTGCGGATCGCATCCAGCCAGCCTTGAGCGATCAGGGATACAAAGGCGGCGCGGCTCTTCGGCTGGACGAGCGCATTGTTGTCCCAGGATTTGGTCGGATAGATATCGAGCGGCGTCGGCGCGACATTGAAGTCGCCGGCCAGCACGACCGGCAGGTCCTGTTTCAACAGTTTCGCCGCATGCGCGGAGAGCCGCTTGAACCACGCGAGCTTGTAGTCGAATTTCGGTCCGGGCTGCGGATTGCCGTTCGGCAGATAAAGGCAGGCAACCAGGATGCCTGAGACCGCAGCCTCGATGTAGCGGGCATCGCGATCCTCGCTGTCGCCGGGCAGTTCTGTCCTGGTCAGCACCGGCTCGGACTTGCGCGCCAGAATGGCAACGCCGTTCCAACTCTTTTGTCCGCGCCAGACCGCACCGAAACCTGCTTTCTCGATTTCCGCCCGCGGAAACTCGTGATCGGCCGCCTTCAATTCTTGCAGGCAGACGATGTCGGGTTTGGCGGCGCTGAGCCAGCTCAAGAGGTTCGGCAGACGGCGCTTGATATTGTTGATGTTGAAGGTCGCGACCTTCATGCCGCTGGAGCCGCGCCGCCCTTATAGATCCTTGCGTAGCGCCGGCCGAGGCTGGTCAGCACTTCATAACCGATGGTGCCGAAGTGATGCGCAAGCTCGTCGACCGTGATGCCTTCGCCGATCAGCGTCACCATATGGCCGCGCCGCGCGGCATTTGGCGGCAGGTCGGTGATGTCGATTGCGGTAAGGTCCATCGAGACGCGGCCCGCAATGGGGCAGCGTTTTCCTGCGACGATGACTTCAGCGCCGCGGGTGCCGTCATTGGCGCTTGCCGCGCGGAAATAGCCGTCAGCATAGCCGGACGCGACAATCGCAAGCCGGGTCGGCCGCCGCGCGGTCCAGGTGCCGCCATAGCCGACCGTTTCGCCGCGCTCCACGTTGCGGATCTGCACGATGCGCGCCTTCAGGTCGACCACGGGCTGCATCGGATTGTCGGCCTCGGGCGTGGGGTTGACGCCGAAAAGCGCCGCCCCCGGACGCACGAGGTCAAACTGAAATTGAGGACCAAGATAGATGCCGGACGAATTCGAGAGCGACGCTGGCACGTTGGAAAACAGGCTCGCGATCTCACGAAATGCCGTGAGCTGTCTTGCGTTGGTCGGGTTGTTCACCAGCTCGCCGGAGACGAGGTGGCTCATCACAAGCGTGATGCCGTGGTCGCCTGCGTTGATGCGCGGAATGATGCCTTGCGCCTCGGCAATCGTCAGGCCCAGCCGGTTCATGCCGGTATCGATGTGAATGGCTGCGCCGCCGTGCCAGCCCGAGCGGCGGCAAAATACGTCCCATTCGGCAAGCTCGTTGAGGTCGCCGATAACCGGCTTGCAGTCGATCTTGGCGTAGGCATCGCCGGTATTCTGGAAAAAGCCGTTGAGTACGTAGATGCTCGCCGACGGGAGTGCCGTGCGCACCACTTGCGCCTCATCGACGCTGGCGACAAAGAAGGTCTTGCAACCGGCGGCGACAAGCGCACGCGCAACCTGCTCGGCGCCACAGCCATAGGCGTTCGCTTTGACGACAGCAGCACACTCAGCCGGAACCGCGGTTTTCTCCAGCTTTCGCCAGTTTGCGACGATCGCATCGAGATCGACGGTCAGGGCACCGGACGCAGTCGCGAGCGCGGCCGCCTGGTTCGCTTCGGGCGACAGCAGCGAACCGGCCAATGGCGCCTTCGGGTCGGGGGCAATGTTCATGGCGGACAGTCTTACGCGGCGCGGGAGGCGGGTTCAACCGAGGCAATGGAACTATCAATACGCCCGATCCGGCAATTGGCCCTCATGGCCGAGGTCGCCGAACCGCGTGACCGCAGCGTCGAATTGCAGCTCCACCGTGCCGGTCGGGCCATGCCGCTGTTTGCCGATGATCACCTCGGCCTTGCCGTGCACCAGCGACATATCGAGCATCCATTTCTCGTATTCCGGCGTGCCCGCGCGCGGCTCCTTGTTGGCGAGATAATATTCCTCGCGGAATACGAACATCACGACGTCAGCGTCCTGCTCGATCGAGCCGGACTCGCGCAAATCCGAAAGCTGCGGCCGCTTATCGTCGCGGCTCTCGACCTGACGTGACAACTGCGACAGGGCGATCACGGGAACGTTGAGCTCTTTGGCCAGCGCCTTTAGACTGGTGGTGATCTCGGTCACTTCCTGCACGCGGTTGTCATTGCCGCGCTTGCCCGAGCCCTGCAACAACTGGATGTAGTCCACCACAAGAAGGTCGAGGCCCTTCTGCCGCTTCAACCGCCGCGCCCGCGCGGTCAGTTGTGAGATCGAAAGACCGCCGGTTTCGTCGACATAGAAGGGCAGCGACTGCAGCTCGATCGAATAGTCGCGGATCTTCTCGAAATCGCTCTCGCTGATGCCGCCGCGGCGGATTGAGCTCGAGGGAATGCCGGTGCGCTCGGCGATGATACGGGTAGCGAGCTGCTCGGCGGACATTTCGCAGGAGAAGAAGCCGACCACGCCGCCGTTGACAGCCTTGGTCGTGCCATCCGCCTGCACCTCGCCGCGATAGGCGCGCGCGACATTGTAGGCGATGTTGGTGGCGAGCGCGGTCTTGCCCATCCCCGGGCGGCCCGCCACGATGATCAGGTCGGATGGCTGCAAGCCGCCCATCTTGATGTCAAGATCGCGCAAGCCCGTCGCAATGCCCGACAATTTCCCGTCGCGCTGAAACGCCTTCGCGGCCATGTCGACCGCGATCGTGAGCGCCTGCGAAAAGCGCTGAAAACCGCCGTCATAGCGGCCGGACTCGGCGAGCTCATAGAGTCTGCGCTCAGCGTCTTCGATCTGCGCCCGTGGCGCAAAATCCACCGGCGCTTCATAGGCGACGTTGACCATGTCCTCGCCGATGCCGATCAGGTCGCGCCGCAGCGCCAGGTCGTAGATGGTGCGCCCATAGTCCTGGGCGTTGATGATGGTTGTCGCTTCTGCCGCCAGGCGGGCGAGGTATTG